>JGI24702J35022_10002308_pt1 | contig 11684 bp, 19 predicted proteins | sample TergutTh196P4_FD_35022 | JGI IMG/M metagenome (IMG submission 35022)
ACGCTTATTCACGCGAAATTGAGCCATATAAAAAGGCTATGCACGAGGTTGTGGCGGGTCGTACTCTCAATGAGCGGAGACTTGCACTGAAAACGTTTATTAATATACTAATAAAAGATGGATTTAAAGGCGCAGACGGTCATGAGAGTAAATTAGAAAGCCTCCAGAGGCTCGAAAGTCTCCAAAGGCTCGAAAGTCTCGAAATTTTAAACTCCGACATCTACGAAATAGACTATACCCCATACGATTGTGTGTATTTCGATATTCCATACGAAAACACAGGTGGGTATAAAGTAGAATATTCATCAACATCTTTCAACCACGCTAAATTTTGGGAGTTTTTTACGAATCTGCCACAATTAGCCTTTGCGAGCAGTTATACAGCACCCGAAGGCGTGCCAATAGCAAAAGAGATTAATAAGCGTGTGTTAATGCAGAATAAAACAAACAATAGTATGCAGCAGGGCAAAGAGAAAGTATATGTAAATAAACCAGATTATGAAAGTAATGATTAACTAAAAAAAATAGATTTATGACAAACGACAAAAAACCACTTGCATATATTGCAGGTAAAATTACAGGAGACGAAAACTATAAACAGAAATTTGACGATGCTGAAAAATTACTGTTAGAAAAAGGTTTTAATCCGGTTAATCCGACAAAATTATGTAATCCAAAATGGACGTACAAAAAACAAATGCGAGAGTGCTTACTTACTCTTATGGAGTGCGATGCTATTTATTTACTCGATGATTGGATAAACAGTCCGGGCGCAACAACAGAAAGATATGTAGCGATAAGTTTAGGGTTAAAAACAATATATGGTTACGATTTAAGCAATTTAAAATAATTAAATATGAAAAGTGAAAAAGCAAAAGAAATTATTGAAAATCACGAATTTAAAACTGTTCTTATATCTGCTGAATTAGCCGCCGTTGAACTCGCCGAACAAGAAATGAAAGAAAAGGCGATTTTAAGACACCGAAATTTGTGTATATATAAAGATGAAAAGATATGTTATATTTCCTATGGACATCCGAGTGTATGTGATGGTGATTGTGGATATATGCTAAGTTTTATTAACCAATTAAATAATTAATAATGGAAATTACAGGAAAATTAGTGGCTGTGATGCCACTGCAAATAGGTGTAACAAAAACAGGAAACGTTTGGGAAAAACAAGATTTTATTATAGAAACATCTGGTCAATTCCCCAAAAAAATATACCTCGTTTCTTTTGGAAAAAAGAATGTAAGTATTGAATCCGTTACAATCGGAACAGAATTAACAGTGTCAATAGACATTGAAAGCAATGAGTATTATGGGAAGTGGTTTACATCGTGCAAGTGTTTGAATTTCACTTTTAATACTGAATCAATACTTCCTGCGGATGCTGAAACTCCTCTCGAACAACCCGAACAAGAAGAAACATTTTACAAAGCCCCCCTACCCTTTAGTTATGGAAAATAAAGATTGGAAAGGAAACACACAAGCGGTAATGAAAAATATAGGCGCAAATAATCACTGCGAGCATGATTATGAAAAATACGCCTATTATGCAACAGAGCCAAAAGCGGTAAAATTACTGTTTGAACTCGAACAGTTTGACGATAATATTTGGGAGTGTGCGGCAGGCGAACTTCACCTGTCAAAAGAGATGCAGCGTTTAGGTAAAACCGTAAGGAGTAGTGATATTATTGTACGCTGTGATGGTGTTGAAGAACTTGATTTTCTTTTTGAAGTGTGCCATGAATGGAAATTTTGATAAAATGATGGGAAGTGCTGTTAGTTATGCGTGGTTTGTTTGGGAGAAAGGAAATAAAAATGATACAATATTAAGGTGGTTTAATTAATAATGATATGAGATTACGACTGAATTTAAGCAAAATTCCGAAAGAATTAATACAAAAGAGTGAAAGTGGCGATGCTATTGTTTACCTGCGAATATTCAAACTGTTGGAAAAAGGAAAATATAATGCTACGCATGGATGCAGAGTAATACACGATAGAAAATTCAGTGGAGAGATACATTGTGGTAATGGATGGGCAGATAAATACGATTAATAAAATTATAAGTTACATAAAACACATTTGATAATCAATGATATACAAATTAATTTTTGCGTTTAGTTACATAACCAATACATAAAAAAATATCTAATATGAAAGAAGAACAACGAAACAAAAGCCCATCTTCTTTAATAGAATTTAAAACAAAACAAACAAACATTTTATTAACCTAATTTATTTATTATGACAACTTTATTAATTATTCTCTTGGCAGTTGCAGCCATTGTTTTAAGCATCGTTCTTTTTTACAAAAATGCAAAATTGAAATCTACAACCATTGAATTGGACACCGCAAACGCTATGCTCGAAAGCGCAGACTCCCGCAATCTATCACTCAAAAAAGAATTTGACAACGAAACGAAAAAATTAAACAATGCAAAAGCAGAGTTAGCAGAGTTTAAAAAAGTTTCGGAAGAAGTAAAAGAGGGATACGATGAGATGATTAAACGCCTCAAAGATGATATTGAGGGATGCCAAAATGAACGTTCTAATTTTGAACGCGAATGCACTAAATTAATGAAAGATAAATCTGATTTATTAGAAAAAAATAAATTGCTTAACGAAAGCAATGATGATTTAATTAAAAGAATAAATCTTTTACAATCTGATATAGAAGCCTACGAAAGTAAAATTCAATTTTTAGAAGAAGAAAACAGAACAATGAAAGTGTTATTAACCAATAACGCCGTTTATACCGATGAAAAACATGAAGAAATTGAACCTGAAATTGTACCTGAACAAAAACCGATTATAAAGCCATTTAAGCGCGACAAAAAGAAAAAACGATAATAACTACATTTGTAGTTTTTTTCATTGTGTACTTGTAGAAAAGGCGTTAAAAATCACGCCTTTTCTTTATAATGATCCGGATATTCAATAGTAATATTTTTATCTCCGTCTATTTGTTTAATAGGAGTTTTACCATGCTCTCCCGCCAAAACTTTTATATTTTTGTTGGCATCACTTTCATTCTCTCTTGTGTCAATCCAAATTTCACAAACAGGGCATTGAACCAATACCCCTCTTATAATATCAATCTCACTATTACAACGCGGACAAACCGAATTAAATGACTTATATACGTGATAAAAATGTGAATCAAATCTATTTTTCTCTTTTTCATCTGAATTAAACAATCCAAACTTTTCATCATACTCTTTTATGATTTTTAACGCTCTGTCAATCTCATCTTTCGTCCATTGTGTTTTATCGGCATTCATTATGGAATCATATAAAACCATAATATCTCGATGCGCCCTTTCTGCACTCATCCCCTCTCCGTTCCATTCAACCCTTTCAACATCTCCGAAACCAAGTTTAATTTTATTATATCCAACATCTTTTAATTTGCGTTCAATAACAGGCTGCAATAATCCTTTAATATAATGAAAATCTGCCGTTTCCTCATATTCCCGTAAATTATAAGGCGGGTTTATTATATCTTCAATCTCATCAATATCAAATTCTATACACTTGAAAAAGATGTGCAGATATTTTTTTCTGTCAATAACATAACCTTGTTTGGCTGCCTTTTGGCTGATATTGGAATAATTGACTTTCATTGATTAAATTTGTTTGTTTACCTCATTATAATACTCGTGCTGTCAATCTCTAAGAGATATGTTTTAACGCTTGGCATCTCGATTGTGCCTTTATTGTAACGTCCGTAAATTTTATTACTGCTACGGTCTGTTACGTTCAGTTTCACATCAAAATTATAGGTTTTTCGTTTGAGCAGGCTGTCAATGATGGCACTCTGCTCTGCTACCTGGTTTTTCAATGTTACAACGTGTTTTCGTTGCCCTGCTATTACAGCACTCATAACGGCTATTACAGCCGCTAACGCTGCATAAATGATTATTTTCCAAATTGATTTCATTTCTTTTAATTTTTAAATTATTAATTATTAATTGCTTACATCCACCTGCTAACCTTGTACACTTGACTTTTCAGCCGTCTTTTTTTATATACACCATCACCATCACTGCTTCCACCCTCATTAGTGTTTCCCTCTACCGTTATACAGAACTCCCCGCCATCAACCCATTCATCAATAAAACCAACGTGCGCAATTCTTTTTTTGTCATTAAACCAAACTCCAAAAACATCACATTGAGACGGAATTTTATTACTCTTGTTCCCACTTATGTAAATTGTTTTTGCAACAGGAAACCAACTCGGAGAATATGCACCTCCCCCCTTAATTTCAACTCCATTATAACACCAATGCACAAATGCAGCACACCACGCATAACCCTTACCCAACCCACAACTTGCCAAATACTCCTCTACCCTTGCGCCATCATTATTCCCTGTTAATTCTCTTACTCCTACCTCACCACGATATATTTCTGAAAGCCGCATTACTTTATATTCTCTGCTGTTTGTATCTATCTGAATATCAGTAAGCGCTTGCGCTTGCGCCATTTTTGCGCCAAATTTGATAAAATCTATATGGTCGTAAACAAATATTGCTATGAGCGTGAGAGGGATGGCTATCAGTAAGATTTTTATTTGTCTGTCTGACATGGTGGTTAATAGTTATTTAAGTGTGTGAGAAAGGTAGGATATGATGAAGATTAAAGTAAGAAAGATAGCGTAAACAATCTTTATTTTTTGCCACCTTTCAAGTTTATCAAAATCTTCCTTAAAATCATTTTTTAGATATTTTCCAAAAGTGCCAAATACATGGCGGAATACAATCCATGCCACAGAGAAGAAACACGCAAACTCAATAATGGCAAAGATGATAGTTTGGAATATCCCGGCATCATACGCCGCTGCCGTTGGGTCAAGGAAGCGCAAAAAACGCGCAGAGAATACCCATACAATTAAAGAGATTGGAAGTACAAATACTTCAATAGGGTTACGCCTGCAAAATGAGATGATTTTTTTCATGTTATTTTTTATTTAGTTACGAGTTACAAGTTACGGGTTACAAATTAATCGTGAGTATATTTTTTGTCTTGTTTGAGCAAAACACTTTTTTCAACACTTATCAATTTTTCGTTGTAAGTGTCAAGTTTTGCTTCTATACGGGACAAAATAGCCAAGTCTTTATCAACCTGCAATTTTAGGAGTTCTACATTTTTTTCTGTTTCTGTCTTATACAGAGTCATCCTCGCATTGAGTTCTGTTACCGCTACCCTCGTATAGAGAATATTTGCCAATAATGCCACAAGAATTGTGCTTACCGCACTCCAGAATATTGTGCGCGGAATTAAAATGTTTTCTTTAAGAATTTTATCCATAGTATTATAATTTAATTGAGTTGAGTTATTTAATGAGTTTAATGGTTAGTTTTACTTCGCCGTTTGGCAGTTCTTCGCGCTTTATTACCCCCGCCTGTGCAATTTCGTTTTTCAATTGCATCACGTCATCCTGCGCCTGCTGCAAGTCGCTACGGCTACGGTTAGGCGTGTAAGTGTCTGTGATGATGCGTGTTTGCGTATCTCTTATCCACAAACCTATTAAAATTCCTGTTACCGCGCTGATAATTGTTAAAATGATGTTCATAATGATTAAGTTTAATTGTTGGTATGATTGTTTTGTTTTGTTTTCGGTGGCGGTGTGGGTCATAACTTCACACCGCCAATTGCATGAAAAAATTTACCAAGCATTATAAAGGGATGCCTACCCTATTCGATATTTATTATTTTCCAATTTGCTGTAGCCAAATTTGGCGTTACTTTATTTGTAAACCCATACACAGGGTCAGAAATATTTTGTGCCTCATAAGCCACTCCATTGTAGTAGCGAACAAATCCGTTTTCTACATATTCCCCATAAATCCACTCTTTGTCATCTATGTCTGTGAATGGGCGAAAATTATCTATCATTGACGGGTCTGATGGTGGAACAGTATTTTGGTTGCTGTTCGGCGCTTTGATAACAAAATATTTTATTCCATCATGCTGCAAAACTTCATTTGTAGTAAAGTTTTTACCGCTTTCCCATACTTTAAATAAGGTATATGGAAGTTTTAATATTTTACTTCTTGTGTTTAGGAAACTCGTATTTTGCACTATCTCTGTCATCTGTGCAAACATTTCATCTATTTTTTCTTTTTCTGTTCGTATCATAATGTTAATTTTTAATTAGTTCCAAATAATTTTTCATACAAATATTCTGCCCCGCTCTGTTCGTAAATGGGGTCTTCTACATAACTCCACACCTGCAATATCTGTGTATCTGTTTCAGTATAGGACAATACTGGATAGTAACCTTGCGGCGTGTCGGGCAGAGATGTAACATACTCTTTAAATCCAAGTTCTATTAATTGCTCTGGTGTTGGATTAATAACAATACTGTCATTAATTTTTATGATGCTTGGGGAAAATTCTAATTTTCCGTTGTTTAATTTTGCGTATTTTGCCATATTTTTAAAAATTATAGTTAAATCCTCGTAATCGCGGGAACGTAACTCCTTCTGTTTCAATTTCCCATATAGTATCCATATCCCAACCTAATACATCTCTGTAAAATGATGTTGATTTTAATTGTGATTCAGTTGCATTTGCACCATTTGCATTGATTGTTGTACCATTAGAAACAGTTGCGCCCTTTACCAACATTGAATCAAGTGCATAATTATTAATATAAGTACCTAACAATCTTCCTGTTATTCTATTCGCTGTTGTGTTTTTAGTCTGCAATATATTCATTGCAGCCACACAATTCCTTATTGTCATGGCAAGATCCTGATAGCCGATAATTCCGCACGCTTCACCCTGAACACTTATAACATTTCCAACAGCAATAGAATTCTCTATTCTTCGATCGCCTGCTACACCTGAGCTGTAGGCACGCCCCATAATGCCTCCTGATGGATAATTTGTCATTGACATATCCACGTTGGTGTAGCAATTGGTTACACAACCAAATGGAAGTGTCGATGCAACCAACCCACCACCATTTCCTGTTGATGTAAATGTGCCATCTACTGAAATTCTATCAAGCGTACCACCCAAAGCGTAGCAGACTATTCCTACCATTGGATTATTAGGTGGTGCGGTTGAATTTAGGATTACGTTGGTTAGCCGTAAGCACTTTATATCACGCTGAACGTATCTTATTAACGTATTATCAACACCATTTATATAGATATTTTTTAACGTTTTATGGTTTCCGTCAAGGAAACCATAATAATCTTCTGTTGATGAATAAGGTATTTGAGAATAATTCAAATCGATATCATTAACTATTTTATGATAAATTCCATCGAAAATATTCCCGTCTGCAATTTCCTGCTTAAAAGCAATAAAATCAGCAGCATTCTTAATCAGAAACGGATGCTCTTCTGTTCCGTCCTCTATGGATGACTTGCCGCCAAATCTTCTATGTGTAAGTGCTATGCTCATGGTTACAATCTATTAAATTCTTGAATAGAAATTCGGTTATTAATTATAGACATTTCGTAATCCTTATTATAATCAAAATCAAAATTAGTAACAATCAAATCATTACCGTTAAATATTAGTGTTGGCAAAGATGAACCGACTTTGAACCAAATAATAGATGGTAAAAGGCTTGCGGTAATATTCAATGTTAGCAAAGTCAGCGCATTGATATAATCGTAGTAAACCATCGGAACAGGTGCAAGCGTGTCCGTTGTTTCGGTTTTTAATACGAGTTTCGGCGTAAGTGCATCAATTCTGTCTTGGATATAAGTGTGCGCCGTTTCATCGGTGTTGTGCGTGCCTATTGCATTGTTTACATCTGTTAATGAGACCCCTGAGCCGTCTCCCCCACCATGTTTAAAAACCGCTATAATTTCAGCCAATTTTTCAAGCGTGGCATCTATATTCGGATAAATAGAGCCGTTTATTTCAATTTCTGAATAATGCGCTGTAAACGGCTCTATCATCGTACCGCCAAAGTAAGTGATAATACGAATACGCTCATCTCCAAGCGCACCAATATCAGGGCGTTGTAATACTCTTACCTTTTCTCTGTTGGGACTTTCAATGGTCAATACATTGTTTTCTAAATTTATTTTCAACATAATATCTTATTTTTAAAGTTTATATTTTAGTTACTAAATAGCGTTAAAGGTTCAACATCTGCATTATTATCTATTTGTGTTTGTTGGTTTTGTGTTTTTTTTATTTCTATTGCATCTTGTTCTCTTTGCCAACGCTCACCCTCGTTTGTTGCACTCATGGGAGAAAGTTCGCGTTTTGTCTCATTGCTAATCCAATTCGCTTTCATCAAGTTATCTATCACTTGTTGGTCGCTTTGTGGAATCCACAAGGAAAGCCGAGCCATTAACTTCATTTCAGTATAATTCATACCTGTTTCACCCGATTCAAGCCATTTCAACTCTGAATATAATTGAGCCATCTCGTTTGTTACATCTTGCCATTCTCTTATTCTCTGATTGGCAATACCGATATTGTTTACCATCGCAAGTTGTACAACATTACCAATATTTCCGCTTGTTCCCATATTTTGCATATTGATTTTTGATACAAAAGAGGCATCATAAATTCTCTTTTCCAGGTGGTCTTTATATTCAATAAAACCTCCATACGAAGGATATTCCAAAATATCAACATCATCTTTACTATCAGCATTTTCAATGTTTATAAGTAATTGAGAATCATTAACTTTTAAACTCATCTCACTATCTTTCTTATCAATACTTCCCCTTACTTTCATACCAAACATCCCAAAACGTTTTAATATCAAAGCATGAATGTTGTCTATCAACTCATACATTTCTATTAACATTTGCGAAGATTCCCACGCAACAGCATCACGATAATAAATACATGGGATTCTTGAGAATTTATGATATTTTGGTTCTTCTACCAATTCCCAAGTTACTTTTCCTGTTTTTTCATCGTTTACCTTTTTGTGCTTTACATACAACTTTTCAAAATAAGTGTCTATATATTCAGTAATTTTACCATCAATAACTACGCTGTGATAAAAACTAATGCCTACCGTATCTCCATATTCATCGTAGTTTGGAATAATCGTATATTGTGGAAATGATAAAACTTTTACTTTTGCACCACCTTTTTTGTTATGATATTGAAAAAGCAATGCTAAATCACCTACTTTTAATTGCTCGTAAATCATCTTGTGTTTCCTTAATTCAAGTCCATCGTATTTCCAATCGTTTTTATAACTCGTGAGCATTTTTGTATATTTTCCATCTTCATTATTAAGAATTTCAAATACCATAGGATTGGTAGCCAAATATTGTACATGGGTAGCGTGAATATCCTTTTGATAGGGTGATGTAATAGTAAGGTTTTCGGTAGTTGAGAACGTTTGGTCGTCTAATGTGATAGTTATCTTTGCCGCATTCCTGTTATAGTTTATTTTGTGCAAAGTAGGGTCATATTCAGACAAGTATGTATCCTGCGAGATGGTATTTACTTTTAATTTGCTTAATGCTGCCTGTACTTTACCATCAATATCAGAGTACTCTGTTTTTTCAACATTCATATCACCGCCACGCCAAAACGGTTTTTTTTCGAGCAACCTTTCTGGGTTATCCAAATACCAGCGCATATTTTTTACTACTTCCATAATTTAAAATCCCATTAATTTTTCAAACCAACTATTTGCATTCATGTTCACGAAAGCATTTTTTCTGTTTTGTGAAATATTAAAAGCATTATTAAAATCATTTAAAGACTTGCCTGCATTTTCATTAAACGTTCTGTCTATTTTCCCCGCCTGTTCCAAATAGCACTGCGCAATAAACAGTCCAACGTGTTGAATAATACAGTCTAATATATCCATTGAACGATTAGAAAGAACATCGCTTTGTTCGGCTTTTGTTATCAAACAAATTTTTCCGTTCTTGTTGTAAAAACGGAGTGCATTCAATTCAAAAACAAGTTCATCCCTGAAAGTCCAATCCTTATTTTTCCTTTTATTTTTTCTGTGTCTGTATTCTTTTCGTTCCAATTCCTTTGCAATGGTGATAATCCCTTTCTTAATAAAATTCATTGTTTGATAGGCACATTGGGATTTGAAATTGTTATATTTACCATTGTTATATGGTGCTTCGTTTGCAGAAAACTGTTTGAATGGCAATCTTTTAATATTGTACCGACCCTTGCCGTCCATTGCATTATGCTTTTTGGCAAAATATGTAGCAACGTCATCGAAACGTGCCGAATCAATAACGGTATTTTTGTTTGTCATTAGAATATCATGTTTTTCAGCAAAGTTTTCAATAAAGTGTATTCTCTCGTCCCCTGTCGTGTATCCGTCATATTCGATGTCCTTAACGTGCCATCCCTCAATATAGAGTGCTACACTGTTATCCGTACCCGAACCCGCCAAGTCAAACGAGATGCTTTTAAAATCTCTTTCAAGCGGTTTGTTCAGAAAACATTTTGTAACCATACCGGAATTTATTACATTCATTTCCGAATCCTCTGCCTCATCCTTTGCGCTGAAATTCCAATTGGAATCACCCATACTCGCACCGATGGCACTCTGCGCCAACCTCGCTAAATACTTTCCGCTCTCATATATAGCCTTATTATCAGCCTTATCGAAACCGATAAACAATACTTTTAAGATAAAGTTTTTATAATTTATATTTTGGTTGTCTCCTATTTTACTGTCAATAATATTTTTGCATTTATGATAGCACTCTTTCATTGTGCGACCCCAATATGTTTCATGCACATTTCCATTATTTTGAAACATATACATTACCGTACAGTTCTTTTCTGGGATTACATAACCATTCTCATCTACCCACCCTGCCTGTTCGTTTTCGTTCCCAATCATACGGCGCAATGGGCATTCTCTCTCCGCATTCTGAATCAGATAAACCTTGTTTGGAATTGATTTATCGGAGTTTCTGATACGGGTAGAAAAAATATTAATGGTTTCCCATGATAACTTTTGTGCCTCTTCTACAATTAATATATCAAACTGATATGTTTTTGATGCCGCAGTTAGTTGTTCCCTGCTCATATCTTCGGTAGCATAAAATCCAACCACAGTACCATTATTAAACCGTAAAGACATATTTTGTAATGATGTTGTAATTAATCCGATTGGGTTAATTGTTTTTTTATCATATTCGTTTAATGGAAATATCTTTCGTAATTCATCAAAGATGCCGCCTTTCTTTGTGTAGTCTCCGTAATTCTTTGTCAAATAGGCTATTTTGATGCCCGGATAGAAATAAACATTGGTCGCCAATATGCTTCCGCACGCTACCCTTGTTTTGCCACTTCCACCATCACCGGTAAGAATGATAATATCTGCATTACTTCTAACGGCAAGTTCTTGTTTGTAGGAAATAGGGCGTTCAACAATAGCCATTTCTTTCTAATCTTTAATTATGGTGCGAAAAAATACCACATAAAGATTAATTATCCTCTTATGCCGAAAAAACACTATTAATCTTAATTATATTAATAGTGTTTTTTCGGCGTGAATTGATTTTAAGTAAGTTGTCTGTATTTTTTTGTCGGCGATAATTATTATTTAATCTCTAACCGTAGAAAAAATATGGCACAAACAAAACAGCAGGTACTTACAAGAGTAACCGATTTTTGCAATAAAAGCAAATTCAATTTCACAGCAACAAGTTTAGAAAAGTTTAGCGAAGAAAGCGTTAAACTGTTTGA
>JGI24702J35022_10002309_pt1 | contig 11683 bp, 9 predicted proteins | sample TergutTh196P4_FD_35022 | JGI IMG/M metagenome (IMG submission 35022)
CGCCGGAAGCCGCGCCGCCCATGTCAACCGAGCCGGCGGCCGGGAAACCCACCGAAACCACCCCCGCCGAAAGTACTTGGGCCTACCCTGACGAAACCGAGACCGGCGCCGGGGAAGTTCCCTCGGATATGGCCGGCGTCGTCGCCTATTACAACACCGCCCTGGGCAGGACCGCGATGCGGCGTGCCACCTTCCAGCGGACGATGACGAAGGTCTCGTCCTGGGCCGTATGGGGGCTGGTGGACGAGCCGGACATGCAGGACTGGCCTTCCGTGAAAAGGCTGGCGAACGTGGATGAAACGAAGACGGCCCCCAGCGACCTTGTCCCCCTGCGGCCGGAGTGGGTCCGGGAGGCCAGCGGCAGCGAAAGCGGCGGCACGGCGACGCTCACCATCCGGCTGAAGGACAACCCCTTCGCGGAAATCGATCCCAAGCCGGGGACCTATGGCTATGTCGGCACCATGGACAAAGCCATGGCGGAGCAGATGGTGTTCGATGCCTCCGTCATACTCACCAATGGGGTCCTCACCAGCGCCGACGTGACAAAGGCGCTGTACGCCCTGACCGACGGCAATTATACAATCACGATCGACACCCAAACCGGGAAAATAAAGAGCGTGCGTTTTACCGGGACGCAGGCCGCGGACGGCGAGGCCAAGTGCAAGGCGGTATCAATCGCCCCGATACCGGGCAAGGCGACCGTCTTCCTGAAAGGCGATCTGGTCGCAACGTACACGCCGTCCTAGGCGGAAAAGTGATGAAGCTGATCAATTGCATTATCACCTTTTCCGCGCCGGGGAGCACGACCAAACGCTTGAAGATTATCAAATGATGATGGAATTCGCGGATTACTATTTCTACAGGGAGGGCTGAGATGCAACAGTTATACCCCGGCGTCTACGAAATCACCCTGGGCGAGCCCGAGGACTTAACGCCGCTGAAATTCAGGGAATACCCGCCGAAGGAGGAGGCCCTGAACGCGTTCACGCGCCCGCCCTGCCCTTTCCGCGAAAGCGATATTACATACAGGCAAAGCGTCCGGGGCTTCACCCTGGAGTTGCCTTTAAGCGGCTTCGAGCAGATCTACGGCTTCGGCCTGCAACTGAAGTCCTTCGGGCAGCTGGGCAAAAAGAAGACCCTGCGCTGCAACGCCGACCCCGTGGCGGACACCGGCGACAGCCACGCCCCCGTGCCGTTCTATGTGTCCACGGAGGGCTATGGGGTGTTCGTGGACAGCGCGAGGCAGGTGTCGTTCTATTGCGGGGCGAACGAGAAAGCCGATCACACGCCGCGCACAATGGCCATCGATATCCCCGCGGCCCAAGGCGCGACGATCTACATCTTCGCCGCGGAAACGACGCTCGAGGCCGTACAGAAGTACAACCTGTTCAGCGGAGGCGGGGCCATGCCGCCCATGTGGGGCCTTGGCGTGTGGTACAGGGCCTACGGCAAGGGCAAATCAAATGAGATTGAGGCCTTCGCCCGGGAGTTCCGCGAGAAACGGCTGCCCGTCACCGTTCTGGGCCTGGAGCCCGGCTGGCACACGGCGGCCTACTCCTGCTCCTACGTGTGGAACGAGGAGAATTATCCCGACCACGCGGGCTTTGTGGAAAGAATGCGCGCCCTGGGCTATCAGCTGAACCTGTGGGAGCACGCCTTCGTGCATCCGGACGCGCCGTTTTATGATAAAATCGCGCCCTGTTGCGGGGAATACGAGGTGTTCAACCGGGGCCTCACGCCGGATTTCACGCTGCCCGAGGCGCGGGAAATTTACGCGCGATACCACCAAAAGGAACTGGTTGAGCAAGGCGTCAGCGGCTTCAAGCTGGACGAGTGCGACGGCTCGGACTACACCGGCGGCTGGAGCTACCCCAATTTTACGCGCTTCCCCTCCGGGCTGGACGGCGAGCGGATGCACAACCTCATCGGCCTGCTTTACCAGCATACGATAGCGCAGGCCTTCAAGCCCACCGGCAGGCGGACATGGGGCCTGGTGCGGGCCTCCGGGGGGCTGGCCGCGCCTTCGCCCTTCGCGCTCTACAGCGACCTGTACGACCACAACGACTTCATCCACGGGCTGGTGAACATGGGCTTCACGGGGCTGCTGTGGTGCCCGGAGGTGCGCTCCGCCTCAGGGGCGGAGGACCTGGTGCGCCGCATACAGACGAACGTGTTCGCACCCATCGCCATGGTCAACGCCTGGCCCTTCCCCTACCCGCCCTGGTGGCAGACCGACGCGGGGCTCAATCATCAAGGCATGTTCATGGACAATATCGCCGAAGTTGAGGCGCATGTGCGCACCTGGTTCGTGCTGCGCATGCGGCTGCTGCCCTACCTCTACACCGCCTTCCATCGCTACGCCCGCGACGGTACGCCGCCTGTGCGCGCCCTGGTGCTCGACGACCCGGCGGACGAAGATTGTTGGACGGTTGACTACGCCGTGATCGTCGGCGAGAGCCTCTACTACGCCCCTATGACCGCCAACGAAACAGAGAAATCGTTCTACCTGCCGCGCGGCGAATGGGTGAATTTCTTCGATGAGGCGCAAATCCTGACCGGCGGCAGGACCTATACCTTCGAATACGGCCTGGGCGGCTTTCCCCTCTACGTAAAGTCCGGCACGCTGCTGCCGCTGGCCAGGCCCATGCAGTTCGTGGCGGAACATCCCACGCTCACCCTGGAGCCGAAATATTATGGCGCAAAGCCAGAGGGGGATGTCAGCGCAACCCTGCACGAGGACGACGGAGCGAGCATAGACGGCCCGAGCAACACGGTTACGCTGACGCTGGGGGCCAGCGGCACGTTCAGCCTCGCGCGCGAGGGCGATTGCGATCATATCATGTACATATTGGAGTGATCCTCATGACCAGCAGGGAGATCGTGCGCAGCACCATCCAGTTCAAGGGCGCGCCGAGGCTGCCCCGCAGCTTTCCGGAGCGATACGGCTACGACAGCGACTTCCAGGGCATCGGTATGAGCCCTTCGCCCGACGGCCGCCGCAGCGCCGGCACGGACGAATGGGGCTGCGTTTGGGCCAACGCGGGCGTCTCCAACCTGGGGGAGGTCAAGGCGTTTCCCATCCAGGAGTGGACCGACCTTGACCGGATCAAAATCCCCGATGTGCATGAGAAAAACCGCTTCGAACGGGCCAAAGCCATGCCCGCCACGGATAAGTACGTGCTGGCCGGCGGCCTTTCCATCTACGAGCGCGCGCACTTCCTGCGGGGCCTGGAAAACACCTGGGTGGACATCCACGAGGAGCCGGAAAACCTGTGCGGGCTGCTGGATATTTTGGTGGGCATGAACCTGGAGGCCATCGAGGAATACGCGAAATGCGGCGCGGACGGCTATATGTTCTGCGACGACTGGGGCCTGCAGAACACGCTGATGATCAGCCCGGCAAAGTGGCGTGAGTTCTGGAAGCCGCGCTATGCGAAAATCTACGCCGCCTGCCATGCCCACGGGATGGACACCTTTTTGCACAGCTGCGGCTATATCGTGGACATCCTGGACGACCTGATCGAGGCCGGGCTGGACGTGATCCAGATGGACCAGCAGGACAACATGGGCCTGGAGCTGCTAGGCAGCCGGTTCCGCGGGCGGATCACCTTCTATGCCCCGGCCGACATCCAAACCGTGCTGCCCACGGGGGACCTTGAGCGCATCCGCCGCTATTGCCGCGATATGAAGCGGCATCTCGGCACGGAGACGGGCGGCTTCATCCCCTGCTGGTATGGGGACCCCGTTGCCGTGGGACACTCCGAAGAAGCAGTGCGTGCCATGTGCGACGCGTTTCTGGAAAAATAAAATAGAAAGAGAAATCCCATGCCAAAAACCCTCGTCCTCGCCGAAAAACCCTCCGTGGCCCGGGAAATCGCCCGGGTGCTGGGCTGCCGCCAGGGCGGTTCCGGCAGCCTGGAGGGCGCGAATTACGTCGTCACCTGGGCGCTGGGGCACCTGGTCACCCTGGCCGACCCCGACGTCTACGACAACAAATACCAGCACTGGCGGCTGGAGGACCTGCCCATGCTGCCCAAACAGATGAAGCTCGTCGTCATCAAGCAGACGGGCAAGCAGTTCAGCACGGTTTCGGCCCTGCTGCGCCGCGGAGATGTAGGCGATATCGTCATCGCGACGGACGCGGGTCGCGAGGGCGAGCTGGTGGCAAGATGGATATTGCTCAAGGCCGGGTGCAATAAGCCCATACGCCGCCTGTGGATCTCCTCGCAGACAGACAAGGCCATCAAGGAGGGCTTTGCCAAGCTGCGCCCGGGTAAGGAGTACGACAACCTATACAGGGCCGCGCAGGCACGTGCCGAGGCCGACTGGCTGGTGGGGCTCAACGTCACCCGGGCGCTCACCTGCAAGCACAACGCGCAGCTTTCGGCCGGGCGGGTGCAGACGCCCACCCTCGCCCTCATCGTGGCGCGGGAAGAGGACATCCAGCGCTTCCAGCCAAAAGAATACTACACCCTGCGGGCGAATTTCCCGGGCTTCCACGCGGTATACCAGGACAAGAACAAGCAGTCGCGTTTTTTTGACCGGGCCGCCGCCGAGGAGCTGCTCAACTCGGTGCGGGGCAAACCGGCCACCGTGGCGGAGGTCAAAAAGGAATACAAGCAGCAGGCCCCGCCCGCGGCCTACGACCTGACCGAGCTGCAGCGCGACGCCAACAAAAAGTACGGGCTTTCCGCCAAGCAGACCCTCGCGGCCATGCAGAGCCTCTATGAAATCCACAAGCTGGTCACCTACCCCCGCACGGATTCCCGCTACATCCCCGACGACGTGGCGCCCACCCTGCCCGAACGCCTGCGCTCCGTTTCGATCGGCTCCTATAGAGAGATCGCCATGGCTTTACTCAGGCAAAAGGTCAACACAAAATATATAGTCAACAACGCGAAGGTGACGGACCACCACGCGATCATCCCCACGGAGGAGCAGGCCAATTTCGTCAGGCTGAACGCCGACGAAAGCAGGATCTACGATCTGGTGGTGCGGCGTTTCCTGGCCGTGCTCAGCGCGCCCCACGAGTACGACGAGGTCAAGGCCCGCCTGCAGATCGGCCCGCACAGCTTCCACGCCAGGGGCAAGACCGTGCGCTCCCCCGGCTGGAAGGCCGTGTACAGCAACGCAGCCGACGAGGACGACGAGGACGACGACAGCGATATCCGCGGGCAATCGCTGCCCGCCCTCACCCAGGGGGCAAAGCTGGAGTCCGCAAACATCGCCATCGTCACCGGGAAAACCAGGCCCCCGGCCCGCTACACCGAGGCCACGCTCCTCACCGCAATGGAAAACCCGCCGGACCTGCCGAAGAACCCCTCGGCCGAATACCTGGTCCCCCCTGCCCTGGGTACGCCGGCGACAAGGGCGGATATCATCGAAAAGCTCTTCGACACATTTTATGTCGAGCGCAAGGGCAAGGAGCTCGTGCCGACGTCGAAGGGCAAACAGCTGGTGCGTATCGTGCCGCAGGAGCTGCGCAGCGCCGCGCTCACGGCCAGTTGGGAGCAGCAGCTGGGTGAAATCGCCCGGGGCATGGTGCGCGCGGACCAATTCACCGACGGCATGCGCGGCTACGCGTCCCGGCTGGTGTCGCAGGTCGTCGCCTCCACGGCAGGCTACGTGCACGACAACCTGGCCCACGAGAAGTGCCCCGACTGCGGCAAGCAGCTGCTGGACGTCAACGGCAAAAAGGGCCGCATGTACATTTGCCAGGACCGGGACTGCGGCTACCGCAGGAGCGTGAGCGTGGCCACCAACGCGCGCTGCCCCGTGTGCCACAAGAAGCTCGAGCTGCGCGGGGAGGGCGAAAAACGCAGCTTCTACTGCGTTTGCGGCCATCGGGAGCGCGTGAGCGACTTCGAATCCAGGAGGGAGAGCGCCGGGGCGAACAAGCGCGAGACCGAGCGCTTCATGGAGTCCCAAAGGCAGGAGGAGCGCTCCACCCTGGGGGATTTGTTCGCCGCACTACAAGAAAAAAATAATTAAATTTCGGCGATATGCCTAAATTCATCCTCTTTGTTTGTGCATATCAACCAAATGCTATCGCCAAGATGTATCATTCTTATTCGTTAAAGAACCTTAGACATCTCCAAGCTTCGGCATGTTGCACAAAATTCTTTTTTCGATTTGTGCAACATGCCTTGACATTTTCCGTCCTTTCGTATATAATGTCATCACAGACAGCGAAAGGAGGAAGACGCAATGTACGTTCCGAACGAGTATGCCCGTGTCATGCTGGAAGAAGAGCGCCGGCTGATGCGCGAGGTCACCACAGGACGCTTCGGCTGGAAGAAGATCGGCAAGATGATCCAGCTCAACGCCCTGCTGCGCACGCGCAACCGCCCCTACTAAACCAGAGAAGGGACCGGCATGAAAACAAAAAATCAGCGATGGCCGTGACTGCGTTTTTGAAAAAATCGCAGCCGCGGCCGTTGCATTCCGTGAATTCCGCGCATACTATATGCGAAATCATCCGAAAGGGGAGATGGGCATGTACGAGCGCTACGAATGGGACAGGATCATGTGGGAGGAGGAGCGCAAGCTCCTGCGCGAGGTCACCAGCGACGAGCCCATGAGCTGGCGCAAGCTCGGCAAGACGATACAGCTCAACGCCATGCTTCGCTCACACAGCCACCGCGGCTATAACAATTTCCCGCCGTTCCCGTGAATCATATGATTGTGAAAAAAATATTTCTTCTTTTTTTCGGGAATTCCCCTTGACAGCCCGGAATAGACATGTTATAATCTCACGCAGTTGATCAAAATTATGAGAAAGGAGCTGCGCATAAATGACCCTGAAAGCCTTCGCAATGGCCGCGTTTGTCCAGCGGGATCATTCTGTTCCGGGGGCCGGTCTGCCCCGCGCGCGGTGCCTTTCGCCTGGATTCGCCTGTCCATAATGTACCCGGCAGGCGCAATATCTTCGCGGACGGCCCAAGCGGCTGCCCGCTATTTTTATTTAAAATCTGCTTGCATTTTTCCGAACATGTGATATAATAAACGAAACATATATTCGGATATCTTAAAGTTCTTGGAGGAAAGAGAACATGTCAAAACGGAAAGACAAGAAGGGGAAAGACAAAAAGCCCAAGCGGCTGCCCGGGCGCCTGCCTCAAGAGGTGCTCACCCTGCTGGAGGGGCAGGGCCTTGACACGAAGGATTTCGTCCTGGGCGTGGCGGGGGACATGGATAACGACGGCAACTACTGCGCGGCCTGGCTGGCCTTCGACGAAAAGGGCCTCTACATCGCCTTCGGCGACGAGGAGACGAAGCGCAAGCGCCAGTGGAATAAGCTCGGCAAAAAGAAGCCCGAAACCACCTACAAGCTCGATAAACTGCATACAATTCCTCTGGAGGACATCGAGAAGCTCAAGGTAGAGCGCTACATAACCACCGGGCGGCTGATCTCCACGGAGAACGGCGAGGACGTCGCCCTCACGCGCTTCTCCATCGGGTACTGCGCGAAATTCCAGCAGCTGTGCGATTGCGTCAACGCCCTGCGGGAGGGCAAGGACATGGCCCCCTTCCTGGCGGACATGGACGAGACGCAGTACTGCGGCAAGTGCGGCGAGAAGTTCCCCGATGCCCGCAAAATCTGCCCCAAGTGCGGCAAAAAGGACTCGACGGTCAAGCGCCTGTTCGGCTTCTTCGGGGGCTACAAATGGCAGATCGCGGTGATATTGCTGTTCCTGCTGCTGGAGTCCGGCTTCACGGTCATCCTGCCGAGGGTGAGCACGCAGATGCTCTTCGACGACATCCTGGGCAACACCTCGGATACATTGCAGAAGCTGCTTGTCTCTTTGACCTGGCTGGTGCTGACCATCGCGGGCATACGGGTGGCGAATATCCTCATGCGCATGGTGCAGGAGTGGGTGACGGCCTCTATCATGCCCCAGGTGGTCTACGACATCAAGAAAAAAATCTTCTCCGCCATGCAGAAGCTCAGCGTGGGCTTCTACTCCGGCAAGCAGACCGGCCAGCTCATGGAGCGCGTGACCAGGGACGCCAACAACGTCTACTGGTTCTTTATCGACGCCCTGCCGAATATCATCAAGAGCTTCGTGCAGCTGGGCGGCGGGCTGACGATGATGGCCCTGCTCAGCTGGAAGCTCACCCTGGCAGTCATCGGCGTGGCGGCGCCGCTGATGTTCACCATTACCTTTTTCAGCAAGTTTTACCGGCGGCTGCACCACAGGGAGTGGGCCAGCAACGCGCGCCTGACCTCCATGGTCAGCGACAACATCAACGGGCAGAGGGTGATCAAGGCCTTCTCCCAGGAGGATAAGGAGCTCGAGCGGTTCTCCAAGGTCAGCGGCAATCTGCGCGACGCCCAGATGAGCATGGCGCGTATGGAGAGCGGCCTGTTCCCCCTGCTCACGGGCGTGGTGATGGTGCTGAGCACGGGCGTGCTGCTCATGGGCGGCTCCGAGGTGCTGGCAGGGACCATGACCGCGGGCGGCATGCTCAGCTTCATCGTCTATTTGATCCTGGTACAGGGGCCCCTCGATTTCCTCTCGTGGGTGTTCAACTGGTGGGCACGGTGCAAGGACTCCGCGCACCGGGTGTTCGAGATCGTGGACGCCGAGCCGGAAATTGCCGAGAAGGATGACCCTGTGCGGCTTGCGCGCCTGCGGGGCGACGTGGAGCTGCGCGAGCTGGAGTTCGAGTACGAGCCCGCGCGGCCCATCATCAAGCGCATGAACCTGAAAATCGAGGCCGGGCAGATGCTGGGTATCGTGGGCAAGACGGGCGCGGGCAAGACCACCATCGCCAACCTGATCTCGCGGCTCTACGACGCCAAGGCCGGGGCCATCCTGCTCGACGGCGTGGACGTGAAGGACCTGCCCCTGGCCCTGCTGCGGGGAAACATCGGCCTGGTAAGCCAGGACATCTACCTGTTCACCGGCTCCGTGGCGGACAACATACGCTACGCCAAGCCCGGCGCCGGCCTGCCGGAGGTCATGGCAGCCGCCAAGGCCGCCGCGGCGCATGACTTCATCATGAAGCTGCCCGACGCCTACGAGACCCGCGTGGGCCACGGCGGGCAGGAGCTCTCCGGCGGGGAGCGGCAGCGCGTATCCATCGCCCGGGCAATCCTTCAAAACCCCAAAGTTTTGATTCTCGACGAGGCCACCGCCGCCATGGACACCGCCACCGAGCGCAGCATACAGGAGTCCCTGAGCGAGCTGAAGACCGGGCGCACCACCATCGCCATCGCCCACCGGCTGAGCACCCTGCGCGACGCCGACGTCCTGGCCGTGATCGAGGACGGCGAGGTGAAGGAGTTCGGCAGCTTCAACGAGCTGATCAAGCAGAAGGGCGCGTTCTTCGACCTGTACCAGGTGCAGCAGAAGGCGCTGGCGACGATGGGGAGCATAGAGGAGTAATTAATGAACGAAACAACACAGAAAGACTGGGATGCCTGTTCTGACGAATATTTCAGCGGCAAAGACAGGCCCCGCGCAATAGAGCAAATCAAGCAAGACCCGATGTGCGCGTTCCCACGGGAGATCCGGGCGATGCTGCATGAGGCCTTCTCAGATTTCACGGGCAAAAAGGTGCTCGTGCCCTCCTGCGGCAACGGCTACGCGGCCTATGCCTTTCATCTGCTGGGCGCGGAGGTTACTGCAAGCGATCTTTCCGCGCAGCAAATAAAAAACGCAGCACGCGACGCTGAAAACCAAGGCTGGGCTATCACTTTTATTCAATCCGACAGCATGACTCTGGAGGGCCTGCCGGACGGCGAATTCGACTTGATACACACCAGCAACGGCGCGCATGTGTGGATCAGCGACCTGGGCATAATGTACAACAGTTTCCGGCGTGTGCTGAAGCCCGGCGGGAGTTATATCTTTTTCGAGACCCATCCCTTCCATCGGCCGTTCCTGGATGCGGGGTTCAAGCATTTCAAGCGTGTGAAGGTCAAAAAACCATATAGCGATACACGCGGCTGCGATGAAACTGAATTTCACTGGCGCATTGAAGACTTCACATGCGCATTGCTAGGGGCGGACTTCACTGTCGACGACCTACGCGAATGCATGGCCCACAAGAACGACCATTACGGCTACTTGTGGCACTATAGTAGTTATGGAGAGCGCGAAAAAGACAAATATGCGCGCTACGACTGGCGCAAGAATCCGCTGGCAGCCCTGCCCTCTTGGCTGGCCATGCGCGTGACGAAAGGGGCATAGCTTGAATCATTACCCCAAAACCGAAAAATATGATCCCAGATGGATCGAGGAAAACTGGATGGGCCCCAACCCCCTCTGGTTGCTGGAGGATCTGTGTAACCACCTGGACCTGCGCCCCGGCATGCGCGTGCTGGACATGGGCTGCGGGAAGGGATTGACCTCCATCTTTCTGGCAAAGGAGTTCGGCGTGACGGTGTTCGCCAACGACCTGTGGATCAGCGCGACGGACAACCTGAAGCGCTTTGAGGCGGCGGGCGTGGCCGAGCGGGTGTTCCCCATCCACGCCGAGGCCCACGCCCTTCCCTATGCCGAAGGATTTTTCGACGCCGCGATCTCCATCGACAGCTATCACTATTATGGGGCGGACGAATATTACTTTCCATGCATCTATTCGAAGCTGGTCAAGCCCGGCGGGCAGTTCGGCATTGTCGCCCCCGGCTTAACAAAAGAGTTCGAAAAAGGCTATCCAGAAACCCTGGAGGGGTTCTGGGAGGGTGAAATGTTCACCTTCCACAGCGCGGCTTGGTGGCGCAATCTTTGGGAGAAAACAGGGCTTGTGGAGATCACCGCTTGCTATGACATCCCGGATACCCACGGCATCTGGCTGCCCTATGCAGAGGCAGAGGGCGACCTCAACGAACTGAAATTTCTCGCGGCAGACACCAATAAGGACTTGGTCTTCACGGCCATGGCGGCACACAAAATCAAAGAGTACGAGTACATATATGAAAGGGGAAATCTATGAGTACCGCAACAGAAGAGAAGGGGCCAATCACAGACAAACAGGGGCTGACAACCGAGTTCACCCCGGCGGCGGACTGCCGCTTCTACCGCAACGCGAACGGCTTCCTGGGGCTGGAGTTAAACGGCACGGATCACAAGCGCGTGCAGCTCAGCCGCGCCCTGCCGTTCTCCGACCCGGGGCGGTACATCTGCGTGGCGGACATGGAGGGCAAGGAAATCGCCGTGCTGGAGAGCCTGGAGGACCTTGAGGAGGACGCCCGCGCGCTGCTGGAGGCCGAGCTGGGCATCCGCTACTTCTATCCCATCGTCACCCAGGTGAAGTCCATCAAGGAGAAGATGGGCTCGTACTACCTCGACCTCGCCATCGGGGAGTACAAGAAGACCATCGCCATCAAGGACATCAGCAAGAACCTCAAGCAGCTGGGCAGTGGCAAGATCGTCCTGACCGACGTGGACGGCAACCGGTTTATGATCCCGGACGTGTACCGGATACAGAAGAAGAGCCTGCAGGCCCTGGAACCGTATTTGTACTAAGGAGAAATCATGAGAATTACCGTACCATACGACCTATCCCCGGCGGGGCAGTTCTGCCGGGGGGAGCTGCGCTGGGAGGAGGGTCTGCTCAGCGCGCACCTGGACGGCCAGGCCGTCTTCGAGCGTTCGCTGGCGGACGTGGCCGAGCTCAAGCAGCGCACGGACATCGGCTGCGGGCGGCTGGAGCTTTGCCTGAAAACCACTGT
>JGI24702J35022_10002310_pt1 | contig 11681 bp, 9 predicted proteins | sample TergutTh196P4_FD_35022 | JGI IMG/M metagenome (IMG submission 35022)
GTTTTTGAGCTGGTCGTCGTCCATCCCGATCGGGTTGGAAAAAATCGCGTAGACAGCATTGTCGTATGCCCGTGCAGGCAACCATTTCATCAACCAGTCCCGTCCTTTCATGCCTTCAAATTCCAAACGCAACGAAGTGGGGTCGGTTTCCCTGTTTTTCCACAGTTGTGGGTCGACAAAACCAGCTCCGGGACGCGGTGAAGGAGTACACATGGTCACATGGGGCATGAAAATAATCTGTGCGCCCAACAGCGCCGTTGCCCTTACGTTTTCGATAATGTTGTTGTCGTAACAGATAAGAATGCCACACTTCCAGCCAAAAAGTTCAAACACACAGTATTGATTACCCGCTTTCAGATGTGGATTGATAAAAGGATGCAATTTTCGGTATTTGGCAACCAGCCCGTTAGCATCCACGCAAACACAGGCTTTGTACAATTCCCCGTCACGGGTCTTTTCAAAAAGCCCTGCCAAAATCACTATATCGTGTTTTGCAGCAATGTTACTCAATTTCCGGATACTTTCACCTTCAGGAATCGGTTCTGCAACTTCCAGCAGTTGTTCCTTCGAAAGTTTTCTTGCAAAAGTATATCCGGTGACGGAACATTCATGAAATGCAATGACTTTTGCACCTTCCGATGCTGCTTTTTGTGATAGCCTGTCGATTACCGAAAGATTATATTCCTTATCGCCCGATTTGTTTTCAAATTGCGCCGTTGATATTTTTAGATTTTGCATATTTATGATATTCCATCCAGCGTTACTCACTTTTTATTGCCTTCACCGGGTCGGCATTCGCCACGCGCCAGTTTTGGAAAGTTACCGTACATGCGGTGATGATTCCCACAGCCACCAACGCCAGCAAATATACCCACCAGTACATCGGCGTTTTGTAGGCAAAATTTTCCAACCATCGCGTGATGACATACCACGCAAGCGGAGCCGCAATAACGAAGCAAATGAGCAACATTTTGAGATACGCCTTGTTGAACATGATAATGATACCCATCGTGGATGCGCCAAGCACTTTACGGATGCCAATTTCTTTACGCCGACATTCGCTGTCGAACACTACCAGCCCAAATACGCCAACGATGGATATAAATATGGCAAGCAGGCTAAAGAGCGTAATCAACGAACTGAGCGATGTTTCCTTTTCATAGAGCCGTTGCAGTACTTCATCAAAAAAACGAATTTCAAAAAAGTGATAATCCGCATCAAATGCTGCAAGCGTGGTTTGAATATGCGACATTACAGCACGTTTATTAACGCCCGGCATTAATTTGATATAGGCATAACGACCAAACATGCGTTGATTTCCCGACATTAAAAACCCCATTGGTTCAACTGCTGTGCGAAAAGATGCAAATTTGAGATCGGGCATAAAACCTATGATTTCAATGTTGAATAAAAATGTGTTCAGTTCCAGATTTAATTGTTTACGAGCCGTTTCGTTAGCAACAAACACCCCTTGTGGCGCATTTGCATCTTCCTGCCTGAAACCGCGACCTTCGAGAACCTCGATGCCCATCACATCTAAAAACGTATGGTCTACAGGCAGAAACTGATATATGATTTGTTCGCCCTTGTATTGCACTCCCATCCCCGTATACGCATCGGCGCTTGACAAAAGGTTGCCGCCGTAAGTTACATCCTTAATTCCTGAATACGCTTTGAGTTGGTTGGTAAACGCTTCGCGGCTTTCCTGTATTCTCCTGACATCTACGGTTATCAAATCATCTTTATCATATCCCAAAGGCGAGTTTTGCATGAAATGATTTTGCAGATACATGAAAGACGCCCCAATGATCAACGTAAAAGAGGCAAAAAATTGGATGCCAATCAGTGTATTGCGCATTTTTTTACCTTTGTGCGACAATCCGAAATTCCCTTTCAACACTAATGCCGGAGCAAACGAAGTGGTAAAAAACGCCGGATACACGCCTGCAAGAAAACCGACAAATAATGCAAATAAAGCCATCGCGACAACAATCAACGGATTTGCGGCAAGCGACAAATCCGCATCTACCAGCCTTGCTAACGGAGTACTGTTGAACAGTAAAACGAAACAAAGCGCCACAAGATATGACAACAGACAGGCGAAAACCGCTTCCAAAACAAGCGAAAAACGTATCCTGTTTCGGCGGACGCCCAGAACACGTTGGGTATTAATATTTTTGATACGCATGGGCGTAAGCGCCGTACTGAAATTGGTGAAATTGATGGCTGCAATGGCGACAATCACGATGGCAATGGCAAACAAAATCATCAACGTCTGCCGATTTGCCTTTGGCGCCGAATCATATACATCCGTAATGAAATGAATATCCGGTAAAACCGTAAGACGTATGTTTTCGCCCGATGCTTCACTGCCGAAGTTCGGTACGTAATCCGCCTGAACGTCAAAAGTTCGTTTGAAATTATCCACCAACAGGGCTGCATTTGACGGATGATTGACACGTAAATAAACCTGATAATTCCAATTATTCCAATCATGTTTATTCTCATCTTCCGGAACAGGTCTGTATATGCAGTTACTGACAACGGTATTGGCGGGTAAATCGCGATATACCGCTCCCACCGTTTGATTTCCTCCCGACTCGAAAACAATCTGCCTGTCAACTGCCGATTCTTTGGCAAATAATTTGCGCGAAAGGCTCAACGGGATAATTATATTTCCGGGCGTTTTAAGCGCGTCTTTCGAGCCTTCTACAAAATCAAATGTAAATACATCGAAAAAATCGGGCGATACAAGCATTGCGCCTTCCTCAAAAAAATTCCGCACACCATCATTTTCCACAAGGAAAAAAGATTTCACCGGACTTTGTGTGCCGATGGCGCCGGCAACGATATGCGGTGACGATTCGAAAAAATGCTCGGCAAGTGGACGGCTGACAGCGTTTTGCCAGAGACTTCCCCGGGTAAATTCAAGACGGAAAATCTTATCACTGTCTTTGTGGAACTTATCAAAACCGTAATCATAATCTAATTGAATCATGATGACCATAAACGCAGAAAAGGCAACCGAAATCCCCAGTATGTTCAAGGTCATTGTCAGCCTGAAACGGCGGACTGTGCTGAATAAATTACGAATAATGGGATTCATGAAAATTAGCTGATATTCAACAATGCAAGAAGCTTGTCATGTTGTGAAAAGTCGGGAATAACGACATCTGCGCCGGCTTTGATCAAACGGGTACGTTTTTTGGGATTCAATTCGTAACGTCGCAGTTCGTTAGTAGCCAATCCGATGGTCAGACCTTCGCGTTTACGTGTTTCCCTTATTTCAACCGGGCCATCGCCAAATGTGATCACCTGCGTGGATGCATCGTGCCCGATTTTATCCAGGATGCGGTTCAGTACGATTCTCTTGGCTTCTATAGTGATATCGCCTACCGATCCGTAGATTCTCCCTTCGAAAAGATCATCGTAACCCAAAGCGCCGGCTTCCGCTTTGACATCCTCTTCGTCGGTTCCGCTGGCCAAATACAGTTGAATACCGGCATCATACAGTTTTTTAAGAAATGGGAGGGCGTTTTTGATGGTCAAATCGTCAAGCGATAACTCACCCTTTGCATACTTGCGTTCTCTGAATCTGACCATTTCTAACAATTCGTCATTGTAAATCTTTTTATATCCAAACTCGTCAAGAATTTTTTCCTCCGGAACATATCCAAACTCACGAATAATGTCCACCAAACCTTTCATCTGTACAAGGGTTTGAATCCCGGTTGTTTTGTCAATGAAATCGTTTACTCTTTCTTCAACTTTTGTGTAAATGTCATTTGGAACATCATTGTAGTTTTCACCCAAAATGGCTTTTACCATCATCGGAGCCATGATGTTTTCCCATCCTTCGCGGAGGGTGGATATGGTACCGTCGTGGTCGAAAATAGCATGTCTGATGTTTAACTTATCTTTCCATTTGTTGATGATTTCAATTTCGCTGTCGGGCAAATAAGTAGCATGTCGTATATTTTGGGCCAAATCCGGAGCATAAATATGGTCGGGGTGCACACCGATTCCCAGAATTTCTTCGGGCGTTGCCGTTCCTGTTTGAAACAGTTTCTGAACGGTTACTCCTGCCACGTATGAACCCAAAGTAGCGGCTGTTTTCATATCGCAGCCGGCGCCCAAAGCGGCTGCTACTCCTGCTAAATAACTATCGCCGGCGCCTACGGTATCGACACGTGAAAAAATCATCAAACCCGGAATTTCGTCAATTCCTTTTTCGTCAATCACCAACGAACCATAACTGCCACGGGTGATAAACAATGGTTTTCCAAACTGTTCAAAAAGCGTTCGGGCAGCGCGGCAAGCCTCGTCATACGAAACCGCTTCGGTGGTGTCCTTTTTCATTCCGCAAAGAATAGCCGCTTCCGAATCGTTCATTTTACGCAGGCTGCCTTCATATTGTTCATTGTAATGACGACTGTCGGCAATAAATATTTTTTCAGGAAAAGAGCCGATGAGTTTTACTAAATTATTTCGAAAGTAGGGAGTATGTATCCCCGATAAAACCTGTTCGTTGATGATCACCATATCAATTGAAGGAATCAGTTCCGACAGTTTTTGCAGCAATTCATCAGCTTTCGCATCAGCCAACCGGTTAAAATTGCCAAAGTCGACTCTTCCCTCTTCATTGTCGCCGACGTATGGTTTTGCGTACACATGAGTAGACCAGTCCGCATCCTGTATCAACAGATATTCTGTATGAATACCGGTCATTTCCATAATCTTTTTCATTTCGGTGGCAAAAGGGTCTACACCCACCATACCGAAAGCATAAATCTCTTTCACTCCCAACGCCGCTACATTATTAGCTACATTTCCGGCGCCGCCCAACGAATATTTCTGCGTGCGAACAGGACGTGTTTTTTGTCCCGTTTCAATTGAGATTTCACTCTTCGACTCATCAATGAACCAATAAGCATCCAAGCAAAAATCACCCACAATGGCAATCTTCACATGGGCAATGTCATTCAAAATTTTTTCTAACTGTATCTTTTCCATATCAAATATATTTTTGATGGCAAAAATACGAAATAATTACGTTCATTTTTGTTTCCTGAAAAATATCATATATTTTTGTGAAGTTAAATCAATCAAAATATGGCCAGATTTTCACGTATTGATGTTGTTATAAAAATGAAGGAAACGGGTTTGATTCCCGTATTTTACCACCCTCATGTCGAGACTGCCCAACAGGTATTGAAAGCTTGTTATGACGGCGGTGTTCGTGTATTTGAGTTTACCAACCGCGGCGATTTTGCCCACGAAGTATTTGGCGAACTGAACAAATGGGCTGCCAAGGAACTTCCTGAAATGATTACTGGCGTGGGATCGGTAGTTGATGCAGGAACAGCATCGCTGTATATTCAGTTGGGCGCTAATTTTGTGGTATCGCCGGTATTGAAGGAAGAAATGGCTCTTGTGTGCAATCGTCGCAAGATTTCCTGGAGTCCCGGTTGTGGGTCGCTCAATGACATATCGCGAGCCGAAGAATTAGGCGCCGAAATTGTGAAAATATTCCCCGGTTCGTCTGTTGGCGGGCCAAAATTTGTGGCTGCCGTCAAAGGTCCTTGTCCGTGGACGAGCATCATGCCTACAGGCGGCGTGGAACCCACCGAAGAGAACCTCAAAGCATGGTTCAATGCTGGCGTTGCATGTGTGGGTATGGGTTCGAATCTGTTCCCGAAAGAAGTGCTTGCCACAAAAGATTGGGAGAAAATCACAGAGTTGTGTCGTAATGTGCTAAGCATCATTAAGACCGTAAGAACATAAAATCAAAAATTAAATCAATATGAGCCAAAAAATTTCAGAAAAAATGACCAATTGGAGGTGGGCTATTTGTGGCTTGCTGTTTGTGTCTGTCACCATTAATTATCTCGATCGTCAGGTTTTGTCGCTGACATGGGAGGAGTTTATCAAGCCTGAATTTCATTGGAATGATAATATTTACGGAAATATTACAGGGCTATTTTCCTTGGCTTATGCCATCAGCCTGTTATTTGCCGGAAGATTCATCGATTGGATAGGAACTAAAAAAGGTTTCCTGTGGGCTATTGGTGTATGGTCTTTTGGCGCTTGTTTACACGCAGTTTGTGGTATTTTCACCGAATCGTGGGTGGGGCTAAATTCTGTAGCCGAACTTACAAAAGCAACGGGAGATGTAGCTGTTGTGATAGCAACGGTGAGCATGTATGCCTTCCTGGTTGCAAGATGTGTACTGGCTTTGGGAGAGGCGGGAAATTTCCCTGCGGCTATCAAGGTAACTGCTGAATATTTTCCCAAAAAAGACCGCGCCTTTGCTACTGCGATTTTCAACGCCGGCGCTTCGGTAGGACCATTGGGTGCCCCATTGTCTATCCCCCCATTAGCCAAAGCATTTGGATGGGAATGGGCGTTCATCATCATTGGGGCAATGGGCTTCATTTGGATGGGTTTTTGGGTGTTTATGTACGACGCGCCTCATAAAAACAAATATGTCAATAAGGTTGAGCTGGACTATATCGAGCAGGACAAACTTACGGAAGTAGCGGCGGCACCGGCTACCGGCGGCGAAAAGAAAATGCCGTTCCTGAAATGTTTTTCCTTCAAGCAGACCTGGGCATTTGCTTTTGGAAAATTTATGACCGATGGCGTATGGTGGTTCTTTTTATTCTGGACTCCATCCTATCTAAAAAACCAATTCGCCATCAAAACTACCGAAGGATTGGGCATGGCGTTAATTTTTACGCTATATGCTATCACTACGGTATTGTCCATTTATGGAGGAAAACTTCCAACCATTTTTATCAACCGTTCCGGAATTAACCCCTACGCAGCCCGTATGAAGGCGATGCTTATATTTGCTTTTTTCCCGCTTTGTGTATTGTTGGCGCAACCGCTTGCGTATTATTTTGAACCATCGATGGGCAGGAACGTCGCATGGATACCTATTCTACTGATTTCCATGGGCTGTGCAGCCCATCAGTCGTGGTCAGCCAATATTTTCTCAACGGTGGGCGATATGTTTCCGAAAGTCGCCATAGCCTCTATTACCGGAATAGGCGGAATGGCGGGTGGTTTAGGCTCGCTGATCCTGCAAAAGTCTGCCGGAAAACTGTTTACTCATGCAGAACTAACCAACATGCAGTTTTTGGGATTTGAAGGCAAACCTGCCGGGTATTTCATTATTTTTTGTGTTTGCGCAGTAGCCTACCTGATCGGATGGACGGTCATGAAATCTTTGGTTCCCAAATACAAACCGATTACTGATTATTAATCAATCATTCAAATAACCATGAAAGTCAACATCAATGTTGTCGTTCGGGTATTTGCCGTTTTGCTTGTGCTGGTGCTTGCATGGTATTTCTCCAATCTGGTGCTTTATATTTTTCTTGCGTTCATCTTTTCCTTGATTGGCAAACCTATTGCCAAAAGAATCAATAGCATCAAAATATACAAGCATCGTATTCCATACGGAATATGCGTCATGCTAACAATGATATTTTTTATTCTGTTCTTTGTTTTGACAGTGATCTTTCTTGTGCCCATGCTCACGCACGAAGCCAAAGGGATTGCCGGTATCGACTACGACGAATTATCGCGCAACCTGAATTTTCTGCTCAACCATGTACAGAATTTCCTGTACAACAACAACTTGATGGATGAACATGAAACTCTGGTGGGACTTGTTACCAATGAAATACGGAATTTCGCCAGTCTCACCAATTTTTCTACCATACTGGGCAGTGTGGCAAGCGCCACGGGTTCCTTCCTGATGGGGTTATTTGCCGTATTTTTCCTCAGTTTTTTCTTTATGAAGGATGACATCCGTATCGATGGATTGGCACAACTGTTGTTTGGCGGACGACATGCAGCACGTCTGACTGTTGTGTCTGAAAAAATCAATCGCTTGCTTTCGCGTTATTTTATCGGTCTGATGATAGAAATTGCTTCAATGATTACATTGCTGTATATCGGCATGGTCATTTTTGGGATCAAGAGTGCGTTACTGATGGCCTTTTTTGGCGGCTTGCTCAACGCCATACCCTATCTGGGGCCGCTCATCGGTGTGATTTGCTCCTGCCTGTTCGGCGTTNTGAATTGTCTCAGCATTAATGATTATCATGCAATCCTACCTGTAACGCTTGAAATTGCAGGTGCGTTTCTTGTCGCCAATATGATAGACAACTTTATTTTGCAGCCTGTCATTTATTCACAAAGTATCAAAGCCCATCCCGTCGAAATTTTTCTGGTGATCATCATGGGCGGTTCCTTTGCCGGAATCATGGGAATGTTGTTTGCCATACCCGTATATACCATGATACGAACCATTGTGATTGAACTGTTTAATTATGTGAACACGAAACAATATTGAGTAATAGTATTCTGAAGGTGAAACGACTGTCTACAGCGAAGAAATCACTTTGAAACAATTACTTGAAAATCTTCCCCGGAAACCATTTTTCAAATGCAACCGCCAAATCATTATCAATATTTGCCGTTACAAAAGTTACTCCGAAAAACTTCCTGTAATAGTGATGGATAACGAAATAGAATTGAACCTGTCATACCGGAACATTTTGGCTTTCATAAGGAAAAAGGCCGAGTTGCCACGTATTTCACCTCCATGCAACCCTTGTTACACATGTTCCAATGATAACTGTCCTGACTATTTGCTATTTTGTCGTTGGGAAAAAACTTGAATACGCTCAGCATTTTTTTGTTTGGAGTTGAGATATTTGTATTATCTTTGCCCTGTAAAAATGATTGTTGATGTTAAGAATTTTTAGAAAACGAATGAACAAGAACTCATCAATATACATACAGGATATTGATGTTATTTATTGGCAACTCTCAATACTGTCATACATTTCACATCTTTTAAATATGAAGATAAAAAGGTTTGTGTTAATAATATTTTATTCATTTTTTTGTATTCTTACATTTTCACAAGAAGTGCTTGATACTACAAAATGTGTTATGTTCTTGAACAATAAAAGGGTATATGCTAAAGAAATCGAAAAGGGATTTCAAAATGGTACAATTATTTATTATTCAGGAGAATCGTCAGTACGTAGTATACTCTTGAAGTATGGTGAAAAATATCGTAATTTTGGTGTGTATTTCTTTATAACACGAAAAAAAGATGAAAATGATTAAAAATATATATTTTCTGGGAATTTTACTTGTTATTGCAGGATGCTCACAAAAACAGATTGAGGAATATACAATCATCGGTAGCATTAATAAGGAGTATGATGGGAATAAGGTCATGTTATTTATTCTTTTGGGTGATTCTATCATTGCAGTAGACACAACAATCATAATAAATGGTTCTTTCAAATTTCACGGAAAGGAATATATAAGGGATTTTTCTGTTATTACTACCGGTAATTTTCCTGATAAAGTGTTATCTGCTGAAGTGATATTAGAAAAAGGGAAAATCAAGGTAGATTTGGATTCGATCTCGGTGGTTTCAGGACCATTATTACAGACTTCATATAAGTCCTATGTTGATAGTTTTAATTTTTTATATAAAGAAATTGAAAAAACCTATCAAATTGCCAATAGTAAATTTACTGTGATGAATGACAGAGATTTTGCTGAGGCAAGCAAGGGACTAAATACATATTTGTTAAGGGTAATTAGAGCCAATGCCAATAATGTTATTGGAAAACATGCATTTGGATATTATTGTTACACAGCAAGTGATGAAGAATTAAGCAGTACTTATGCTATGTTTGACGAGTCAACCAAATCAGAGCCATATATTATTTTTCTCTTAAATGACAGACTTAGAGTGAGAAGTGAAAGTGTTAAAAGCAAAGAAATATTAAATACAGATTTTAAGGATTTTGAATTATTAGCCACAGACGGTTCAACAAAAAGGATATCTGATTATGTTGGTAAATCCAAATATTTGTTAATTGATTTTTGGGCTTCATGGTGTGGGCCATGTGTCAGAGATTTTCCATATCTTAAAAAAATATATGATGAGTTTCTGGATAAAGATCTGATTGTGTTGGGTATTTCTTTAGATTCGAGTGAAACCGCATGGAAAAACGCTGTTGAAACACATCATATTTCATGGGAAACACTAATGGCGAAAAATGAAAAAGAAATGTATGATGCATATTTATTTAATGGCATTCCTTATGGAATATTATTAGATGATAAAGGGACTATTATTGAGGTTGGTCTTATTGGACAAACTTTAGCTCCAACAATTAGAAAATATTTGAAGTAACAATTTCAGTATTCTCAACAATTTTTTTTGATGAAGCCCAATAAGAAAGAAATAGAATTGACCGACGAAGATGTGAAAGGTATTGAGACAAAATGGGATGACCTGCCGCCAACTTTTTCAGTCGTTTGTGAAATACTACAAGATAATGGCCGGGGGCGTTCTATTTTTATTAAATTTGCAGGTGGTCAAAGCGCTGCTAATTTGTTAGGCCGTTTTTGTCATTTGGATGAGCAGATTTTGAACCATACGCTTGCCATCACGAAAAAGAGGCGCCAATGAATCCCGATGTGATTTTCGCGGAAATTGCACATCTGCCTGAATCTCGAATTGGTAATATCCTGCTTCGTCCGGTTCTTCGTCCGTATGAAATTCCGTATCTTGCCAAACCGGGCGTTTCCGACGAATATGCGATTAGCCCTGATGATCTCTATGTTTCGGTGAAAAACAACCGCGTTGTATTACGTTCCAAGCGATTGAACAAGAAAATCGTACCGCGAATGAGTACGGCGCACAATTATAACGGACAAAACCCCATGCCGGTATACCATTTCCTTTGCGACTTACAGCATCAAAACGGACGAACCGGATTGGGATTCCACTGGAATGAAGCGGCACAGCAATTGGATTATTTGCCTCGTGTGGTCTATAAAAACTGTATTCTATCACTGGCTCGTTGGACGGTTCGCGAAAAGGAAACAAAAGAGTTTATTGGATTAAAGGACGATGGCGAACTTTTGAGAAAAATAAAGGAATGGCAATGTAAGAGAAATATTCCCGACACAGTTTTGCTTGCCGACGGCGACAACAAACTGTATGTTGACTTGAACAATCCATTAAGCATTCGAGCATGGTTATCGATTGTTAGAAAACGTCCATCGTTTCGATTGGAGGAATTTCTTTTCGATTCTGCAACTGCTGTTGTTCGTGGAAAAGAGAGGGTTTTTACAAATGAGTTTATTTTTGCATTTTACAGGGAGAATATATGAAACGTAGGAAAACTCTTTTTTTTCTTTTGCTTCTGCTTTCAACCATAATTTCATCAGGTTGCAGTCAAACTAAAAGTCCGAATTTTGATTCATTTGCCAAGTCGCAAAACAAAGAAGATTTTTTGATAAGCAACCTGGAATTACTGGGGAAGATTTGGGGGTTTTTAAAGTATCATCACCCTGAAGTTGGAAAAGGTAAATATGATTGGGATGATGAACTGTTCCGGTTTTTACCTGAATACTTGAACGTTAACGACACTCGGCAGCGAGACGAAACCCTGCTTCGATGGATAGAAAAATTCGGTGAATTGCCTGTATGTACGACCTGTAAGGAAACAACTGCCGATGCTTATCAAAAACCTGATTTTTCATGGGTTGAAAACGGAAATATGAGCGTCAGCTTAAAAGAAAAAATAAAAGAAATCTACCAAAACAGACATCAGGGAACACACTATTAT
>JGI24702J35022_10002311_pt1 | contig 11680 bp, 9 predicted proteins | sample TergutTh196P4_FD_35022 | JGI IMG/M metagenome (IMG submission 35022)
ATTTCGGCCGCAGGCGCGGGGCCGGACTGCACCGCCTTGTACACGGCAAACCCGCCGCCCGCGACTACCGCCGCCGCCAGAACGCCGATGAGTACCTTGCCTAATGTTGTGCCGAAAAATGCTTTCATCTTTCATTACCTCCACTGAAATAATTTGGCCTGATAAATCGAGCGTGTCCAGTATAGCACCGCCAGCGCGAAAAAGCAAGAAAAATATTTTGTACGTTAAGTTTCAACGGGTTTTCTCCTCTTTGTCATCCCTGCATGGCCTTTTGCAGTGACAGCAGGGCTTTTTTCTCTATTCTTGAAACGTAACTCCGGCTGATGCCCAGGCGCTTTGCCACCTGGCGCTGCGTGTGGTAGTCGTTGCCGTAGAGCCCATAGCGCAGCACGAGTATCTCCTTTTCGCGGGATTCCTTCATGCCGCCAAGCAGTTCGTACAGCTGCTCCACGCGGATCTTCAGGTCGATCTCGTCTGAAACCGTGTCGTCCATGCTGATGACGTCCATGAGGGTGAGGGGGTTGCCCTCGTTGTCCACGTCGATGGGGTCGCTCATGGTTCAAAAAAACCAGACCGTCAAGCGCCCAACCTATTGATATACTTAGTATACAGCAAGTCCGCTTTGCTTGCAAGCAAAATTTTTCGGCCTGCTGTGGCTCCTACCGCAAGCCCTGCGGTGCAGTCAACCTTTCGTTGCCTGATTAACACCGAACATAGGAAAACTGGCTTGTCAAGGGCGCGAAGCGTCCAAAAAATATTGTTTCGCTACAGGATTCAACCAAAAAAATATTTTTTGGATTTACCCTTGATGAGCCAGTTTTCCTATGTTATTCTCCAAAAGGCAAGGAAAGAGATTTACCCCATACCCCTCTCTTAGCATACGCAGAACGGCCCAGGTGTGCCAATTAGCCTTGCAGGCTAACACGGTACACCTGGGCCTTGTTCTGCATTTTGGTCAATTAAGGGGCAACGGGGCGGTCTGTATGGCTTCTTCGCTATCAATCAAATCTTCCAGCCTGCCGATTCTCCTCGTAAGCCGTGGGTGGCTTGCGGTCATTTTCTTGATCAGCTTTCTGTTATCTCCCATTTGCATTTTCTCAAGGATAAGAAAAGCCTCGACCAGTTCCTCACCATAGCCCAATTGATAGGCGTATTTGTCTGCCCGGAACTCATTCTTTCTGCTGTTTATGGACATGACCACCTGCATTAAGAACATAAACACGATGATCATTAATTCCATAGAGTATCGGGTCAATAGCAGAATAATCCGAAAAAAGCCAGAACGGCTAACAAGGGCTGTGATCAGGTCAACCACAAAGAGGAAGCCTCGGTTTATCAGGATAAACACGGTAAACAGGCCGTTGCCAACTACGGTGTACAGGGTTGCTATGGTATCTCCGTGCACGATGTGGGCAATCTCATGGGCCAGCAGGGCCTTTAGCGCGTCCTCGTTAAAGGTTTCTATTGCTCCCCGTGTAAGTGCCACAGTGTGCTTGCCAATGGCACAGGCGTTGACCTCCATTTTCTCAACGACACAAAGTTCAATGTGACCAAGCTCGGGGTTTCTCTGCTTTGCGTGTTCGTAAACCTCTTGGAAGATCGGGAGCAGGGTTTCCTTTTCCCGCCTCATCTCTAGTTTTCGCACTTGCTCCACTACGCGAAGCAATTTTTCTCCCAGCGGAGAAAATACAATCGCCAGCGAAATGGAGTAGAACACAAAAGCAATCAGGAAACTGTACCAGTACCCGCCCAGCACGAACGAGGCGAGGACATAGTAAATGACGGAACAGGCCAAGTATAGCGGGTTGTGCTTTACGAAGTTGACGAAGTCATGCCCCATGGTTTTGAACATAAGAGATCCCCTTTCAAATTTCAAAATGGCTTGTGTATGTTTATTTTGCAATGGGTGTTCAGGTCACGCGACAGGAAAATGCCCTTGCCCGTCTGTAGTGTCTTAATGTCGTCAGGGTGGTAAAGATACTCCCTAACACGTTTGGCACTGCCGAAGCCCGTTTCTGTTGCCCCCATGCCCGTTTGCTGTAGCTGGTGAGTAACTTCGAGGGTTTCCCTTGTGCCGAGGATATTTGCCCAATGCTCGGCGTTGATACTGCTATTCTGGCGTAGGACAATGTAATTATTGCAGTTCTCGATGATCTGTTCCTTGTAGGCCTCATTGACGGCTGCGTCAAGGTCGCTAAGGCTCTGCGTGGCAAGAATACAAGTCACGTTAGCACTTCGGGATTTGTTCACGAGGTCTACAAGGGCAGTGCTGGCGTATACGTTAATCTCGTCCATGATAAAGAATATCCTGCCGTTCCCGCTCTGGTATAACATGCTGATTGCTTTCTTGCTGTCAATGGTGATCAGTCGGCCCATGAGCGGGGAAAGCTCGGGGTAAAGCAAGGGATTCAAGATAAACAGAATGATTGCCTTTTCCTGCAAGGCGGTGTATATGTCTATCCCGCTGTCATCGAATATCTGCCCTAACTCGCTTTCGGCTATGGTAGCAAAACGGGCAAGGGCTTGCTCGGCTATACGCCCGCTGGACTTCAAAAGCTCGGTGTTCATGGCATGGTCGGCCTTGGTAAGCAGTTCCGCACCAAGCAGGGTTGCGCTTAAAGCCTTAAATTGCTCTGTGCCCATATATCTAATGATGTTTTGGAAGGTCAACGGGATTTTTGCCATATTCAATAGGTATACAAGGCGCTGTAGGTAACGCTCGGTGTTTAGCTTGTAGTGTTCTTCAGACCACTCCGTCATGTTGATCAACATATCCTTTGCTACTGTGGGTGAAGCGTTTCGGAAGGGATTGTATTTGTCGGAGTTCTTCGGATCGGTCATGTTGATTACATAGACTTTTCTGTCCCCGTGCAGTTTTTGCACGATATCCAGCAATGAACCCGCGCCGGTGTCGCCCTTGCCGTCAATGATGAGGGCGGGGAAATCCTTTTCAACCGCACGTTTGACATAGTTCGCCAAAGCAACGGTTTTCCCGCTCCCGGTCGTGCCACAAATGAAAATGTGCTTCGCATTGTCGGCGGTGGATACGGGGCGTTTGCCCGTGGTAGTGCCGAGGTAGGTACAAGTTGCCGGGTTATATGGTACTTTCATAGGCTTCTCCTTTAGCTTCTTCAGCACTTTTTTGAAATTAAAAAGACGGTTAAGCTTCATGGCTCGTATGTGTGGGATTAGCCAGAGCGCCAGCCCTCCGCCAATGCAGAAAAAGCCCAGCCAGTTCCAGTGATTCAGGATTCCGATTTGCCGTAGTGCTTAACATAGGATTCCACCTCCTCCAATGAGAGTATTTGCATATTCGGGTATGTGGTTGCGTTGCCCTGCAACATCTCCCTAATTTTTACTTGAGTTTTCGGTACAACCCAATATTGGACTTCGTATGCATCAAAATTCTGCTTCATGTTGTGCTCGAAGCGCTCCTTTGACTTGAGGGACAGTTCGACCTCCACGCAATAGATTTTTTCCTCTACAGTGAAAACGAAATCGGGGCGGTGTCTGCGGTTGGAAAATCCGTCAAGGCTGTGCAACTGCTTCTCGCTCTGCATGTCGGCGAGGGGCACACCCTCTTTCAGCATGAAATATATAACTGCGTCCAATACGGCTATGTCGTGGGTGATCTGGTCCAATCTGGGTTCTTCTTTGTTCTTCGATACGCCAATCAGCATACGCCCTTGGTAAGTCAAGCCCAGCAAGCCCGGCACACCGTACAAGTAGTGCCTGCGTTCCAGATACCCGGCTTTCATCAGCAACTTGATTCGCCTGTCGCACGGGCTTTGGCTCGGAAACCCTACCAGCAATCGCACTTGCCTGCCCAGCACGCAACGCCAGCGGTCTACCTCTCGTAATATCTCATAATCTCTTTCAACTAATCTCATACTCTCGCCTCCAAAAACAAAACTACAGCATCACACACCAGCACCACCGCATAAAAATAGTACAACCTATCTCTAAAAAATTTTTTCTATATCTATTTCTCTGTTTATCTTCAGATACTTCTCCTCATGTAGTGTTAGTGGGGTCACGGGTAGGCTTCCGGACTAGCCGTGACCCCACTAACACTACATGTCGTAGAGAAGACAGGGAAACAGGGCAGAAAAAATACATGATGTATTAAGCGACAGGGTTGTACTATTTTTATGCGGTGGTGCTGGTAGATATGACACTTTTTTGACATGTCCTTTTTTCGTTTCTGCCGTCGAAAACGTGAAAAAGACAAGCTTTTTGGGCTTGTCTTGGCTGGAACATTTTCTGTTTCGCTGGCATATACTGTTAATTATACTGCTATTATTGAAAAAACAATCGCAAAGTTAGTTACTTCACGATTGTGCTTTATACCCCGGGATATGTACTTATGTTACCATATATATAATCTGATTGCAAGAGATTTTCGCGGATTTTGCTGAATCCACCCGCTTTTGTGGAAAACACTGGATTTTCAGGGCTTTTTCAAGGCTTTAGTTGGTCAATATTCTGGTCAAATCTTTGGTAAGGGAGAACGATATGGCGAGGCGGAGCAAGGGCGTTTACAAGAGGAAAGACGGACGCTGGGAGGGACGGCATCTACAGGACGGGAAATACAAATCGGTTTATGGTCATTCGTACAATGAAGTCAAGGCGAAGCTGGAAGCCTGCACCTTGGAGAAAAATGCGCTGATCATCAAGCTAACCCGTGCCAAAGGGCAAGCGGGCTTGTGGTCTACTGTCTGCGATGAATGGCTTGACCACAAAAAACTTTGCTTAAAGCAATCCTCTTTCGCCCAGTATGGGTGTATCATGCGGAAACATATCTTACCCTATTGGGGCAGACAGAGCGTAAACGAGTTGACCAGTAGAGATGTAAACAGCTTCAACAAGGCTTTATCTGAAGGGCTTTCCGCTAAGACTGTGCGGGACATTTTGAACGTGTTCTTGCAGGTTGTCCGTTTTGCCGAAAAAAGGCACGGCGTACATATAGACCTCGAAAGCGTGACGAAGCCGAAGCTACAGCAGGGCTTTTTGCCCGTGTTATCCCCTGACGAGCAACGGCAATTATCTGTCTATCTGCGCACGAATCCCAGTCGAATCAATGTAGGCGTGCTTTTGTTGCTGTACACGGGTATTCGGATAGGTGAACTCTGCGCCTTACAATGGAGCGACATTGACCTCAACGCCCAAATGATGAGCGTAACAAAGACAATCCAGCGCATTTCCGACCTCGACCCAGCCACCAAGGCCAAGACGAAGATCATCATCGATACGCCCAAGAGCCGGAATTCTGTGAGGCTTGTACCTATACCCAGCTTTTTGATCGGCTTACTTGCGAAAATTCGAGCAAATTCGACAAGCTATCTTTTGACGGGTGAAAGTAAGCCCATAGAGCCGAGATTGTTCCAGACCAAATTTAAGAAAGTCCTGCAATCGGCCAAGGTAGCCGAAACCAACGCCCACACTCTGCGTCACACCTTCGCGACACGGGCCATAGAACAGAATATAGACATCAAGAGCCTAAGTGAAATCCTGGGGCATTCTGCCGTCAAGTTTACATTAGAGCGGTATGTGCATTCCTCTGCCGAACTGAAACGCTCGGGCATGGAACGGCTTGCGGTATACCTTTAGCTTTTAAAATTTGCTTTCGTGGTCAAATTATTGGTCATGGAAGCCTCAAAGCCATATATATCGGGAAAACTTCCCTTAAAATCGTGAAGTAACTAACTTTGCGATGATTATACCACGGACAATCTTATGAATGAAAGAGGGAAAAGGTTATGGGTAAAATGGTTAAGAGGTTTACGGCGTTGGCGCTGGCAATGGTACTGCTGTTCAGCGGGTCATCGGTGGCGCTCGGCGCGGGCAACAACGGGGCAGGACAAGCAACCGCACAGGCAAGCGTGAGTTCTCCGCTCAGGGTGGAGATCACAGCAAGCAAGGACAAGGCTTTGTATTGGGGCAACGTGGTTTTTACGGTTACTGTTACCAACACCAGCAATCAGACGGTAAACAACATAAGCGCAGAGGCGCTGTTCAATGAAAATCTCCGCCCGATCAAACCGAAGGAAAGCCAGATCACGTGCGAGAAAACCAGTCTTGCGCCAGGTCAAAGCTTTTCGTTTAAGTATACTACCTGCGCGAATGCTTCAAAGGGGCTTGACTTTCTTATATTTCCGGTATTGTTCTGTAAAATCTTGTTCAGTAGTTTGTCTAACCTTGATAGGGATAATGGCTTTAATGACGGCAGGAGCTATATCGCAAACAGCAAGGCAATCAAGTATACAGGGATTTTTACAAGCTATGAGGCGATAAGCACTGTTAGGGTGTGGTATGAGGATACAACAGGGCCAATCGATTTTGGACCAGACGGAAGCTATGAAATCAATGAGGACAATATTGCTTATGATGAAAACGAATATATTTACTATTCGAATAACATTGTCATTATTGACTTTAATTGGTCTTGCACAGAGCAGAGAAAAATGGAAATAGTTAAGTCTATTAACGGGGAAGTCGTCGGGCAGATCAAAGGCCTAAATGAATTGCACGTTAAAGTAACCCCGAGAGAGTTAGCGGCGCTTGAACAATTAGTTGATGAGTTAACAGCTTTACCGGAGATAAACCTTGCCCACTATGATGAATTGGGCTTTAAGGAAACGCGGTTGGTAGTAACTCCAAATGATCCTTGGACTATATATGGCACAAATCATACCGATTGGAGCGAAAGCGATATTTGTGAGCTTGATGCAAACTGGGGATTAAGAGCAATTCAAGCCCCGAGTGCATGGGGATATAATGAATATTTTAGTTCTATACGTATTGGTGTTATTGACACTGGATTTCAACCAGACCATGAAGACCTGCATTTGATTTTTTCTGATAGTAGCAATACCGCATACAATGTTCCTCGTGACCATGGAACACATGTTGCCGGAATTATTGGAGCAATTCCAGACAATCATAAAGGAATTACAGGTATTGTATGGGATTCAGAACTTTATTGCTATGCAGCCGCAAAAAGCAAAAAGCCTGATGAGAGAGAGTTTTCAGAAGCCAAAATATATGAAGGGTTGGCTAGACTTGTTGAAAACAGGGTAAAGGTAATTAACTTGTCTATGGGATATAGTGAAGCATTGCCAGACAGCAATTCCGAATTCAGCAACAACATAATCAATAGAAGTGCTAAAAAAGCTTCGGAGAAAATAGCCCAGTTGCGTGAAAAGGGCTATGATTTTATTGTTGTACAATCAGCGGGAAATGGAGCAAAAAAACCAAATCAGAGTAATCCTGATGATTGTCTGGGTGTAGACACAGCCAATAATCAGCTTTTCTGTTCCGTAACAGAGGAAAACTGCTATTCCAGCAACAAAGTCGGTAAAGCAGACATTCTAAACAGCATTATTATAGTTACTTCCTCTGGCTACGACGGCACTAATTACATGATGGCAGAAACTGCAAACGGTGGATCACGAGTTGATATTGCCGCCCCAGGAAGCGCGATATTAAGCACCGTCACTAATAACCGTTATGACATAAAAAGTGGCACTTCCATGGCTGCTCCCATGGTCACAGGTGTTGCAGGTCTAGTATGGTCGGTTAATCCTCTTTTCTCAAGCGCAAAAGTAAAAAATATCGTTTGCACTAACACCGACGAATGGGTCGCAGACAATCCTGCTTCACCTAACGCTATACCAAAAGACAAAAACGGGATTATTAAGCTGAACGGTTACAGAATGGTTAATGCACGACTAGCGGTTGAAGAAGCGCTTCGGCAATCGAGTATCGAAGTTGATGAAGGTATTGTTGCAGGAGAGGTGAAGGACGCAGGCAACGGCAATGTCCCTCTTTCTGGGGTTAGAATAACTGCCTATAGGCGTGGCAGTACTGTTGCTGTGGATTCTATGCTTACCAATGCCGCAGGCTCATATCATTTACCGTTGCTTGTTGGCGATTACGACTTAGAGTATAGCAAATCAGGATATACCACATTTAGACAACAGATAACTATAATAAAAGACCTTTTAGTTAATGCGGATACTGTTTATTTGCTAAGTAACAGCACGGACGTTCCTTTCGCAGGTGGCACGGGCACTGAATTAGACCCCTACCTTGTTTCCACCCCTGCCCAACTTAACGCCGTGCGGAATGATCTTGCCGCACATTATGAGCAGATTAGTGATATTGATATGCTATATATCACTAATTGGATTCCTATTGGAGAGTATAACTTTTTTCCTGGACTAATTAATTTTGGACTTCCACCTTTTACTGGTAGTTATAATGGTAATGGCTATAAGATTTCAAACTTGAAAAGTACTGTTCAAGGAGATAAATACACCTATGCTGGGCTTTTCGGCTACACAATGGGTTGTACAATTACCAACGTTAGACTAATAAATGCTAATATTAATGCTTCTTCTTTCGTTAGTGACGCTAGGCTATATACGGGAGGTATTATTGGTTTCGCTCTAAATTCGACAATTTCTATGTGCTGTTTCACCGGTAATATTCAGACATCCTCATACATGGGAAGTATAGGAGGAATTGCCGGGCAATCCGAAAGTTCCATATTAAATACTTGCTTCAATTCTGGAGAAATAACAAGCAATGCAACTATTCTTGAAGTGGGTGGAATTCTTGGTTATACATCTACAACCTATACCTCAACAGCTACTAATATTATAAACTGCTACAATAATGGTTCTATAGGTGGAATTTCGGACTTTAGCCTAAATGTTGGTGGTATTATTGGGAACACTAAAGGTTCAATTACTAATTGTTATAATATTGGGGTTATTGCCGCTACAGACTGCAACTATTTCAATTATGGAGAAATCGCCGGAAGCAATAGTCTTGGCGGTATAGTTTCAGATTGTTTTAGCAAAAACACTGCCGGAAGTAGTGGCTCTGGCCTTAATGGGACTGGTCTTTCCGAAATTCAAATGGAACAGCAGGTTTCCTATGTCAACTTCGACTTCATCAAAACATGGGCAATTAACCCTGCTGTCAACAATGGCTATCCCTACTTGAAGGGTATGCAACCCTAGCATAGCCTCGGCATAACCAGCAAGCCCCCATACTCCACTTGAAGTATGGGGGCTTGTGTGTGTATTCCTAATTTGAATGAAACACCACATCCAAAACCTTAACCGTTCCATAATGCTCCCCTGCTTCCTTTTCATGTACAATCACAATTTTTTGCACAAACCTAAGCAAGAACTGCCTTTTCTCCGTCATACTCAGGTGTTGCCAATTTTTCTTTAAGTCTGAAACTATGTCCTCCCTGCGAATTGTGGCTTTGTCTGGTTCTGGAATTTGCAATTTATCTAGTTCTGCTTGCACAAATTTTTTGTCTTTGCGAATACGGTTTTTCATGGCCGTGTATTCGTCAAACTCAATTTCGTTATCAACGTATTTATTTAAAATTTCTCGCTCTCTGCCGTCAAGCTGTCGTAATCTCTCCTGGTATGCCGTGATCTGCTCTAACTGGTTTTGCCTTGTTTGTTCCTGCTCTTGCAATTGGATTTTGTCGGTCACATGAAAATCTGAAATTTGGTCAATGTATTCCTGAAACGCTTTATCCGCTTTTCTTTGGCTCATGCCCGAAGCGTCGCAGGCCTTTGCGTCACGGTTTCGGCAACGGTATCCACCGACATATGACGTTGTTTCATCTGCTGATTGTTTGTAAAGGCAATGTGTAACTAGCTTACTGCCACATTTTGAGCATACCAGAATTCCCGAAAAATAATTGTCCTCTCTTGGCTTTTTTGTTTTACCCGCCCTTTTATTTTTGGAGAGTATGTTTTGCGCTTCCTCGAACAGTTCTTCTGAAATAATCGCCTCATGCTGTCCTTCGTATTCGTCTGCTGACTTCCCGTCAACAATATGGTGTCGGACGTTCCCGATCAGGTTCGCGTTCATCAGGATACGCCTGACGGTGTTGGAAGTCCATGTGCTTCCCTCTTTGGTTGGAGTGCCTAATATGTTCATGTGCTTGGCGATTGCCAGCATTGATTTGCCCTGATTGACATACATGTCAAAAATATCTTTTACTGCTTGGGCTTCCGCTTCATTGATTGTCTGTACTTTTTCGCCGTCCTCCCTGGTATATCCAAAGCTGGCGGTGCGGGAACATAGGCTGTAGCCTTCTTTTACTTTTTTTTCTATCCCCAATTTAACTCTTTCAATGATATTTTCACGCTCAAATTCGGCAAAAATTCCAATAATTTTCAGGAACATACGCCCTGACGCCGTCTGTGTGTCAATGCTCTCCGAGAGCGAATTGAACGCGCAGCCATTGTGATTGAAGAAATCAACCAAGTAAATTAAATCCGCTGTGCTTCTGGTCAGCCTGTCGATTTTGTAAACGACAACATTTTTCACATGTCCCGCTTGAATGTCGGCAATCATCTCATTGATCGCGGGGCGCTCCGTGATGTTCTTCCCGCTGATCCCTTCATCCGCATAAATCTTGTAAATTGACCAGTCCTTTATTCTCGCAAAATCCTTTAGCTTTTGCTCCTGCGCCCTGATTGAATACCCCTCTTGCGCCTGTTCCTCTGTCGATACCCTTAAATAAATCCCTGTTTCCATGCCCTAACCGCTCCTATCGTTTTTATTTACCGATAGGTTGGCTTGTTGGTTTTCTAGCTTCTCCTGCTTTATTCTTGGAATTGACGTTTTCAAAAAGAATTTCATCATTTCAATTTGCAGTTCTTCTGGCAATGTGATTTTCTTTTTGCCTTCGTCCATATTCCCACTCCGTTCATAAGTTCTTTCTACAACTTATTGCCCAGCGCGGAGAATATTCCAATTATTTACATCAGAAGCGAAAAACCAGCCTTTGAATCCCTTTATAATCAAGGTTTTCTGGGCTGGTTTGGTTTTTTTGTTCCATGACATCGCTCATGGAGACATCCTGGGCGGTTTTTTTCTGGTTGCGGAAATACATGAGGATTTCATTCGGAATACTATCGCAGCGGCTTCACAGCGCTGTCCCCTTCTTCGGCACAAACAGCCTTGACAGATCTACGCCCTCCAGCTCCAACAATTTGATTTTCGTCCGCACGCCGCCCGCGTAGCCCGTCAGGCTCCCGTTTGCGCCCACGACCCGATGGCAGGGGATGATAATTGAGATCGGGTTGTGCCCCACCGCGCCGCCCACCGCCTGGCTTGATTTTACGCCCAGCTGCTTCGCGATTTCGCCGTAAGTGATGACTTCGCCATATGGGATTTCACATAGGATATTCCACACGGCCTGGCGAAACGCGCTGCCGATTGGAGCGAGGGGTAGTTCCGAAATGGCAGGCTTTTCCCCCGCAAAATAGCTGTCCAGCCATTGCTTTGCTGCATTGAATATGGGCAGATCATCTTTTCCGGCCATGGCTTCGGGGATGGACTGCCCGTGATATTTTTGGCCCGCCAGCCATAAGCCAGCGAGGCTGGCGCCGTCGCTGGCGAGAGTGATGAGGCCCACGGGGGAGGGGTGAGTGGTGGAGTAGTAGTAGGCCAATCATGTGCTCCTGTTCTATTTATAGTACAACTTCTGCGTTGATTCGTCATCGCTATAAGAAATAAACGTTTCGCTGTACCTGCCGTATTCGTGGAACAGCGGCGAAAGGGCGTAATGCTCGCATGAAAAGTTTTCTTTCGGCGCGGCGAACAGTTCATCTATGCCGAGCCAAAAATACTCGCCTTC
>JGI24702J35022_10002312_pt1 | contig 11677 bp, 12 predicted proteins | sample TergutTh196P4_FD_35022 | JGI IMG/M metagenome (IMG submission 35022)
GAGTGGTTGGGCTGTGATTCACCTCAAGAAAAAATAAGAAAAAGTGGTCTTTGGCTAGAACAGCATCTTTACAATAGTGAAAATCAGTTAAATAAAGAAGATATTGAGTTTTTAAAAAAAATAGCTAAAAATTTAAAATGAACACTAAAATTTACTGAGATATTGAAGTTATAAAAGTTTAATGATATTATGGAGGATAAAAATGTCAATTGTTAAAGAATATTTATCAAATATAGAATTATGTGAACTAACTAGCTATAAAAATATGACAACAGTAGCTATGAAAGGATTAAATTTTCCAGAAATTAAGTATTCTACATTAAATGAGGGTATCAAAAATGATTCAGTTAAAATCACAGAAATAGATGAATCTGGAAGTGTTCCTACTTTAAATATTATTAATAATGGAAATCTCCCAGTTTTACTCTTTGATGGTGAGGAATTAAAAGGAGCTAAACAAAATAGAGTTTTAAATACAACTATTTTAATCCCAGAACACTCAGAGCATGAAATCCCTGTTAGCTGCACAGAACAAGGTAGATGGGGTTATACAACAAATCATTTTGAAGATTCTGGAATAATAGCTTCTTCAAAAATTCGTGGAAGAAAAAGTGAATCTGTATCTGCATCACTCAATAACCATGATTCTTATAATTCAGATCAAAGTGAAGTATGGGATGGGGTGGAGGAATTACAATGTTGTATCTCAAATCCATCTCCTACAAGTGCAATGAAAGATGTTTTTGAAGCTGAAAAAGACAATTTGAATGATTATATTAAAAAATTCCCAGTTTTAAGCCAAAATGGGATTTTAATATTTATAAATGGTGAATTAAAAGGAATGGAATTCTTATCCACTGAAGAAAATTATGAAAAATATCATGAGAAAATTATCAAAAGCTATTGCTTAGATGCTTTAATCGATATTGAAGAAAATATCCCAAACATAGATTTTATTAAAAGATCTAAAGAATTTATAAAAGAAATAGCTACTATTGACACTTTTGAAAAACCATCAGTAGGTTATGGATATGATTATAGATTTGTCAATGATAATATAGCTGGAGCTATGTTAATTCATAAAAATGATATTATTCATGGAGCGTTCTTTCAAAAAATCAAAGAAAATGAGGAATTTGATGATGATGTTATCTCATCAAGTCAGCGAGCTAAGAATTATGATAATTATTGATTTATTAGCTAAACAATTATAATGGTGAATTTGTATGATAGAAAGAATAATCCAAATTATTATATTAATCCTTGCAATTACTAACACAACTTTAATATTCAAATATTATGAATCAAAATTATTAAAAGTATTATCTACTTTTGGATTAATACTTGTAATAATTGGTGTTGTTTTAGTTTTTTTCAAATATTAAATTGAGAAGGATAAAAATGAGGAAAATGAGAAAAAATAATCATTCTGAAATTTATCTGGGAAATTTAATTTAGGGGTGTTGAATTTTAAAAAAGGATAAAAGAATAAATGGGTCGATTATATGTTAGAAAAGATTTTTGGCTCAAAGAATAGGGTTAAAATACTACAAGTTATATTAAATAATATAGAGACAACTTTTTCAACAATAGAACTATCTAAAAATGTAAAAATTAGCTATGGGACGGTTAGAAGAGAATTAATAAATTTAGAAGAGGCTAATTTAATAACATTTCAAAAAGAAGGTTGTGAAAAAAAATATAGAGTTAATCCTGAAAGTCCAATTCTAAATAACCTTAAAAAAATTTTCAACAAAACGCAAAATAAGGATAAAAGAGACGGATGGTTAAGGTTAAGTAAGATTGAAGCAATTTTAGATGATCAATTAAATAAAAAAGAGGAGGAAAAAAACCAATATTTTCGCCAACTTGAGGAATGTTTTAAAAAGAAAAATCTTAAAGTTCTTCCATTTGAAATGCAATTAAATAATATTAAAATTGACAATATGGTTTCATATTTTATTGGAGAAAATTACTATTTTGTGAAACATTTTACTAATAAAATAAGATCTGCAATGCAGTCCAAAAAAATTTTCATGCCATTAAAAAGTTATACTTATATGGAAGTTTCAAAAATAACTAATTTAGGAACGATTCTTTATGAAAAAGGATTTTTCACGAAGTATCATTATAAGGGACCTCATAATAAGTTTATTAGTGCAGAAATTAGTAGTGATGGTCATTTACAGTATTTTTTATCTGGAATTTGGCTTGAAAATTATGTTAAGTTAGTTGTTATTCAAGTTATTGAAAGATTAAAACAAAAATTAGAAATCGACATTAATTATCAAATTTTTAATAATATTTTACTTTCCACAGAAAATGATGAGAAAGTCGAACTGGATATCGTTTTTATCATTGAAAATAAGTTTATTTATTGGGTTGAGTGTAGAACTAGTGAGTATGAGTATGTTGTTAAGAAATATTCAAGTTTTGCGAAAAAATATGATTTTGTATCCAAAAGAACTTTCATTGTTTCAGGAAAAATTGATTCTAATGGAGAAAAATTTGTAGAAGAATATTTTAATTTTCAGATAATTTCGGTTGAAAACTTTAAACAATCGATTTATAATCAAATTTCAGATGATATTAACTTGGATAAGTAGATAATCTTTTTTTCCTTCTTCTTTTTCTTCTTGATAAATATTAAAAAAATATATAAATTAGTATTTTTGTGCCAAAAATTTGTCACTGTGCTATATATTTAATAGTGAAATACTAAAAGCGCTAAAAAAATTGATTATAGAAAGGATAAGTTCGAATCTTTTNAATAAAATAAGTAAATGATGATTGTGATAAANTTGGTATTTAATTTTNGGAAATATTATATATAAGGTTTGAAAATTTATTTAAATTTAAAAATAATCTTAAGGGTTAGAGATAAAGGGAGGTATTATATGAATAAAATAAAAGAAACATTTGAAAGTCATTTTCATGAAAATTCTGGGATTAAATTACCTGATGAAGCATTAAAAACTAAAAAAAACAGGTGTATTGAATCATCAAGGGTGGAATATACAAATATGCTTTGGAAAAAAGGATGGAAAAGAGTATATGGATTACTATGCTCATAACAATATGATTGATGATAGTCATGTTAGAATATGGGAAGATGGAAGTATCGAAGAATTAGATGCTTATAATTTTTGGATAAAACGCTCTGAAGATCCAATAAAAGATGAAAAGTCCCAAAAAAGTTGGATTGATATAAATGATAAAGTATCTGATGATTTAGAGAAAAAGGGATTTGGAGCTAAAAATGTTTATAGTATCATATTGTAGATGATGTGGATAAAGAGGATAATGGATTAAAAAGGGTAAGAAGGAAAAAAAGACATAGAAAAAATACAAGACACAGAAAAAGCAAAAGAAATCATAAAAAAGAAAATGAAGAAATAAAATGTTTTTGGGACGATGAACTAGTATGTAAATTTCCAAAACACAAAGAAGAATGCGAAAATAATAATTTAGCAGAAACTGATGAGTGTAAATATTTTAATTATCGTCATGAAATTTGGTTTCATGAAACTAAGAATGGTACAAAGTTAATTGCAGATTATACTTGTTTTTATAGGGATGATGAAAAAAATTTTAAACAAAAATTTTGTTGTTATGTTGGAAATCAACAAAAATGTCCATATTATGTAGATTTATAATTAGTTTAAAATTTTATTTTATAAATTTTATAATTTTAATTGAATTTTGTATAATTTTAATTAATAAATTTGAGATTATATTTATTATAATTTTTAATATAACGTAATATTATTATTTTAAAGGTTATTTCATGAACAATTTAATCATACATCCAGAATATTTTAATCTAAAAGAAAAATTAGAAAAACTTAAAGCTATTATCACTGAAAAAATAGCTAAAAAAGATGATTTAATTTTTCATGAATGTAAAAATATTGAAACAAATTATATGATCAAAATAGGTCATTTAGAGTTTAAAATATTTGAAATAAAACTTAATATTCATAAGATTAAAAGACAAATTAGCCTTATTCAAAAACAAGTTAACTTACAAAGGGAAGTTGATTTAGATTTCATTTATAATCAAATAGAAATAGAATTTGAAAAATATATCTTAGAATTAGCTGAAAAAGGAGCTAAAATCAACATTGCATTGAACAGACGTGATTTGAAACCTCTTTCTAAAAAAGAGGCAATTGAAATTCGCAAAACATACAAAGAATTAATTTTAAAATTACATCCAGATTTAAATAATGACATAGATAAAAAGGGTCAAGACTTGTTTTTACAAGTCATGGATGCTTATGAAGCTGCTGATTTAGAAAGTTTAAAAGTTTTAAAAGTTTTAGCTTCAGATATTTCTAAAAATCTTGTGGATGAAGAAGATGGGATGAAAAGATTAAAAGAAGATATTGATTTTTTAGAAATTCGCATTAAATTAATTGATAAAGAAATTGAAGAGATAAAAAATTCTTATCCTTACAACAAAAAAGAATTAATCTACAATGATGAAAAATTAGAAAAAAATAAACAAATTCTTGATGAGGAATTAAATAATCAGCTTGAAATTTTCAATAAGTATAAACAAAAGTTGGATGACTTGCTAAAAGCTATTTGAAGTTAGTTTGAGTAGATATTATGAACGATATTGTAAAAACAAATTCAACAGACATTGTTAGAGCTATTAACAATTCTGGTTTAATTGAACCATTATTTGACCCAATTTTTCTTCTCCAATCTACTGTAGCTGGCACATCTTATATTGAAAATATTGAAAAATTAGAACCTAAGTTAGAAGTTGGAGACAGACTAGATTTTTTCCGTGAACCTAAGAATTTTCATGATGAAAAAGCTATTTTAATCAAACATAATGGGTATAAAATTGGTTATGTTCCAAGAGTTGATAATGAAATCTTAGCTAATTTAATGGATGCTGGAAAATTAATTTATGGAGAAATAAAATTTAAGACTTTTAGGGGTGAATGGCTTCAAATAGATTTTGATATTTATTTAGATGATTGAATATTTGGATAAATTGGGAAAAATATTACATTTCATTAGCTCTTAAATTAAATGTATTTTGTTTAAAGAAAAATGTTCTAGTAGATGTGAATGGATGAAAATAATTTTGAAAAAATTGAAACATGTTATATTCTGGAGATGAAGGTGTTGTAACTGTTGAAGTTATTATGGGTGAAGAATTACTTAAAAATGCAACTATGTTTAAATGATTATTTTTGATAAATTAATTGAAGAAATATGAAAAAATTTGATATTCCTAGCGGTATATTAATTAGAAGAGATATTTAATTCTTTTAATTAAGCTATATTTCTAAAATATTATATATAATTAAAGATAATATTATTATATGGATTTATTAGTATAATAATTGATTAAGGTGATTTAATGACAAATCAGGTAAATACAGAAATTATCCTAGTAAAAGATCTACTTCAGAAGGATAATCTAAGAATTCCTTCTTACCAAAGACCCTATAAATGGACCACTAAGAATGTGAACCAGCTTATTGATGATATTATATTTCAAAATCAACAAGGTGTTTCAGAATATAGAATTGGAACAGTAGTACTTCATAGAGATAAAAATGGATTCTTGAATATTGTTGATGGTCAACAAAGAACTTTAAGTTTGACACTAATTGCTTATTCTTTAATAAAAAACAATGCAAAAACTTTCAGTTCAATTGATTCTAAAGTTAAAATAGATTCTCAAAATTTGACGTTATTAAATCGGGTTTTTGATTTTAATTTTGCTAATGATATTTCTAAAGAAAATTTAAAAAATAATTATATAAATATTGAAAATAGGATTTCAGATTTTAATTTTGAAGCGATAAATTTCTTTTTAACTAGATGTACTTTTGTTTTGGTTACTCTTGAGGATATTTCTGAAGCATTCCAATTTTTTGATTCTCAAAATGCTAGAGGTAAAGATTTAGACCCTCATGATCTTTTAAAAGCGTTTCATTTAAGAGAAATGAATCATTTATCAGAAAAAGAAAGAAACGATGTTGTTTCAAAATGGGAAAATATTGATAGTGAAATATTATCAAACCTTTTTAGTTTATATCTATACAGAATCCGTAATTGGTCCAAAGGTTATTCTGCTCGTCAATTTACGAAAAATGAAGTGGATACTTTTAAAGGATTTTCACCTGAAAAAGAAGATAACTATCCTTATACAAAACCATTTTCTATATCTCATTATTATACTGACTATTACAACAATCATTTTAATCGAAACATTGATAAACATTACTTAAAGTATCCATTTCAATTAGATCAAGTAATTATTAATGGAAAAAGATTTTTTGAAATGGTTCTATATTACGAAACTATGATGGGTGAATACAATAAAAAAATGGCTGATTATAAGAGAGCATATGATGAAAAAGAGGATTTTAAACATTTAATAGATAAAGAACTAGGCCAAAATAAGAAAATTCATGATTTTAAAAATAAACTTATTAATCGTTTTCAGATTGATAATGAAAAGGTTTCAGAAATATTCAGTACTCTTTTATCATATCCCGCAAGAGAAAGAGTAGGAGATAAATATGTAAGGGCAATGTTTGATTGTGCTGTCTTATATTTCCTTGATAAGTTTGGTTTTGATGATAAAAATTTTTATTTTTCAAAAATGATTGAAAAAATGTTTTATTGGGCATATAAATTAAGGTTAGAGAGATTTTCAGTTCAAATTGCTTCTATTGATAACTATGCAATTGGTAAAGATAAATTTATACCCATGTTTAAAGAGATTAGAGAAGCAATGCATCCTTCGGATATCTTAAATTTACATTTTGAAAATAAAATTAACAACACTCCAGCTAATTTAGACAAATTAACCGAAATTAAAGATATCTTTTTAAAGAAGGAGGCTATGAATCATGAACAATGAAAATATAACAACGCTGACAATTAAAGATCTCTTTGAAAATAATGATAATTATGTTATTCCTATTTACCAAAGAAACTTTGCTTGGACTATTTCAGAAATAACTCAGTTAATCCAAGATATTTATGATTTCTCGACTGATGAAGATAAAAAGAATAAAAATTATTACATTGGTTCATTAGTTGTATATAAAAAAGTAAAGGATGATGAAGAAATTTATGAAACTATCGATGGACAACAAAGATTAACTGCATTAAATATAATTTTAAGTGGAATTAAAAATGATTTGAGTAACCATTATAATAGTAAAACTTTTGATTGGTATGATAATATAAATCTTAAATTTGATGTTCGTGAAAAGTCAACTAAAACTCTAAAAGCTTTATTTGATGATAAAGTGTATAATCATGAAAAATTTGATGCAAATATAAAACAATCTTATTTAGACTCTATAAAATTTTTAAAAGAAAAAGAATTATTTCCCAAACCCCAAAAGTTTAATGAGTTTTTAAATTTTTTTGAAAATAATGTGGTGATTTTACGCGTAGAAGTTCCAGATGATACGGACTTAAATCATTATTTTGAAATAATGAATAACAGGGGAGAACAATTAGAGAAACATGAGATTTTGAAAAGCTATTTTATAGAAATTTTAGAAGGTGATGGGAGTAGTGAACATTCGAAAAAAACATTTAACCAGATTTGGAATGCTTGCTCAAATATGGATAAATATGTTCAAATGGGTTTTGAAAAGAAAGATAGAAAAATTCTTTTTGGAGAGGAATGGAATACATTCCAATTAGAAAAGTTTGAAGATGTTAAAAATGTTTCTGTTAGTAAAAACCCTGTTGTAAAACAAAATTTAAATTTATTGGACATTATTAACTCTACACAAGATTCGAAACCTAAAAATATTAGTAAAGAACCAATTGATGAAATTGGAAATAGATTTAATTCAGTTATAAACTTTTCAAATTTTTTATTACATGTTCTTAGAATTCAAACAGAAGATAATGTCCCTTTAGATGATAAACGTTTACTTGATATATTTGAACCTTATTTAAAAACTGATGATAAAGAAACAAGAATAAAATTTGCTAAAGATTTTGGATTTAATCTTCTTAAATGTAAATTTTTATTTGATACGTATGTAATTAAACGAGAATATCTTGCAAATAAAAATCAATGGAGTTTAAAAACATTACAGTATTATCCAGAAAATAAAAACTGGAATTTTAAAAACACATTTTCTGAGGCAGAAAATCAAGATTTAATAATGATCATGGCTATGTTTCATGTTTCTTTCCCGACACTTGTTTACAAACATTGGTTAAATGCCATTTTATATTTTTTATTCAAAAGTGCAGATTTTAACTCCGATAATCTTCAATTAAATTTGAAAAACTATTTAGAAAATCTAGCTAAAGCATTTCTTTTTAATAGATTCCTTATAAATAAGGATGAACCTATAGATTACTTTGAAATCATTTATACAAATGATGGTATCTGTAAAGATCATGAAATAGATATGAAAAAGTTAGATAAAGGAGTAAATGTTGAAAATTTCATATTTAACTATTTAGATTATTTATTGTGGCAAGATGACAAAAATAAATTTAAAGAGTTTGAATTTACTTTTAGAAGCTCAATAGAACATTTTTACCCTCAAAAACCAAAAGAAAGTCATATGGAAATGGAAGTGGAAATTGCAAATAATTTTGGAAATTTATGTTTAATTTCAAGTCGTGAGAATTCTGAATTAAGCAATAAAACCCCTAAAGAAAAAAGAATCCATCATCAAGAAACTAATCTTAAAATGGAAAGCATAAAACAACAATTAATGTTTAAAATAGAGGAAGAAAGAGAATGGAAAGAAAAAGAAATACAAGAACATGGAAATGAAATGAAGGAAATATTTAAAAAAATCCAAGATAACTTAACTAAGGATGAAGACAATTACTCATCGAATGCAGTAGTGATTAAGGATAAACCTCCATAACATTATTTTGAGTATTTTAAAAATAACAATAACGTAGTTAAAACAATTAAAGATAGGGTACTTGAGGGTGATACTACTAAAAATATTTCTGAAGAGTTCCAAACAAGTGAATCTATAATTAGTAAGGTTATACTGGAATTAACTGATTTATCGCTACATGAAGGACATGAAGGGATAAAATCAAGTTTTAAGGACATAAACCATCTTATAAACTACAAAGTTTTGTTTAAAAAATTCAAATCGATTTATATAAAAAACAATTATAATCCTAGTGATAAATCATTAAAAACTCTTTTGAAGCATAGTTTAAAAGAATATCATGAAAATGGAAAATGTCAGGGGTATGGTGAAGCATATAAAAACCCTGAATTTAACAATCAGATTAAAGATTTATTTGAAAATTATTTTTAAACATAGCCACCAACTCAAAAATACTCTAATTTTTTTTTTTTAATGAGGTCGTATTCATAGAAAAAGAATATGAAATATTAGTTGATTTAATTAAAGAAAGAAAAACATCATATTACGAGGTTCTCCTACTGTTGGAAAGACATTCATAGCTAAACGATAGGTTTACTCAAAAAGGGTGAAAAAGATTGAAATCTTGGGAAATTTTTCAATTTCACTAAAGTTACTCTTATGATGACTTTGTTCTAGAATATTGTCTAATGGGATGGTTTGATATTTAAAGGGTTTTATTAAAAAATATTTTATTAATTTTTTTTAAATCATGATTAAAATACTCACTAATGTTTTAATTTCATTTATAATTATTTCAATAAAATGTTATTCTTCAATGATAAATAAATTTTTTTTAAAAAAAGAAAATTTTTTATTTTATTTAATTTTTAAATGTTTTTTAATATTTTTTACAAAAATTATTAAAATAATAATTTTTATTATCAAATAATTTGTTTTAAATAGATTCATATATTTAAAAATAAATAATGAATATATTAAATTCGCAAAACACTATGAATATTAATTTCGATAAAGGTTATCAACATGACAAATAGCTTTAATTTAGATTTTAATCAACAAAAAGCAGTGCAATATAATGGAAACAAACCTCTATTAATAGAAGCTGGTCCTGGTGCTGGAAAAACAAGAGTAATGATTGAAAGAATCAAATACTTAGTTAACGAAAAAGCCATAGATCCTGAAAGTTTACTTGTAATAACTTTTTCAAATAAATCTGCTGAAGAGCTAAAAAATAGATTAATAGATAGTGTAAATGGCCTTGATATTAATATTGTAAATAAGATGCAAGTATCTACTATACACTCCTTTTGTTATTCTCTATTAAGAGAACATGAAAACCCTTTCCTTGAAATATTAGGAGATGACTTAGGTGAGAAAAATGATCTCTTTATTAGGAAGCATATGAAAGAATTAGGTTTTGTTGATGAAGCATATATTCCAAAACGAGAAATTAGAATGATTATTGATAAATTTGATGAATATACTACTTTTAAAGTTGATATTGATAGTTTAATTTCTTATATTGAAGAAAAGTATCCTCCAGTTCCAGAATACCTTGCTTTCATAGCTGAACTTAAAAAAGAATGTGATGAAAATGAAGAACCATTTAGGTTTCCAAGAGTTGAGATTAATGAAGATGAAAATCTTAAAAGAGGATATCATAATGCTAGATTTTTAGCTATTGCAAAGGCATATAAAATTTATCAAGATCTTTTAAAAGATTATAATGTTATTGATTTTGGATTTATTCAAAGAAATACTTTAGACTTATTAGAAAACAACCCTGAATTAGTAGCTAATTTAAAATATAAAAATATTCTTGTAGATGAATTTCAAGATACTGATCCGGTTCAAATGAAAATATTTGATTTATTAATTAATAATGAAAATATGGAATCTTTTACTGTGGTAGGAGATGATGATCAAAGTATTTATGCTTTTAGAGGATCTGACATAGAATTTTTCACAAATTTTGAAAAAGAGTATGATGCAGATTGTTGTTCATTAAACACTAATTATCGCTCATCAAATACTATCGTAGATTTTAATGAAAATTTTATTAAAAATGATAGAAGATCTAATTCAAGTAAAGTTTTAAAAGGAAATAATCCAACTGATGGAAATGTTTTCCTTTTAGAAAATGATGATAAAATAGATCAAGCGTTAAATATTTTAAAAACTATTAAACATCTTATTGAAACTGAAAAAGTTAAGAATTTCAGTGATATTGCAATACTTTCTAGATCAGTTAGAGATGCTTTTATTAAAGAAATAATAGCTACTTTAGAAGATAATGAAATTCCTTGTCAAATAAGGGGAAATCAGGATTTATTAGATAAAGATGAGATTAAATCTATTTTAACCTTATTTTATTATTTAGTTCAAGATGAGGATAATCCTCACATTAGCTTCTCTTGGGAGAGAGATTGGCTTAATTTAGATGCATATGGGTCAAAAACTTTTGATTCATTAAAATTTTTCAATCTTTCAAATGAAACTAGAGAAATTTTATCTAAAAAAGAAGAAGAATATAGAGAAGAACTTTTAAACATTGCAAGACAAGTTCAAAACGAAGAAACAGGTGCAGCAAGAGTTAGAACATTTAAAGGTGTTTTTAAACTTGATGAAGATTTATTAATAAAAATTTTTGAAAGGATTGATAAACCAATAATCTCTTTAATGGACATGAAGGATTTAAAAGCTATTGGAATAGCTAATCAAAATGATTTATCTTTTTTTAATAAATTATATGATTTAAAACAATTAATTATTTCAAATACTATTTTTAAAAGTGATTCTGA
>JGI24702J35022_10002313_pt1 | contig 11673 bp, 9 predicted proteins | sample TergutTh196P4_FD_35022 | JGI IMG/M metagenome (IMG submission 35022)
TACAAGAATTGAAAGACGCCATTGAATTGATAAAAGATTAGCAACATAATTGCGCGGAAGTCTTGATTTTAAAGGCTTCCGCGCGATTGGCAATGCTTACTCATTTTTCCGGACACGAGAATATTGTTTTGATAACGCGGTTTTTAAACCATGCCGGGAAAGACAGCTACGGTTTCGCGCGACTCCGGTTCTCGCGAAACCCGCGTCAATATTGGCCGGATCGAAGGATAGCTGCGAACAATAGAATAATGAACGATCCCGCCGCAAGCAGAGGAGAATTTAATCCGCAGGGATTAATGATTCCGTGAGAAACGGTTGTATATTGCGGTTCAAGAAAAGCTGAACTAATAACAGGTTAGTGACAAAATCTCAAAAAAGCCTTGATTTTAAAGGCTTATTTTAGATCAGTGCATATTGTGTAATATGCCTTCGTCGCCCTCACTGCGCACCCTCGGTACGAAACGGTATGAAATATCCGGGTTAAAGCTGTTCATCGTAAATTTTCTTTATATCGGAAATCTGTTCTTTCAGTTTTTCCAATTTTTCCCCTGTGAGTTTCTCTGTAGCTATCATTCGCTTTTGTAGAGGATTCATCCATTTTCCGTTTGCCTGTTTAAAGCCAAAATGCAGGTGCGGGCCGTTGGTTTGTCCGGAATTTCCGGAAAGTCCGATTATCTGTCTCACCCTGATACTCGCTCCGGCATTTACGCTGCGTTTACTCAAATGCAGGTAATATGAAGTTGTGTTGTCTTTATGCCTGATCGCGATGTAATTACCCGATAAAGCGTTCTGACCCGATTCTACCACCCTGCCGTCCGCGACCGCGTAAACAGGCGTACCGACGCTTGCCCTGTAGTCAACTCCATTGTGCATTGTTCTTTTGCCCGTAACGGGATGTGTGCGATTTCCGTATCCTGAAGTGATATGAACCCTGTCCAGCGGATATCTAAGTCCTGAAGATATCAACGCCTCGCCGTCTTCAGTATAGTGGGCGTTGTATGAGCTTTTGTCTCCGTCGAAATACCTGTATCCTTTATGTGTTCCCGCACGCTTTCCAAAATATGAAACAAACAATACGCTTGTCAGTTCATCAATTACCTTGTCGGCAATTTCGCCGTCAGTTGAATCTATGTAAAACGTCTCCTGCAAAAGCAATTCAAATTCATCGCCGATTCTCGCGTCCGTTCTAAACGAAACCTTAGACTCCAGAACATTTGTAGCAAGTCCGACGACGTTCGACGGTAAACCCATATCGTGAAGTTCCGCGTCGAGAGTGACCCTGTTCAGCGTTCCCCTTATCAGACGATAACGAATTTCGCTTGGTTTTTCTTCCACAACATGTGAAAAAACGGCGACATCGTCATCGGAATACGATATTTGAATTTTGTGCGTTGTGATTTTGTTTTGGAAATATAAAAATTCCAATAATTTTGCCGTATCGGGATCAAAGATTCCCGCGAATCTTTCGCCGACTCTCAGTCTCGTGAAATCGGTCTCGTTTGCCAGAAGTTCAAGAATACCCTGGCGGAGGCGCCTTTCAATTTTAAGCCGTTCCATAATGTTGAATGGCCCCTCACCGTTCCGCAATTCCGTCTCAATCTTCACACCCGTATCTTTCGTGGGATAATCCACAATTTCCGGTAAAAAATCCTGAGGTATTTGTAAATCCTGCGGTTCCTCTTTACATCCGGGAAAAATTATAATCGTTACGAGAATAACAAATTTTATAATACCGGTTTTGGTCAATTCTTCTCCCTGTGAAATCCGTCTATTACTTCATCGTTCTCAAGAAAAATGCTTATTTTACTGTGGTTTTTCGCAATATGGTATCGTTTTTTTGATGTAATTACAGAATCCCGGCGTCTACGAGTGACGAAACCCTATGAAATATCCGGGCAAAACTGGTACAATCATGCCGTTATTGTAAGGCTTTTTATAGGAGAAAAATATGGCAGTCAGAAAGATAGGAGTTCTGACCGGAGGCGGCGATGTTCCCGGCCTGAATTCCGCTATTAAAGAGATTACTGAAGCCGGATGGACCGAAAATATCAAAATCTTAGGCATACGCAGGGGCTGGGAGGGATTAACGCACCTCAATCTTGACGATACGCAAAGCCGTCAGCGTTATCTTCTGAACCTGACGCGTGAAAACNCCAGGACTATCGACCGGATGGGCGGAACCTTCCTGCACACGAGCCGCACAAATCCGGCGAAAATGAAGTCTTTGCCGGATCACCTGGAGGCGTCGGAGTTTCCTAAGAAGGAAACAAAAACCAGTGTGACTTACGACATGACCAAACAAGTTCTGAAAAATATAGAAGCCCTGGAACTGGACGCGCTCATTTCGGTCGGCGGCGACGACACTCTTAGCTATTCCTCCGTACTCTGCGCGGAAGGGGTGCGGGTTATCGCCATTCCAAAGACGATGGACAACGACGTTCAGAATACGGAATATTGCATCGGTTTCGCTACCGCCATGACGCGCGCCATCGACGCCATACAGCGCCAAAGATCGACCATAGGGTCGCATGAACGCATTGGCATTTTCCGGATCTTCGGCCGGGACGCGGGACACACGGCGCTTTTCACTTCCTATGTTACGTCCATACGGTGCGCGATCCCTGAATTTAAATTCGATCTCGAAAAGATGATCGAACTGCTTCTTGAGGAAAAATGTGATAATCCGAGCTGCTATAGCCTGGTTGTTCTTTCGGAAGGGGCTGAATGGAACGGCTACCGCGTGCGTGAATACGGCGATCCGGACGCCTACGGACATCGTAAAAAGGCCAGCGTTGCGGAGGATTTCGGCGACGAAGTGAAAAGGCGGACGGGAGAGGAAACCACGATCATTGATCTGACTTACGACCTGCGCAGCGGGGAGGCGGCTTTTGTCGACAAGCTGATTTCCTGCACCTTCGCGCATATGGCGGTGGAAAGCGTCATGAAAAACCAGTCGGGATTGATGACGGCAATCGCGCACGGATGCTATTCCATGATGCCTATTCCCGATTCAAAAATGGGGCCGCGTTGCGTGGATGTCAACGCGATGTACAACACCGAACGCTATCGTCCAAAATATTTTGAAAAAGCGGGACTACCGGTTTTTCTGACACGCGTTTAATTGATTTCAAGGGTATTGATTATGAGAGACGAAACAAAATGCATACATGCCGGATATACCCCGCGCAACTCGGAACCACGCGTCATGCCGATCGTTCAAAGCACGACATACGTGTACGATTCCACGGAAGAGGTCGCCGCCGTTTTTGACGATCCCACTAGAAGCTTGATTTATTCGCGCTTTGCAAACCCCACGGTTATGGCCGTGGAGCGCAAGATTGCGGAGCTTGAGGGCGGCGTCGGGGCAATGTGCACATCGTCGGGGCAGGCTGCTACATTATTGTCTGTTTTAAATCTCTGCTCCGCCGGAGACAGCATTATAAGCGTACCTGAGATATACGGCGGTACAATCAACCTGTTTTCCCATACTTTCAAGCGGCTTGGCATTGATTGTATTTATGTCAAGCAGGACGCGAGCGAGGATGAAATCAACGCGGCTTTCCGCCCTAATACAAAATTGGTTTTCGGCGAAACGCTGGCGAATCCCGCTCTGACCGTCCTTGATATTGAGAAATTTTCCCGCATCGCGCACGCTCACGGCGTTCCGCTTATTGTTGACAACACTTTCGCCACGCCCGTTCTTTGCAAACCGTTTTCGTTCGGCGCGGATATCGTAGTGCATTCCACGAGCAAATACATGGACGGTCACGCGGTGCAGGTGGGCGGCGTCATCGTAGACAGCGGAAATTTCGACTGGAGCAACGGAAACTTTCCGGGAATGACTGAGCCGGATGAATCCTATCATGGAATTTCCTATGTGAAAACGTACGGGAAAAGCGCGTACATCATAAAAGCTAGAATGCAGCTTATGAGGGATTTCGGCGTATACCCCGCCGCGCATTCCGCATTTCTGCTGAATCTTGGATTGGAAACGCTGTCCATGCGCATGAAGCAGTACTGTGAAAACGCCCAGGTAGTCGCCGAATACTTATGTAAATCCGATTGCGTTGAAAAGGTCATATATCCGGGGCTAAAGAGCGACGCTTCCCACGCCCTGGCGTTGAAATACCTGAAAGGATCAAGCGGGGTAATATCATTTGTGATAAAAGGCGGTAAGGAAAACGCGATCCTCTTTATGAATGCGCTGAAACTTACGTCAAACGAGGTGCATGTCGCCGATATACGAACCTGCGTGTTGCATCCCGCGAGCGAAACGCACAGGCAATTGTCGGAAGAACAGTTACGGGCAGCGGGCATCCATCCCGCAATGATACGCTTTTCCGTCGGTCTGGAAAACGTTGACGATATTATCGAGGATTTGGATATGGGGTTTGCCGCCGCGCGAATGTAGGTAACCCTATGAAATATCCGGGCTAGAAAACAATTTTATGGCAAAATTTTTATATGTGCTATTTGAAAAGAATTCGTTCCTTGTGAGCGAAGGCGAATGGCCCATGAAAAAATTTGAAATATACAATTATGAAGATTGTGATCCTTCATTAACTTACGTTGATGTATATGATAAAAAAGCGAAACGAACAGTAAAAATTCTTACTGCAAAAAATTTGATAGAAAGCAACTATAGAAATATACCGTATATCTCTGTCTTTCACAGAGTTATGAACAATTTTGATGTAAACTGCGAAAACTTCCGGCGTTTCTTGAAAAAAGAATATCAGGTCGGGTTTTTTAAACGCAATAGTATAGTAGCGATTCCTGATGATTCCATAAATGCTGACAAAAGGCACATTAATGATTTTTTCTTTTCATGTGGCTGTATAAACGAAGTGTTTATGGCAAACACGTCCCTTTTGATTTCGAAGAATGGGGAAATGGATTACTGTGCCTTAACAAAATCAGCCAGAGCAATAGCATTGAGTTTGGTTTTGGACAGCGGTTTAATAAGCCAGGCATTTTTCCCGAACGAATATAGCGATTTAGCGCATATAAATACGCTTTTAGATTCTTGGCGTATGCAATTTAAAAAGATGGGGCTTTCCGTTTTTTTGCATGGAGATAATATTGAATTATTTTCTCAATTAGGCAGTGTGGTAACAAATGATGTTTTATTGAAAAACATGAAAGCAATATCGAACGGAATATAGAGCCGAGAAAAGAATATGTGGCCTTGGAACAGAGACTGAAACGACTGGAAGCGCTAACCCGGATATTTCATGGGGTTTCGTATTGAGGGCGCGCAAGCGGGCGCGGATTGTATACTCCCGACCGTCATAACACGAAGCCGCCTTGCGTTCTTTTTGACGCAATGCTGCGTCCTTGCCTTACGCAAACATTCCTCGTAAGTCATTCTTCGTGTTATAACGGTCGAGAGTATAAAGCGCTCGCAACGCCACCCACCTCCGCACAACATCCCTACTGCGCAAACGGTTCTATTTTTTTCGTGATGTTCTGAATGTCTTCGGTAGTAAAACTGCCCAACAGACGGATTAATGTACACTCGTCTTTTCCATCGACAAACATGACAAGCGACTTGAATCGGTCTTTTTCTTTTTCAGCATAAAAAATCACTTCCTCGACTTCATCCTTGATTCTCATCAATATTTCGTACGATTTACTCTGCGATTGCAGTTTTTGCGCTTCAGTGCGTATCAATCGCGAACCTTCCTTATTTTTCGAAGTATAAATGTCGATTTGCTCAAATTTTGAAACGATGCCTTTAATATCCACCCCGGTTACATTTACTTGATCTGCCATTGCGGGAAACATATTCAGCAATGCTTTAGAGATATTAACCGTTGTGATATGTTTACTATCACCTAATTTATCAAATAAACCTTGAGCGGACGCGCTGGCGATATTCAGTAATACAATAACGGTTACTAATCCTTTTTTTGTTTTCATTTTGATTCCTTTTTAAATGTTTTATTCAATATTTGATTTGTTTTTTCCATTTTCTCTGCCACGAACGTCATTTGATTCATTCCCTTTACGAAATTGACGGAAACTTTTTCCAAGGCTTTTTGGGCTTCGAAATAGGCTAATTCAGGATTTTCGATACTCCGTAAATTGCTTTGTTTCGTATGGAAAAAGATACCCGTAGAAAATAACAATGCGATGGCGGCAGCCGCGCTGAGCGTACCCAACCACATGCGGCGGCGTTTCATTTGCGTTTCCTGTTCCGCTAAACCATCGATCAATTGTTCCAATCTCGCTGCTAATCCGTCGGGGATTGCAATTTCTTCCTCTTTACAATTGTTTGTTTTCATTTTTGTTCACATTTAAAGTATTGTTCTTTAATAATTTTTCGTGTCCGGGAAAGAATCATTTTGATATTTCCGCGTTTCAATCCGGTTTGCTTTTCGATGGCATGGTCCGGCAAATCGCGCCAATATTTCATTTTTACCACTTGTTTTTGTTTTTCAGGCAATTGTCTTACAATTGTTCGAATTTTTTCCAATTGTTCGCACTGTTCCAATCGCGTTTCGCTGGAGTCAACAGTCAATTTCAGTGTATCGGACGAACGGTTTTCCGATTTCTTTTTCCGTAAAAAATCCAGACAAACATGTTTGATAATCGTTATCGAAAAACTTTCCGGATTTTGAATAGCCGACCATTCCTGCCGTTTTTGCCAGAGTTTGACGTAGCATTCCTGTACCATATCTTCTGCATCCGCCTGATTTTCTACGAAACGGTAAGCCATCCGGTAGAGTTTAGCGTGAAGCGGAAGAAATACCCGTTTAAATGTTTCGGCGTCCATCAATTTTTCTCGTTTGTGCCTTTTTCGACTATTCGGTACTGACCATGCCATAACGCATGTGATAACTTTCTAAATCCGCTCACAGCTTCCTCCGTGCACCCAATGTCGTGGCGCCAACTCAGTGCAACGTTAACATTGAACGACCTTTCAGGCCATACCCTTAGGGACTGTTATAGCCAATTCCTATGGAAACCCTGATTAACCCGGATATTTCATACCTATTCATAGCGAAAAAGGGGTGTAAGCGGGTGTGGCTACAAGGCGCGCGCCTGCGGGCAACGCAAGGCTATTAAACAATATGTCGAGGCGACCAAACAAGCGCAACGCAGTAGACACGCCTTATTACGCCCCCGCAGTAGAATAGGTATGAAATATCCGGGTTAATCAGAGTTTCCATATGACCACGCCCAACGGGCGTGGATTTCTAGGAAATTATTAAACTTTTTGTTATGGAGACGTAAAAGAGGAGGGAAAGGTAACAAATATTTTCGTATTTTTTAAAATATACAACATGAACAAGCCATCGGCCCGGATATTTTACAGGGTTTCTGCCGCTCGTGCGTCGCAAGCGGGCGTGGATACAAAGCGCACTCCGAGAGGGTGACGAAGGTATATTAGACAATATGTCGAGGCGCCCGACAGAAGCGCAAAGCAGCAAGGCTCCTGATTGCTCGGCATCGGTAGAAACTGTATTAAATATCCGGGCTAGTGACCTTTTTTACTGGAAACAGTATAAAGCTCAATTTTCTTTTCGGTTAAAACTACAACACCGTCTCCATTAGGGGATATTGCGTAATCTATTACTTCACTTACAGAATATCTCCGGGTTCCCAATAATAACTGTTGGGTGTATAAATCATACGCCTGTATACACTTCTTGCCATCAAGGTCAAAAAAACTTTGCAATTTTGATAGAAAATATACATATGATGCTATGACCGGCGTGTTCCAGGAAAGATTGAATACAAAAAAGCCTGGCTTCGGATCACTTTTTTTTCCATCTTCTATTATGACATTGATCTTAAAAACATAAAACACCTATTTCTTTTTGGAATCAGTCGTAGGAACATTATCTGGAGCAGGGATATCGTAAAGTTTGATTGTTCCTTTTTTTTCGTTAAATATCGCTAAAATTCGGCCATCTGACGAAAGAGCGTAATCAAAATCATTGTAGTTTCTGGTTTGCTTGAGTATTTGCTGGGTATTTATATCATAAACTATCACCCAACTGGTTAGTCCAAGATCCCACCCCCGGTCTTTAGAAGCTGAAATGGCAACTACAGGCGCAGATCGTGCGGGCGATGGGCCGCGTGCGAATAATGCCGGCATAAAAAGTCCGGAAAGAACTGCGTCTTTTTCATACACAAACACCGGGTTGCTTGTCTCGCCATTTTTTATTGTAAACCAGTAGGGTGTATGATTCGAGTTTGAAAATACCATGGCTGATCCATCGTAAAGATATGTTTCACTTTCGGAACGATTAATTTTTAGCTTGAATTCGCTGTAAGAATCTACATTCCCTATCTTTTTTTCGAATAAATAGTTGATATTATTATCGTTTTCGTCAGAAGAATGTATCAGGAATTTATCCTCATAAATACCTCGTATTTGCATTTTTGAAATATCAATTTTTTCGACTTCCTTAAAAGCGGCGTAATCAATGATTACACATTCCAAGCCTTGGCATAGTACAAAATATGGCCCATGCAAAGGTACGTAAATACTATTATATAGATACCCTTTCGGAAAACTGTCCAGTATTTTCTCGTGAATTATATTTAATGACGAGTCAAGCACCTGCAAATTTCTATTAAATAATAAGACATAACCACCGTCAGGCAGTGGGAATATTCTGTGATAATATTTTTTCAAATCCAAAAAGTTTGGCTTTCCAGGGATTGGCCATTCCTTTTTAGTAATCAATTTTCCGCTTTCTTTTGATATGAGCAAAACAACAAAAGACATTTCAGATGTGTCCGTAGCGTTCTTATCTATGGACGCGGGCCGTTTACTGCGTTGATAAAAACTAAGCATTATTTCATCATTTGAAGAAAACCCTAATTCAAAATCCGGCCTGTAATCAAAGTTGGAATAGCTATAACTTTTACGTTCAGGGAAACCCATCGCTTTGGTATAAACGATTCGGGCAGTCCTGATCGGCGAACACGCGGAGGGTGAGAAAACCATAATCAGTAAAATCATTTTAATCAAGCGCATATTATAATCCTGCTCATTCGCTTCCCAAACAAGGATCATTTAAAATTGATAATACTATTAAATTTTGTAGAAGTGTAACGTTTTTTCGGACGGGCGGCGAAGTTCTTACCATTGTCAATCAAAAATCCGCTCGATGGGCGGCGGTAACTACGTTAACCCGAATATTTCATACCGTTTCGTACCGAGGGCGCGCAAGCGGGCGTAGATACAAGGCGCGCGCCGTGAGGGCAACGAAGACATATTAGACAATATGTCGAGGCGCCCAAACAAGCGCAACGCAGCAAGGTTCCTGATTGCGCGGCATCGGTAGAAATCCTATGAAATATCCGGGTTAATCAAGGTTTCCTTAATGAAATATCCGGGAATGGTGAAATAAATATATTAGTACCAAAATTACTTCCACGGCCAGGAGGCTTGCAAGATTGCGGTGTTCGCGGTTTTTACGCACGCGGGACCATGAAAATCGCGTCGGCGTTTCAATCTTTTCCGTTTTTTTAAGCCGTTTGGGTCTTGTAGGGAAAAAAAGAGGCGTGTTGTGGGCGTATTCAAGAAAAACATCGCCGTAGGCTTGTTCAAGATACTGTTCCTCGGCGCGCATAACGGGAAAATAAACGCCGATGAAAAAAAACGCGAAAAACAGCAATAGTTCATACCTCTGTCCGGCAAGAATGACTCCAAACGCCATTAAAAACGAACCGAGATAAAGCGGATTGCGCGTATGTGCGTAGGGACCGCTACGGGCGAGTCTTACACGTTTTTCGATATGTCCCGCCGCCCATATTCGAGTAAGCGCACCCATGAGCGTGAAAAAACCGCCGATCATAAGCGACCTGATCGACGGGTGCATGAAGATAAGAAAGATTACCCCCAACGCTGTTCCTGCGGGAACGCGAACTTTCTGAGCAAATTGCATCCATGACGCGTGGAAAGATTTATTTGAACTCACGGTACGCACTTTATTCTTATCTTACCTATAACTTCCATCCATTCCGTACGGCTAACCTGGATATTCATAGGGTTTCTACTGCGGGAGCGCAATCAGGAGTCTTGCTGCGTTACGCTTGTTTGGGCGCCTCGCTACAAAATCCTATGAAATATCCGGGCTAATCACCATATTCGTCGCCACGATTTTGTACATAAGGCGCCTCCAGCCATTTCGCCGCTTCAGCTTGCGCGCCGTTTGTGTCGTCCTTAGTGTTCTGCGCCCGTGTATACTCCGCCATAGCTCTTTGGCGCTGCCCCAGGATGTCGTAAATTTTACCCAGGTAAATGTAGCACCACGTTTCAATCCATTTAGGATCAAGGTCCCCATTGAGCGTTTCGCGGAAGGCGTTTGCGGCCGATTGCAGGTTTTGCTGCTCAAAGAAAGTTTCCGCAAGCCTGTACCGTGCAAGCGATCGCCGCGGCGACAACCTTAATGCTTCGTCGTAGGCGCGTACCGCCTCAAGGTAATTATTTGATTGCCGCATGTCGTCCCCAAGAGAGATTTGCACCGACGTGCGCAGTTCAGTCGAATCGCGCAGGATTTTATTTTGGGGATCAAGCACTATCCTCTCAGGCTTGGAGAAAAAGGTAAAATCAAACGACGATGATTTTCCGCTTACTTCCACCGTCTTCATTTCTTCCCTGCCGCCGCTTACCGCGACGATCTCTACCGGCATACGGAAAAGATCATTCACCTGTTTGATCGCGCCGGATATTCGGAACCCGTCCATTGTCCTGTACAAGACATAATCAACCTGCATATTCGGCACGCCGGTCGTATCAATCCATAAGGTGAAAAACCAATTCAGATCCCTGCCGTAAACGTCCTGCGCCAGTCTTTGAAACGCCGCCGCGCCGCCGCCGGTTTTTGCCGCAGTTTCAAAATACTGTTTCATGAGATCGTTGAATTTTTCCCCGCCTAAAATTCCCTGGAGCATGTTAAAGACCCACGCGCCCTTGCCCGCAACGACGGATTCATACCTGTCCGACCGGTAGCCAAGCGAAATACCGTCGCGTATTGAACTCTTATCCTCAAACTTGAGAGCAAGTATGGCAAGCGCGTCGATTTCTTTTTTCAATGCCTCGGCGCCGCCTTCTTTACCAAGATAATCAGCCGACGAAAAATATGAAAGTCCGTCTGTAAGCCATAGATCGGAGGCGTTTGAAACGCCTGCGTTTTCATGCCACCACTGAGCGGCGACGCGGCGGGCAAGCTCCGGAATTGGAGGTTCGGCGAGCGCGAGTTCGAGTTTTGTGACGAAGATGGTTCCGGACATTCCGGTCTGTCTGACAAGCGCATCGTCCACTTCCACGAGTCTGAAAACGGTGTCCGCGGCAAGTGTCCCGTAGGCGTCGCTGAAATACGCGAGAATTTTACCGACTGCTTCGGCGCTTTTCCGTATGGCGGCGGGATCGTCGCCCTTGTAAAAACATTCAATGTTAAAATCCCCCGCCTGAAATTTTGTCAATGAATACTGTCCGGCGACGAAAGCATTTGCGCCTGGCGGCGCGTCGGCGCGCCAGACAAAGGTTTCATTGACGCCTCTTGCAACGACGGGTTCCTGCCTGCCCGGACCGATTACGGTCATCCCCAACGGAACCGTTACTTCAAGCGAACCTGGGACGCGCTCGGCTGGAAAACGGACGGCTGGAAACCACTTGGCTGATTCAAGCAGGCGGGTTCCTTCCATGCC
>JGI24702J35022_10002314_pt1 | contig 11672 bp, 9 predicted proteins | sample TergutTh196P4_FD_35022 | JGI IMG/M metagenome (IMG submission 35022)
TTCTTGTGCTGGTTGCGGTTTCCCCCGCCGTATTGGGATCCGTCCTCGATCTGCTAATTAGCGGTTTGTGGCTGGTCTGGCCATGCTTCTTCTTATCGCTGTTGTTCCTCTATTTGTTTGTTGTTCGCGTAAACGCGCTGATTGACGGCTTGACAGGAGTACACAACCGGCGCAGCTGCGATGAGTATTTGATGGAGTTGACCAGGCTATCACAGCGAAAAGCCTATGCATTTATCATGATTGATATAGACAAGTTTAAAGAAATCAACGATACGCTGGGACACGCCCAGGGAGACGCGGCGCTACGCGACATGTCTGAAATCTTGTGCGCGTCTGTCCGCAGGACGGATTTCGTCGCCCGTTACGGCGGCGACGAGTTTGTCGTAATCGCAGCTACGGAAGAACTTGACAAAATTGTTGAATGCATACTGAGCAGAATCCAGGAATTTAATGCGAAAAAAACACGACCCTACAAACTGGAGATAAGTTATGGAAGCGGGTTGTATATGCCTGAAACAGCTGTTCCTCCACAAGAGTTCCTCGCAAATGTTGATGGATTTATGTACGCGAAAAAGAATGAGCGTCGCAAACAAGCACAAATGTGAGAAAGAAGACCGAGCAGGCAACCATAAGAATTGTTATAATGCTTCCGGAATGGACTAATGGCGCGGTCGAAAATTGGAGGTGGATATGGAGAGAAGATGAACGAAACTACGCATGACAGACTCAGCGCGACAGAAGAAACAAACAGCGTCGGAGAAATATCATTCGATCCGCCTGACAAACAAATCGACATCGAAGTTGAAGGAGCAGGGCAAAGAAGGAAACTGATTATTGCGCTGTCCTGGCCGGCATTGGCGGAAAACGTCCTCTCATCGCTCACAGGAATGGTCGACATGATAATGGTTAGCATACTCGGGGGATACGCGATAGCATCCGTCGGGCTTGTTCTGCAGCCAAAATACATCATGATGACAGCCTTTATTGCAATGAACATAGGGACTACCGCACTCGTTGCGCAGAACAAAGGCGCAAGGAATCCCGAAGAAGCGAACTCTGTACTCAACCAATCGCTGCTGCTCACGATAGCTTTAACTGCGATAATATGCACGACATTACTGGTGACAGCAGAACCATTGATCCGCTTGATTGCCGGGGATGGGCTTTCGGAAAGATTAATAATAGAAGCGCTCAGTTACTATAAAATCCAAATATACGGTTTTCCCACCCTGGCGTTCACATTTACGATAAACGCCGCGCTGCGGGGAGCGGGTAACACAAGGGCTACCTTTTACAACAATACCGCGGCAAACGTAGTGAACGTGATGTTTAACTACTGCCTGATCGGCGGGAATCTCGGTTTCCCGAGAATGGAAGTCGCAGGGGCGTCGCTTGCGACAGTCATCGGCCAATGCGTCGCTTTGATAATGGCGATATTCATCATAATGAATGGCAAGCAGTATGTCCGGCTTGTACTCAGAAAATGCTTAAAATTCGACTTCCCAATGATGAAGCGCATCCTGAATATTGGAATTCCATCTTTCATAGACCAGGTCATCATGAGGATAGGCGCCCTCTGGTTTACGACAATAGTGACTGCTCTCGGTGACATATCATATTCCGCCCACATGGTGGCCATGAATATCCAGATGCTCTCATTTACCACCGGGATGGCTTTCGGAACCGCTGCGACAACGCTGGTTGGACAGAGCATCGGGCGAAAACGGATAGATTTGTCAAAAATATACGTCCGCATGACCCAGAACCTGGGGCTGATTGCGTCCGTAATAATCGCGGCACTGATGTTCCTGTTCGGGAGGCAGATCGCCGGATTGTGCAGCGATGATTTGGCAATCATCACCCTATCCTCGGACATGCTGAAAATAATCGCGCTATCGAACCCCATAACAAACGCGCGACTGATATATGTCAGCGCGCTGCGCGGAGCAGGCGACGCAAAAAGCGTGGCTGTGATGACTTTCATAGGAATGATTGTGGTGCGTCCGCTTGCAGGCTATTTATTCGTCAATGTTTTGGGCCTGGGCTTGTACGGGGTGTGGATCGCCCTTTCGACCGACTTCGTGTCAAATTTCCTGCTGATAATGGCTCGCTATAAAAGGGGGAAATGGACACAGATCGAAATATGAGCAAAACAGGGAGCTGTTTAAGCCCCCTGTTTTCTAACCTCCGTTTATTATCGGGACAAAATATACATTGTCATTGTCCTGCAGTTCCAGTTCCTCTGCCTGAGGAGAAGCTATTGGGGCGCTGTTTACGATTACGACGAACTCATCGAAGGACACCTTTGGAATGTCCTTTTTCCTATAGTAGTCCTCCGCCAACTCCCTCAAAAGGATTCCCGGGCGGTAGTCATACGCTGTGCCGTTAAACTGGATCATGTGTCGCCCTCCTCTTTTGTCGCCTGCGGGCGGGTAACCACCCCGTCGCACATCCCCCGGCCCTGCGGGCCACCCCCTTCGTGCGCGAAGGGGGCATGCGCCACCCCTCCCCAGAGGGGAATTTTTTGGATTAGTTTTTCATTGGTTATTTGACATTACATTTAAGCTTCCCGTGGTTGATTTCTCCGCAGATGCTTTTTGTTCACTGCTCAGCTGCGCTGATTCCAGTGCCTGCGTGGGGCATGCCATTTCGCAAATGACTTTGCCTTCTTTAACCTGGGGACCGGAGAAGCAAAAATCGCATTTCTGCATTGTTCCATCCGCACCGAATTGGGGAGCGCCAACCGGACAGGCATCATAGCACTTGCGGCAGCCGACGCACAGCTTTTTGTCTTGGAGGACAAGCCCGTCATGCTCGCGCTTGCTGATCGCTCCCTCGGGGCAGGCCTTGACACAGGAGGGGACGAGACAGTGCATGCAGGAAACAGAAAGCGTCGACATAGATGTCTCAGGATATTCGCCGTGCCACAGGCTATAGACACGGCGCCATTTTACGCCATTTTCAAGTTCGCGCCAGCTTTTGCATGCTGCTTCGCAGGCGTGGCATTGGATGCAGTTTTCACTGCGGAACACAAAACAAAGCTCACTCATATTTGGATACCTCCACCAATGTTTGGCTGCACATGGCGGTTACCAGCGGGTCGTAGACCTTTTCCGGGTCAACGCTGTACATATGGTTAGCATTGGCCCCTCCGTCTGCGAGAGGCAAGTCAGGCAAGCCGAGTTCCTCGCAGCCTTGCCACCAGCCATGCTGAACCATCACAGTATCGGGGCGGATTCCGGGATAAATCTCCGCCTTCACCTTCAGCCAGCCGTGGGGGGATTCGACTTTCACCCAATCGCCGTCGCAGATACCTCGCTCGGCGGCTGTTCCGGGATGGATATGGATCGTCGGGTGCGGCTGCATTTCGCGAAGCAATGGGATATTTCTCTGCCACGAGGCGATAAAAAACTTCGATGTGTGATAATCGCTCAATATCAAAGGGTAGCGACCCGCAAGTTCAGGTGTGACGGTAAGGCTCTCGGGCGGTTCCCGCCATACAGGCATAGGCGTGAACCCTTCTTTTTCAAAGCTTGTGTTATAAAGTGCGGCCTTGCCCTGCGGAAGATAAGGGGCACTTGAGAATCTCGGGCTCTTGTTATCAAAAGCTTTTGCGTATTTCTCGAACGTCCTTTCCGAATCGGGATTCTTGTCAAGCCTGATGCCGACGGGATGTTGCCGAAGCTCGTTTATTGTTATCCCAAAAGGTTCAAGGCGGAAGTTTTCATAGGCCTCGATACTGCCGTTCCAAAACTCCTTTCCATATCCCATGGCCGCGCCCAGCTCGAAGAAGAATTCATGAGTCGACTTAAAGTCGCCTGCCGGCTCGACAACCTTGTTCCGAGCCATAAGCCAATTCCCTTGCAATTCAAACGGGTGGTCAGACTCATAGGGGGTTGTTGCAGGTATCACAACATCGGCAAATGCCATTTCGGCAGGGCGTGTCACGTCCACTGTGACGAAAAAATCGACCTTCTTTAGCGCCTCGATTACATTTTTTGTACCCCGGTTGCTTACGAGCGGCTGTGTTCCCGGAGCGATTATCGCGCGTATCGGGTTCGGATTCTCTGTGAGGACGCTTTCAAGTATCCGGTAATAGGCGGCGCTCAACCCCTCAAGAAAAGGCTGGAAAGCGGGAGGGAATTCCGGCCCGACTAGTTTATCGACCATATCAGGGGTAAAGAGATCGAGGTGCTTTTCGGAATTCGGCTGAGTATATTCAGGCGGCCCTGGAATCAAATTGCAGCCCGGCCTGTCAAGATGGCCGGTGATCGCAATCAGTATTGCAATAGCCCTGATTGCATCGTTGGAGGACGGCGTGTGCTCGACTCCGTTCCCAAGATCAATCGCAGCCGCCTTAGTTTTTGAATATAAGCGCGCGGCATCGATGATTTGCTGCGCCGGAACGCCTGTTATCCGTTCGCCCCACGCCGGGCTATACTGTTTGACATGATTCCCCAGTTCTTCGAAACCGTAACACCAGTCACGAACGAATTCTTTATCAAATAAACCCTCGCCGATAACAACGTGCAGCATGGAAAGAGCGAGCGCTGCGTCCGTTCCGGGCCTGAGGGGGACCCATATGTCCGCCATGCCCGCATCAGCCTCCATTGAGGGCTTTATCGCCACGATTTTTGCGCCGCGATTCTTCAGCTCAATCAAATCGTGCGAAAGCATTGTAGCCGGACCGGCAAGAATAGGCTGCCTGCCCCAATAGAAAATAAGTTCGCAGTTCTTGTAGTCCGGCTGCGGCCAGCAGCCGAGGGTATAATTAAATGCAAAGCTCCTCTGCTGGTGGCAAATGCCGCTGTGCCCGTGATTAGGGCTGCCGTGCACGGCAAGAAACCTCAGCATAATGCCTTTGTAATTCCGCCGCGCCGGAGAGAGCATCGCCAGCGATTCGGGACCGTATTTTTGCTTCTGTTCCAGCAGCTTGTCCGAAATGATGCCTATGGCCTCATCCCATGAAACAGGCTTGAATTTGCCCTCTCCCCGCTCGCCCACTCTCAGCAGTGGGGTCGTCAATCGTTCGGGGGAATACAGCCACTGAGAGGAAGCGAAAGCCTTGGGACAAAGGCCGCCACGGTTTTTTTGCCCTTCCGCCATGCCCATCACCCGGCACAGTTTTCCGTTTTTGGTAAAAGCATACAGTCCGCACCCGTCATTCGGACCGCACATAGAGCAGAACGTCGGGACGACTTTTTCTCCGGCGCTATTCGCAAAAGCAAGCGCCTGTTCATAAGACAGTCCCGCTCCTTCAGTTTTTCGTGTTTTATCCATTTGCCCACGCCCTTCCGCAAAAGCCATACTTGCTGCTTTATTCTACCACACCATCATCCACTTGTCTCAATTTTTGTTGCAAAGAATTCTTGCCTGACCGCCTCGTTGCGTGATATACTTTCCACAAGAAATGACAGGGGGAGCGAAGTATGGAGTTAATACGGAATCTTGTGGGTATGGGCGATATGACAAAATCGTGGTGGGACGCTCTGTACTCCCGGTGCTGTGACATAATATCGCATCCGGGCGATTATACCGATTCGTGCCGTGGAAAAATTCTGGCCACGATGTTTTTTGAGCCGAGCACCCGGACAAGCTTTTCTTTCCAGTCGGCAGCCCAGCGGCTCGGCGGAGCCACTTTTGGCTTTTCTGACCCATTGGGCACGTCTGTGTCAAAGGGTGAGACGTTTGCGGACACCGTACGCATCGTCGGCTCTTATGCCGATACCATCGTTATAAGAAGCCCTCAGGAGGGTGCGGCGGCAGTTGCGGCGCTGTACTCGGACGTTCCCATCATCAATGCGGGCGACGGCGGCCATTTCCATCCAACTCAGACGTTGGTGGATCTCACGACGATTGCCCAAAAAAGAGGCGGGATCGGCAATATTCGCGTTGGCTTATGCGGAGACCTGAAATACGGTCGCACAGTGCATTCGATTGTCGAAGCTATGGCGCTTTTTCCCGGCGTGAGCTTCTACCTCATATCCCCGCGAGAACTCCGCATGCCGGACTATGTGCTTGCTCAGATGCGCATTCATGGCCAGGTCTTTGTTGAGACAGAGGATTTTATCGGGAGCATCCCGGAACTTGATATTCTATATATGACCCGCATCCAGCGCGAGAGATTTCACAGTTCTGCGGAGTACAGGCGGCTGAAGGGCGTATACATCCTGACAAAAGCTTTGCTTGAAAACGCCAAGCCCGACATGCTCATATTACACCCGCTGCCGAGATACGGCGAAATCGATCCCGGTGTCGATTCCGACCCGCGAGCGGTGTACTTTGAACAGGCAAGGTACGGGATGTTCATCCGAATGGCCTTGCTGCTGGAATTCCTGCACATCCCCAGACAGGCGCCCCTGCCACTAGAAGGCGAACTAACGGACGCAAAATGCCAGAATCCCGCCTGTATTACGCAGACGGAGCCATATCTTGTACAGGCCGTGCCGAAAGGCGGCCCAGCGAGATGCAGATACTGCGACAAGGAATTATTATAACGTCTTCAGCCCCCTTCGCGTACGAAGGGGGTGGCCCGTAGGACCAGGGGTTGTCTGAAAAGGGCTGAACGGCCTCCCGCCCGCTAGCCTTTGCGGCGCATTGGGTTAATAACAGAAAACGATCTTCGAAGCTTGACAAGCTCCCGCCGTGGGAGCTGTGAAAGCCCAGAGTCGCCGTACCATCTCGCATCAAGGGCATCCGCAAGACAAAGGAGAGCGCTCTTTTGCGCCGGAACACTCGCTGAAATCCGCGCCAGATAGCTGCGCTGGGTCTCACCCGTCGCCCGTCCGCAGCGGCGCCGTTTGCCCCAGCGTTCGAGCTGCACAAACAGACCTTGCGGTGTATTTCGGTACAGTATGCTGCAGCAGAAGAAACGCAGCGATTCGATAAAACGGCGAAAAAAGGACACTCGTGAGCGTACGCGGCTTCGTTTGATACCGAGGACTATCAGCTTGCTTTTACCGCCAAGAGTTTCACGACGAAACCTTGAGACAGCCACAATCAAGAAAGAAACAAGCAAAACTGCGACAATACAAACGATAATGATGAGAAAAATCCGACCGCCGCTGATTAGTTCCTCCGAAGCGGCGGCTTGACTTTGCATCGAGGCTGTCGCCCCCGCAAACTCACCTCCATAGTCAGGCATAGGCAGCAGAGAAACAAGCCAGCTCAATGCTCGCGACAATAAACCAAACAGAATTCTTATTCCTTGCAGTATCGCGGCAGCTCCTTGTGCAATTGTGTCGCCAAAAGAGGCAAACGCAAATAGCAGGAAGACGGCTGTGATAACTCCGACCAACAGGAAAAACGCAAAAACAACAGCGACGCCGCGTTTGCCGGAGCCCTCGGCGGCGCTGCTCCGTGACGTCCTAACAACAATCAGCGAGACCAGATTTAGTAACAATGAGACAATGCATGGGAAAGCATAACTAAGAGGCCACTTTAAACCAATGATGGAGAGCAATACCAATAATAATACAGCAATAACACCTTCAAAACGTCCCGTCAGTTTTTCAAGTGTCGGCGGAGTTTTGGTCGCTGTGAACATTCGAAACTGAGGCAATGACCAGAAAATGAGTGCAATTGCAGTTGAAATAAAGCTCGGTAGGCGAACAAAGAAAATAAGCAAAGCCGCAACAGTGACGGCATACGAAACTGCGAGGAACAAAACCGCCTTGGGCAGCGGGCGTTCTCGCCGCAAAAACAAACGATACAGCAATAATGAAGCGATCGCAAGTATAGTCCATGGCAAAACACCGATATTCAACCTTGCGTCGTCTCCCCTGACGGAGAGTATGGAATAAGCCGCATCAAGAAGCGCGACATCGGATACCAGCAAGGTAAATGTCCCAAAAACAGAACTAACGTGAGGCTCCGCCCCACGACCCAGACGCCGTGCGCTGTGGTTTTTTGCCTTTAAGGTGCTATTATTCTCATCCATACCCCTCGAAACCCCCGTCCCCTAACTCCACACTCCACACTCCACACTCCACACTCGACACCCCTCGCAACCCCCGTCCCTTAACTCCACACTCCACACTCCACACTCCAAACCTACCTTCCGAAAGAGCGGAGCGGCAACACTCCGAGACCAAGCGCGAAAACATCTTCATCCGAAGCTTCTTTGTACGTGAGCAGAACAAGCTTTGAACTGTCCAATTCTTGCGGAAGATCCTTTTGGCGAAGCCCCTCTGCATCGCGTGCTATATAATAAAGCCGTCCTGCGCTGCGCGATGCCCGGGCAAGCGTCTCATAGTCAAAATCCGATGGAAAGTAAACATCGCGCTGAGCTTCCACCGATCGTCTGTCATCCCGTTCCATTAGCCTGTCATAATCGGCGAGAGCCGTTAAGATCTCAGCCGCATCACCGGTCGGCGCAATGTCCGTCTGCGGAAGATATTTCGACCGCGGCAGAGAAAGGCCGCACAACACGAACGCATCTGAAAGCCGCAGTATCAGCGATGCTAGCAGGGAGATGGCGTCTTCAAATTCAGGATCATCCTGAAGAGCCGAACAAAAAGATTCGCCGTCGAAGATGAAATGGGTCGCTTTCGGCGTTATGGTCTCATAAAGGTTTGTGTTAAGTCCTTGCATGCGTGCTGCCATGCGCCAGTTTATCCGCTTCCGCGAATCGCCTGCCTCATACCGGCGCATCCCGCGCATGACTGTCAAATCGTCCATGAACCCCCGGTTGCCGCCGAAACTATCCCACTGTGTCGACAAAAAGTGAGTAATGTCAACCTGACGTACCATGGGATACACTACAAATATCGGCGTTTCTGCCGGAGAAGTCACTGTCTGCGTCTGTGTCAACCCAAAACCGTCGCCGGAACGGAGAACAAGCCGGTCGAGCTGGTAAACGCCGCGGCGATTTGCAGCCCAGCGGGCGCTCCATTCGAGGGAATCCCTTCCCATAATGAATGAAAATCGCTTTTTGAGCGCCATGCCTCCTTCCCAGCTCTCCGTCTCCTTCACGGACACGGCAGTCTCCTCAAAATCTCCTCCGGGAACAATGCAGGCGCGGCGCGGCATGGGGAGAAAGAGTTCAAGCCAGATAAGCGGCAGGAGCTTATCGTTCCTTATGGTAAAGTGTACGTCCGCCTCGTCGCCGATAAACAGCGAAACGGAGGGCGCATCGATTGCGACCGACACTCTGCGTATTGAAAAAAGCCCCCACAGACGGGAGAGAGCGCAGACGAGAAATACGAAAAAGCAGAAACCGGCGATGAGCGCCTGATGGAATACGCTGGCAATGACCATGAAACAAAAAAAAGCGATCAGCCCGGGTATGCTGACAAATATGCTTGATATGCCGCCTATGCCGCGATTCCTTATCTTATTCATGTTGTGAAGAATTCGTCCCTGGAAGGCGGGACGGGGACAGATTGCAGTATCCCGGATATTACCGTTTCGGCGCTTTTCCGTGCAAGCCGGGCTTCCCCGGTAAGAAGCAGCCTGTGTGCGAGACATGGGACAGCCAGTTCCTGCACGTCGTCGGGTGTGACAAAGCTGCGGCCGGCCATGCCCGCCCACGCCTTGGAGGCTTTATACAATCCGCGCGAAGCCCTGGGGCTTGCGCCTATTCTGACAAGCGGATTCGAGCGTGTCTTTAACACCAAATCTATGATATACTGCGCGACAGCATCAGATATCGCAACATCGCGAAGCTCGCGCTGCACATCTTTGATGCCGTTTGAGTCCGTCAATGTGCGGACAGACGAAAACGGGATTTCATCGCCAAGGCGCCTGAGCATTTCAAGTTCCTCGGAACTCTCCGGGTAGCCGAGGGATATTTTTGTGAGAAAACGATCCATCTGAGCGGCGGGAAGCTGGAACGTCGTCTCTGTCTCAACAGGGTTCTGTGTCGCCATTACAATGAAAGGCTCCGGCAGAGGCAGCGTTTCGCTGTCTATCGTGACCTGCCGCTCCTCCATTGCCTCCAAAAGCGCCGATTGCGTACGCGGTATTGCTCGGTTGATTTCGTCGGCAAGAAGAATGTTTGTCATAACAGGGCCGTTGCGCAGCTTGAAATCGCCGGACTTCTGGTCATAGATGCTCATACCCGTTATGTCTGAAGGGAGCAGGTCCGGCACAAACTGAACGCGCTTGCAGTCACAGCCTGTGACAATGGCGAGCGTCTTCACCAGAGTGGTCTTGCCAACGCCGGGTATGTCGTCCAGTAGCATATGCCCTTCGGCAAAGAGCGTCATTATAATAAGGCGGATCTGGTTTGCCTTGCCGATTATTATTTTCTCTGTCTCGGCAATCATCGCATCGGTAAGCTCAGAAATTGTCAATTTTCGGTATCTCCTCAGTACGATCAAAGAATAAAGCCAAATATGAACCTGACCCAGAATACCACATTTTTGCAGAAAAATCTATTTCATTTGAGAATATAATTCTTGAATAATGACAAATCACCGCCTATGATATACGAAATGGACTACGTATAAAAAAGGAACGGACAACTTGCATGAAATACAGAATGAAGCTGTTTTTGTCAAGAGACATCTACAATGTGCAATTTACCGATGAAATATTCATAAAAGCTATGAAAGCAAATGTTGCATATCATATGAGTTTCTGCCCGGAATACAAGCAAATCCTTGAGAATATCGGTTTTGATATTAACTCGCTGCAGAGCATCGAGGATCTGCACAAAATCCCGCTCTTGCCGACCTCATATCTGAAAAACAACACTCTTCTCAGCAAACCATACGAGACACTTTTGATAAAAACGACCTCATCGGGAACAGGCGGCAAGAAAACCCTCAGCGGATTCGATGTCAGCTCAGGGCTCTGCGGCCTGTTTATGGTGCTGAAAGTGTTTCGGTTTCACAAGCTGCTCTCCCTGCGCCGAACAAACTACATCATTCTCGGGTATCAGCCGGACAAATCAAACCAAACTGCGATGGCAAAAGCACTAAGAGCCATAACCTTACTGGCGCCAGCTAAAAAAACTGAGTATGCGCTTCTATTTAAAAACGGAGAGTATCAGGTAAACATCGAAGGGCTGAAAGACGCAATCGAAGAATTCGGCAAGCAGACCCGCCCCGTCAGAATCATCGGGTTTCCTGCGTATTTCAAAATGTTTCTTGACGAACTGAACGAAAGAAACATCAAGATTGAATTAAACAATAATTCAAAGATAATGCTTGGCGGCGGGTGGAAAGCGCTCTTTTCCGACGAAATCTCAAAAGCCGAACTGTTCAGCATGGCGAATCATACACTTGGAATTCTTCGGGAAAACTTCAAAGACCATTTCAGCACGGCAGAACACCCGATAAACTACATTTCATGCAAGAACGACCGCTTTCATGTTCCTGTATTCAGCCGTGTAATCATCAGGGATGTGAGGACGCTTGAACCTGTGCCTTTTGGCACACCCGGGCTGCTAAACCTGATCACGCCGCTGCTATCAAGCGTGCCGTATGGCAGTATAATGACAGATGACATCGCAGTGATGAGAAATGGCGATGAATGCGGCTGCGGTCTCGAATCTCCGTGTTTTGAAATAATAGGCAGAGTAGGAATGGCAAGCATCAAAACATGCGCCCAGGCCGCATCTGAGTTTTTAGACAACATTTGAACGGTGTAGTGCCAAAATATATANCGAAAAANTGTAGGGCAGGGGCTTGCCCCTGCCGTTCGGCGATTGCAGGTTACCCACATGC
>JGI24702J35022_10002315_pt1 | contig 11666 bp, 6 predicted proteins | sample TergutTh196P4_FD_35022 | JGI IMG/M metagenome (IMG submission 35022)
ACCATCAACTCCTATATGGCAGCCGAAGCCAAAGCCATCGCACGGATTGCAGCGTTGTCAAACCATCCCGAATCCCATTCATATATGGAAAAATCAGGACAGATACAAACGAATATGTTACAAACATTGTGGGATAAAGAAGCCACTTTTTTTAAGGTATTACCCCGTCAGGAGGGTGCACAACTATGTGATGCACGCGAATTGCATGGATATACGCCCTGGTATTTCGACCTGGCAGGATCAGCTTATGCGCAGGCATGGCAATACCTGATGAATCCTGCACATTTCTTTGCTCCGTATGGCCCTACCACTGCCGAGCAATGCCATCCGGGATTTCAGGTGTCGTATGAAGATCATGAGTGTCAATGGAACGGCCCTTCGTGGCCTTTTGCCACGTCGGTCACGTTGACAGGTCTTGCCAACCTGCTACATACGCAACAACAACGCTATATCTCTACAAACGATTATCTCACCCTTTTACAAATCTATGCACAAAGCCATTATTTGCATAAGGAGGATGGCACAGTGGTTCCCTGGATCGACGAAAATCTCAATCCGTTTACAGGCGACTGGATATCACGTACACGCTTGAAAACATGGAACAATGGCACATGGTCTGATGGGAAAGGAGGCGTGGAAAGAGGAAAGGACTATAATCACTCCACGTTCTGCGACTTGATTATCAGCGGATTAATCGGTATTCGCCCGCAAGAGGACAATGTATTGGTCGTCAATCCGTTAGTTCCGGATGACACTTGGGATTATTTTTGTCTCGAAAATGTAATGTATCACGGGAAAAATATAACCGTCCTGTATGACAGGACAGGCGGGAGATACAACAAGGGAAAAGGATTGATGCTGTTTGTGGATGGTGTACAAAAAGCATCGTCGAAAAAATTGAAGTTATTGAAATGCAAATTATAAATAAGATGAAAAGTCGTGTTTTAAAAAGAGTAATAGGGATGAATAGAATAATTTATTTTTTGCTGGGTGTAGCGCTTTGTTCCTGCACCAATACAAATCCGAAGATTAGCGATGAGACATTGGTGCCTGTCCCTTTTCACGAAGTGACGCTTAACGATGAATTTTGGTTGCCGCGTTTGATTACGCAAAAGNAGACATTGGTGCCTTTTGCATTAGACAAGACGCTGNCTGCGGTGGAAAACCTGCGCAAGACGGGTAATTTCCTGAAAGGAATACCCGATGAATTGCCNTTTCCGCANCGTTATATCGCTTCCGACCTTTATAAGGTAATGGAAGGCGCTGCNTACCTGCTTACACTCGAACGCGACCCCGATCTTGAACAACGTTTGGATTTAATCATCGACTATATAGCAGATGCACAACAGGATGACGGTTACCATTATGAGTCGCATATCACCGGCGTATCCCGCAATGCAAGTCAATGGGGTGGGGGAGGTATGGGCGACAGACCGTATTCGTGGGTAGTTCACAGTCATGAACTCTATAACATGGGACATATGTACGAAGGCGCTATTGCCTATTATCAGGCTACGGGAAAGGACAAATGGTTGAAGGTGGCGGAGAAGAACGCACGGCATATCAATAAGGTGTTTTTTGAAGGCGATCTCAATTACAACGAAGGCAAACCAGTGAATCAGGCGCCCGGCCATGAGGAGATAGAGCTGGCGTTAGTCAAACTATACCGTGTCACCGGCGATACACTCTACCTGCATATGGCCAAGCGATTTATCGATATACGCGGTATCACCTACCGTCCCGAGGGCGATGGCGTGATGGCGCCCGAATATGCACAACAGCATCTTCCTGTACGTGAACAAACCAAAGCGGTGGGCCATGCCGTTCGCGCAACGTACCTTTATTCGGGCATGGCAGATGTGAGCGCCCTGACTGGCGATAAAACGTTACGTCCTGCATTAGACAGTATCTGGCATAATATTGTAGATACACGTATGCATGTCACCGGTGGATTGGGCGCCATACAGGGTATCGAAGGCTTCGGACCCGAATACGTACTGCCCAACAAAGAAGCCTACCTTGAAACATGCGCCGCGGTGGGTCATGTGTTTTTTAATCACCGCATGTACCTGTTGGAGAAAAACGGGAAATATGCGGATGTAGCCGAAATTGCCTTGTTCAATAATGTATTGGCAGGTGTTAATCTCGAAGGCAACCGGTTCTTCTATGTCAATCCGCTGGAAGCCGACGGCGTGACCCCCTTTAATCAGGGAAGGCCCGGTCGATCGCCCTGGTTCGGCACAGCCTGTTGTCCGTCAAACCTTGCGCGACTTATCCCGCAAGTGTCGGGTATGATGTACGCCTATACAAGTGATGAGATTTATTGCTCGTTTTATGCCGGCAGTAACGTATGTATACCGCTGAAAAACGGAAAAGTGAACCTGACCCAACAGACCGGCTATCCTTACGATGAGACGATCCGTTTCACCATCGATCCCATTGAGACCAACCATGAGTTTACACTTCGCCTGCGTATCCCAACATGGACAGGCTCACAATTCGTACCCGGCGAACTCTACCATTATATTGACCGGAAGCATGATCAATGGTTCGTCTTGCTGAACGGCAAAAAGATACGTGCAACTATAAAAGATGGCTTTATCTCCATGCGTAAAAAGTGGAAAGCGGGCGATAAGGTAACGCTACATCTTCCTATGCCCTTGCAGTTTACATACGCCATCGAACAGGTTGAGGCCGATCAAAACCGTCTATGCCTGACACGCGGCCCATTGGTATACTGCGCCGAAGCAGCCGACAACCCCTTCCCTGTCCTGCAGGCGTTTATTGAAAAATTGCCCAATGATTATACAGTCGACACAGCACATGGCGGCCTGATGAACGGCATTGATTTTGTAACAATTCCCGCCAAGGCAATGAACGATAGCGGAGTGACAGCCGATGTTTCGATGAAGTTTTTGCCCTACTACGCCTGGAATAACCGCTCAGACGACGCCATGATCGTATGGATCCCGCAAACAGCAACCTCTACCTTTTCAATACGTTAATCGGTTCTTTCGGGTTCAACACATCATTCGTTTTGACAGACGATTGACTTGCGACAGGAACGTTCAATAAGGCTTTTTCGCTGTTGGACGAATTTCCGACGATGAATTTGTAGTCGCCTTTGTCGATCACCCATGCACAGGCAGTTTCATCGTAAGATGCCAGGTCTTCTTTCTTGATTACCATGGTCACAGTTTGCATTTCGCCGGGCTGTAATTCACGTGTTTTGACAAAGGCTTTCAACTCTTTGGCCGGTTTGGGTAATAACGGATTGGCAGGAGCAGACACATACAACTGCGCCACTTCCTTGCCTGCCACCTTTCCCGTATTTGTGATATTCACTGTAATCGTAAACAGACCTTTCTGTTCAGCTATTTTAGCATCCGAATAATCAAAGTTAGTGTACGAAAGACCATATCCAAAGGGATAGGAAACAGGTTGGTCAAATGTACTAAAATACCTGTAGCCCACATATATATCTTCTTCGTAATTCGTGAAATCCACGTTGCGGACTAATTCTTGTTTCACTTCTCCCTGACCCATAAAACCACTCAAAGCAGTACGCATGTCGAACTGATAGTCGTAAGGGAAATTTGCCGATGAAGCCGCATCTATGTAGTTGACCGGAAAAGTCATCGTCAGTTTACCCGACGGATTGACAGCGCCTTTGAGTATGTCGGTCACCGAGTTGCCTCCTTCCTGACCGGCTTGCCATGCCAACAGGATGGCATCGGGCCAATCTTTCCATGAGGCTGTCTCTATCACACCGCCAATATTGAGGACAACCACCACTTTTTTTCCGACAGCATGATACGCATCGCATACTGCCTGTATCAATCCATGTTCAATGTCCGACAGATCGAAGTCATCAGCTATTTTTCTGTCCATAAATTCACCCGATGTTCTGCCGATCGTTAGCAGTGCAATATCGGTCGCTTCTGCCATTTTCTTCACGATTGAAGGTGATGGAATCATTTCGGCCGGACGTGTTTTAGGCATAAACATAGCCGCCGGATTGAAAGGGTCGGGTTTATTCTTTTCGGTTTCGTTTTCGATATATTTCGCATATAGGTCAGCCAATTCGCTATTGACATCATAACCGGCATTTTTCATTCCTTCGTCAAGCGACACATTGTATGCTTTGTTGACGTCGCCGCTTCCTGTGCCACCGGAGATAAAATCGTATGAAGTAATACCGAAAGCAGCCACGGTCTTTGTCTGTGCCGGAAGTGGCAGCGTTTGTTCGTTTTTGAGCAGAATCATCCCTTCGGCGGCCGATTGACGGGTTATGTCGGCATGTGCCTGCAAGTCAGGGTGATTGGAAAAATCATATCCCTTGAAACGGGGCGAGGTCAGTATCAGGTTTAGTATGCGCTTTACACTCAAATTGACATCGCTTATGGCCAATGTACCGTCGTTGATAGCCGCCATGATCGCATCGGATTGCATCGAGGTACCGGGCATCAACAAATCGTTGCCGGCGTGGATGATCGCCGGAGGATTTTTGCCTCCGAACCAGTCGGTCATCACAGTCCCTTTGAATCCCCATTCGTCGCGCAAAATAACTGTCAATAATTCATGATTTTCAGCTGCTAACGTTCCGTTGACGGCATTGTAGGACGACATTACGGTCCACGGTTGCGCTTCTTTCACAACAATCTCAAATCCTTTCAGGTATATTTCGCGTAATGCGCGTGGGCTGATGCGCACATCGTTTCCCATCCGGTTGGTTTCCTGATTGTTGGCAGTAAAATGTTTCACCGATGTGCCTGTTCCGTTTGATTGAATACCACGAACCATGGCCGCCGCTATCTTACCGCTTACCAAAGGGTCTTCCGAATAATATTCGAAATTTCGTCCACACAGTGGATTGCGGTGAATATTCAGGGCGGGTCCCAATATGACATCCGCACCGTATTCCAATACTTCATTCCCCATGGCTTTTCCCACGCTTTCCACCAATTCGGCATTCCATGTAGAAGCCAGTAGGGTTCCAATCGGAAAGGCAGTGCAGTAATAGGTTTGTGCATCGCCTTCGCGTTTGGGATTAATCCGCAGTCCGGCAGGCCCATCCGCTACTACCATTGCCGGAATACCCAGCCGAGGTATCGGAAAAGTGGTTCCCGCTGCCCCGGGTACGATCGATTGTGTTTCGCCAATCACAGGACTATCACCGGGTAAGCCGGCCATACCTGTGCCAACAAGCAATTGGACTTTTTCTTCCAACGTCATCGCTTTGATGACTTTATCCACCGATGCCTTCCCAAAGCGCGGTGTTTCGTTCGATTCACATGCAACAAAAAGCATTGCAATACAAATGGTTAAATATATATTTTTCATTTGGATACATGGCTTAAATATCAATTCATAATGATTTAAATAGCATAGGCACAAATTCAGTCAGGTAAACCCGCCAGTTTCTCCAGATATGTCCTCCATCTGATTCGTAATAAGTATAAGGATACTTGTTATCGGTGAGTAATTTGCAATAATCCAAATTGGCCTGATAGAGAAAATCGGTTGTTCCGCAGGCAATCCAGTACAACTTGGGCGGGGTGGCAAATTGAGCTTTTAATTTGGCTTCTAAATTTTCATAGACAGGAGATGTAACCCCTTGTTGGGCTACTCCGATGGCTGACGAAAACAATCCGACGTAATCGAATTTGTCAGGGTATTCTTTCGATATATGTAACGAATGGAAACCTCCCATCGACAGGCCTGCAATAGCGCGTCCCGCTTTGGTATTGATGGTGCGGTAGTTGCTTTCGATAAACGCTAAGATATCAGGGAAAGCCAATTCAAAGGCGCCATCCATTCGTGTAGCCCCCATAAAGGACGGTTTGTACATTCCTTCATCCGATTCACCGGGCGCTGCTTTTTGTCCTGCATTGCCGTTGGTCATCACCACAATCATCGGTTTGGCTTTACCCTGTGCGATCAGGTTGTCAAGAATCTGGGTCGACCTTCCCAGCGCTATCCACGATTCTTCATCGCCGCCCGCTCCGTGTAACAGATAGAAGACGGGGTATCTCTCTGTACCCGATTCATAACCGGGAGGGGTATAGATTGTAATACGACGTGTAAGGCCAAGCGCCGGACTGTCGTACCAACGCCGTGTTACCGAACCGTGAGGAACGTCGTTGACTTTGTACAAGTCGGCCTTTCCGCCTCCAACAATGAATATACTTGTGACAGAGGCGATATCGCGATTCATATAGGGGTTGTTCGGATCGACGATAGATACTCCGTTCACAATCAAACTGTAACTGTACAATTCGGGATCAAGTGGCGATGGCGTGGTATATTCCCAAATGCCATTCTCCTTTTTAGTCAGTTCGACAATACCCGGAGTATCGAACTCTCCCATTGGCGTTTGTCTTTTTTGCGTAGGCAAAAAATCGCCGGTAATCTCTACTTTGGTGGCTTCAGGAGCCATCATACGGAACGTCACGGTATTGTTTGCGTGAATCTCAGGCGAAATAATATCCTGTCCGCCAAATAATGCCTGTTGGGCAAATGTTGCTGTAAATGTAAACATGGCAACGATTAAAATTGATAATGTTCTCATTTTTATTTATTTTTGATTTTATTTATATTTTGTGACGCGTGCATCGTTGATGATACCTTTCCAGTTTAATCCGAAAGCAAAATCATAGGTATTGCCTTCACTGTCTATATAACATTCCATATCACGGGGCGAATCTTCGTATTGTTCCTCAACGGTTTTCATGTTTGCAGGCATTTGAAGAGGAAGCAGAGCGGAAGGTTCTGCTTTGCCGGAGATCAAATCAAGGATAGCCTGATGCTGTACGCTAAAGCTTATCAAGATCGCATCTGCCGCTTGCTCAAATTCCGACATAACCGTCGGATTATTCATCGACAGCGATACAATCACCGGTTTATCTTTCATCTTTGCTTTCGTTTCCAAAACAGATGTCATGTCTGATTTGTTGCTTGTTATAACGGTTTTGCCTTGATAACTTCTGTTTGTAAACGATTCCAACGGGTCGCCACCACTGAGACTGACGGTTCGGGCATAGGTGGCAGTATAATCATTGTATTGCAAACTGATGGGTACATACCCGTTGCCTCCCCTGTTCCGATCATTGACATCATAGCCGCTGCCACCCTGAGGGCTCTGGATAAAAACAATGGCAAAATCGGCTTCATCGGGATTTTCTGTTACGTCGTAGTAATGCTGAACCATATCAATGTCGACCGGATAGGCTGTCCGTTCTTCCGTTTGCATTCCAAAGAAATTGGTTACCGACGGATAATAACGTTTGGGAATATATACCTTTTTCTTTTCCGCTACGGGTAATACATTGGCTTTATTTTTGACTAAAACGACAGATTTTAACTGTGTCTCGTAGGCTTCCTGCATAAATTCGGGATTGCCTACCAATGCCTGTGATTCGACCGGATCGAGGTATGGATTTTCGAACAGTCCACACCGGAAGATATTGAGTAATAAGCGAACAGCAGATTCTTCAAAGCGTTTTCTCATGGCAGCCTCGCCAAACTCTTCGACTCCCATCGCGTAGGCTTCCAGCACAGGTTTCATATCATTGTTTCCTCCAAACTGGTCGCAACCGGCTTTGATCACCTGATAATGGCGTTCGGCAACCGTCAAATGTTCAACCCCCCAACACATCCCGCCAAAGGCTTCAACAGCGCGATTGTCATTGGTAATCCCCCAATCGGTACATACAACCCCGTCGTAAGCGTATCTCGTGCGGAGTTGATCTTGAATCAGGTACTCGCTGTATGCGTTTCCGACACGGTTGCCTGATGGATCCTGTCCTAAAGAAATGGTATAGTACGGCATCACGGCGGATGCTTGCTGCGTTGCGCCCTTCAATTTGAACGCCCCTTCAAGGAATGACTGTTTATGTTTTTCAAAATCATTACCCGGGAATACGGCGTACTTGCCATAATTAAAATGCGCATCGCGCCCACCTTCGCCGGCTCCGCCTCCAGGCCAGTGTTTTACCATCGCATTGACGCTTTCATAACCCCAGCCGTCTTTGATTTCTTTGGCTTTGGATGAGGTCTGAAAACCGTCGACATAGGCGCGCGCCATATCGGTAGCCAAGTCCGGATCTTCTCCGAAAGTTCCGCTGGTACGTCCCCAGCGCGGTTCGGTTGCGATATCAATTTGGGGAGACAGCGCTGTGGTTATGCCCAGCGCACGGTATTCAAGCGACGCGATTTGTCCAAAACGCTCCACAATGGACGGGTCGAACGTAGCAGCCAAACCAAGCGACCCCGGCCACATGGATATTTGTCCGCCGGCGCCATAGTTGTATTCTGCACTTGCCATCGTTTCGTGACGGGGGTCAGAACTGTTATTGGCAGGGATACCCCATCCGATACCTTCGACTAAGGCTTGCACGTTATTGTTCCATTCCGCTGCTACTGTTGGGCTTTCAACGCGAGTGATCAGGACATGCCGCAAATTATCCTCAGTCAGAAATATACGTTGTGCGTCGGATAAATCGGATGGTTTAGCTCCGCTTTCGGCAAAATTCTTTCCGTTGTAGGTCGAAGCCCCAAAGCCGCCCGAAGCGCCCGGAATGGATTGATGCGCACTGTATAACATCAACCCTGCAATTTCTTCGATAGATAACTGTGCCGCAAGGTCTGTCGCTCTTTCTTCCGGCGTAAGCCGCCAGTCTTCATAGACGTCAAGTTGTCCGTTCCTGTTCAAATCCTTAAACGCAAAACCATTTACGGTCAGCAAACTAACTCCTGAATTGGGAGAATAGCCCAATACAGGAGCTTTTTCTTGCGTCACAAGTATATAGGTTTCTTTTGACTCTTCACTCCATTTTTGTTGGGAACAGCCGGTTAAAATACCGGCAATTATTCCCGCTATGCTCATAATTAATAAATTATTCTTTTTCATAAAGCACAATTATTAAATGGTAATTATTACCATATTTATTTGAATAACAGAGGGACAAATTCCGAAAGATAGACGCGCCAATTCCTCCAGGTATGGCCTCCGTCTGACTCGCGATAGGTATAGGAAAAACCTATTTCATCCATTTTTTTTCGACTTTCCTTTACGTATTCATATAAAAAATCGGTCGTTCCGCAACCCATCCAGTATAATTTGTAACCATTCTTTTTCTGCGTTTTCATTTGTTCTTCTAATCTAATGTAAAAGTCAGTATCTGTATCACCGATAAAACGAAGAAAAGGTGGCATGGAGAATACACCAATATAATCAAAGGTATTGGGATACATAGCCGATATTCTAACTGTATGCCCACCTCCCATAGATAAACCGGCAATGGCACGATTCGCTTTGTTCTTTTTCACGCGGTAGTTACTTTCAACAAACTTCATGATATCGGGAAAAGAATTTTCCATATCAGCATTTGCAGAGGGGCCTCCGCCTCCCATATTTGGTTTGACCAACCCTTGACTTGATTCACCAGGGGCAGCCTGATTCTGAGTATGACCGTTGGACATTACTACAATCATGGGACGTGCTTTCCCTTCGGCAATCAGGTTGTCGAGTATTTGAGTTGCACGTCCTAATGCTGGCCAGGCTTCTTCGTCACCGCCACCACCATGTAATAAATATAAAACAGGATACATCTCTTTGCTTGCTTCATATCCGGGAGGAGTATAAATACTTATGCGACGTTGAGCGTTAAGATTCGGCGAATCATACCAACGACGTGCAAGTGTTCCATGAGGTACATCTCTCACTCCATATAAACCGTTCACCCCATTGCCAATGATAAAAATATTGGTAACCGATGCGACGTCCCGAATAAGATATACATTATTTGGATCTTTGGTGTTTAACCCGTCAACAATGAAAGAATAGCTATATAATTCGGGATCTAATGGCGAAGGAGTGGAATATTCCCACAATCCATTCTCTCCTTCCTTCAGATCGACTATTCCTGGTATATCCATCATTCCCCTGGGCGTCTCCATCTTTTGTGAAGGTAAAAAATCACCGGTTAACTGCACTTTTATCGCTTTAGGCGCCAGATAACGGAATGTAACGACATTATTGGGATGGATTTCTGGAGATATTATGTTTTGCCCTCCCCCAAGCGCTTGTTGCGCGAATGTGGATACACAGATCAACACATTAATTGATAAAAAAAATAATTTTTTCATGTAAATGTAATTTTATGATTCAATTTGACTTGTTTTTATTAAAAAATTTTTTGTACGAATTCTGTAAGCGACTTGCGCCAAAAATGCCATTCATGGCCACCCGGTAATACCGTGAATTCGATGTTTAACCCCGCATCGCGGAAACGCTTAACCACCCTGCGGGTAGGCTCAATCCGTGGGTCGTTTTCGCCGCATGAGATGTAGAACAGGGACGAGGCGTCGTTCCATTTCTTTAGATTGGCAATTACGCCTGGGATCTCAGATTCCGGATCATACGTGGGTGCATCACTGCTCATTCCAAAAAGTCCGGTACTGAAAACGCCAATCGCAGAGAAAAGGTCAAGATTACGTAAGCCAGTGTAATACGAATGTCCTCCACCCATAGAAAGGCCTGAAATGGCTCGATGTTTGGAATCGGCGATCACGCGATAATTAGATTCGATGTAGGGTATGATATCTTTCACGATCGAATTGATAAATATATTTCCCTCATTTGTGAGATACCCCTGATTGGCTGTGGAAGGTCGTTCAAACGTCTTTTCAGGGAGAAGTAGCGTTTGGGCCGCCTGTTGCCCTGCGTTTCCGTTAGGCATTACAACGATCATTGGAACTGCTTTGCCCTGCTCAATCAGGTTGTCGAGTATCTGGCAGGCGCGCCCCATATTACTCCAGGCATCCTCATCGCCGCCACCGCCATGATGGAGATAGAGAACAGGATATTTTGTGTTCGAATTGTTATATCCAAATGGAGTATAGACAAACATGCGACGAGTCAGTCCAATGGTAGGAGAATCATACCAGACATGGTCCAAATTACCTCGTTTATTGGCTTCGCGATAATTGGATGTAAGTGGCCCATCGATAAGCAGGATACTTAAAAGACGGCGACCATCGCGCTGTACAAAGATATTGGCGTTATCGTTCACAGATAAACTGTCAACAATGAAGTTGTACGTATATATCTCAGGTTCAGGTGCATTGATGGTAATGCTCCACACGCCCTCGGCGTCCTTGACAAGATTCTCTCTGGCTGTGAATGATGACATCCACGAGCCGTAAAGCATGACCTCTTTTGCATCCTTTGCTACTATACGGAAAGTAACATTGCCATTGGAAATTTCGGGAGAAACGACCTGTTGGGGTCTAAAATTCTGAATCTCTTGTCCTGTCAACATGATTGAGACAAGAACANATACACTANAAAAAATATACTTTTTTATCACTGTCATTTTTTAATATTAATTATCAGATTTTTACTTAAATAGACGTGGTGTGAAATCCTGAAGATATTCTCTCCAGTTTGCCCATGTGTGACCGCCGCCGGATTCATTGTACATATATTGGAAGTTATTTTCATCCAATTTCCTGCGAAGCTCTTGAACTCCTTCAAAACAAAAATCTTCAGTGCCACAAGCAATATAAAACAACTTGTAATTTTTTCTCAATGTTTCCAGATTTCTATCGTAAGCCGGAATCAACACTTTGGTTGTTATCTCCTTCAGGATGTCGTCATAGTG
>JGI24702J35022_10002316_pt1 | contig 11661 bp, 6 predicted proteins | sample TergutTh196P4_FD_35022 | JGI IMG/M metagenome (IMG submission 35022)
AGGCACCACGCCGCTGTACGACACGGACGGCAGCCAGGGCGAGCATGGCCAGCCAATACCCGAAGATTTATATGACATTCCGTTATTTGCGGCGTTAAAGTTTAACGGTATTGCAACCGGTTTGGGCCCTGTTTCAGCGGAAGTTGTATACGCCTATAATGCCGAAGGTATTTATTCCGGCCATAATTACGGCCTGGACGGAAAATGGGAAATATCAATACCGGGGATCGATGGCCTTTTAATTCCGGTAGGGGCGGGTATCGCCCTGATGGAAAAAAACATAGATCCTTTGGCTGCAATAGCGCTGGGTATAGCGACTAATATAGACAGCAATAACGCTCTTGCGGCGTCAGATGATAATGTTAATGATAAGAATAATTTTAACACAATCAGTTTCAGGCGTTCCTTTCGTATGGGGCTTGGTCTGGGGGCCCGTTACAACCTTGCCGATATACTGCAAACAGAAATCAACATCGGTTACGCATTTTCTCAGCTTGCCCATATTTACCGTGATACCATAGGCATAAGTTCTCTTTCAATTGATCTGAGGGCAATATACGACAACCGGTATATCTTTGGAGGGGGAATTTTTCTAGGTACTCTTGGCGAAGCTGAATGGAAAACAAGCAGTACAACAAACCCCACATACGAAAGCAATTATTCCCATATTTTTACCCCTGCGGAAAATTTGGGTTTTGAGGTTTACGGCGGCCTGAAATTTAAAAATTCCCGCCTTGTGCTTGGGTATAACCTCAATAAAGGCCTATCCATGAACTACGGCCTGGAAAGCATGCCCGATGCTCAGGTTAAATATAAGCAGAAAAGAACTGTTCAGCAGGAAGAACTATTTGAAAGAGGCGGTTTCTTCACCAAATTGATCATCTCCTGGTAAGGATTGATTATGAATAAGCTAAAGTTCTGGCATATTTTTATTATTTTGCCTGTTGTCATTTTCTCCTGCGGATTTGATATTGGAAACTGGGATATAACAAGAAACGCGGCATCCGAATCCAATTATGGCGCATTTGAAGAAATAAATTTTACCGATTTTGCCTACCCGCTAACCTTTGGTACAAGTACTAATGCAGGAAATTCCATTATTCAGGAGGGCGACGGTGTTAGAAGGAGCAGAGGTCCAAACGGCGGGATAATTCCGGAAGGCGCACTTGAACTGTCTTCAATTGGAAACGCTGGTAAAATTGCCGGTTCCGAGGACGGTATAGCCTTTTACTTCAAAGAAGTTGAGAGTTCAATGAACTTCATAATGGAGGCTGACTTTTTGGTACTCAGATTTGGAAACGGCAGTAATCCTGATGATCCAGGCAGCAACGGGCAGGAAGGCTTTGGCATCATGGTCAGGGATTTTGTTCCGCAGTTTCCTGGTAAAACGATGGGTAATTGGGATGAATCCGAAAAAATTTTAGGTCCAACTAACAGCTACCATGTAGGAGCTTCATCACACGGAAACGACAGCAATATGATTATGGCAGGCGGTGTAAAACGCGGCCTCCGTGTTTACTGGCGTGAGGGAATTAAAAGAAGCCCCGACGTACCCCTGACCAATGGAGACTCAGGGAACCCGACTGCACAAGGCAACCAGAATTCTTCGGATTTCCGTTTCTACTTTTTACCCCGCGAACTTGGCGATTATTCATTATACTCGCTTACACAGGGCGGCGGAGAGCCTGTAATGGCTGCGCGTCCTGATTTTCCAAGCTGGGGAACTACCGTCCGGGTAAGGCTTGAAAAAACAAACAACGGATATAAATATCGAATAACTCCAATTGATGACTATTACTATGACGGCCCTGCCGCCGTAACAAAAATAATAAAGCCGGAAGTTAACAGCGACATATATGGAGTAGTTCCGTTATATGATATTTCAGATTCTGTTAACAGGGAAAACTACTATGTTGGTATTTTCAGTTCGCGTGATGCGGTAGTACAGGTAACAAATATAAGGTATTGGGAAGCCGACAGTGAAAAATGCGCACCTGTGTTGCCGCAAAAACCGTTATACTTGAATGCAGAAATTGAAGTTCTATCTCCGGCGGTTTATACCGGAGAAAATTACCTGTATGTAAAGGCAAATACAGCAGGTTCTCTTTCTGTTATTCAGGGCGGAAGAAGGATACCAGGCGCGCTTATAGCCAACGAGTGGATCATTGAAAAACAGAACGGCGCAGCTAACCCCCTTGCATTGTTCACAGTTCCCATTTTCCCTCCGGATGACGGGGACAATGTTTTTAACCTTGCATTTTATCCGGGAGAATTTCCAAAAGAGCTTAGCGATAAAGACTTTATGCTGGGTTCAAACGCGGCAGTTTTCGGTAATTTCCTGATGACAAAAAAACTGTACCACGCCGGGACAGGCGATATTATTGTTGGTCCAAAAGGGACGCCTCAGGGCTTGGGAACCAGGGACAGCCCGCTGGATATACAAACTGCTATTAATTACTGTCAGCCGGGCCAGACGGTAGAAATGCTTGACGGAAAGTATTCAATGGATAAACCGGTTATTATACCGAGGTATAACAACGGCAGTGTTGGCGCACGCAAAACCTTAAGAGCTGAAACAAGGGACAGAGTGTATCTTGACTGGCAGAAGGATGAAACCTTGCAGCTTCAGGGGCTGATTAGGGGGCAGGGTTTTGATGTGTGCGGTGCATACTGGATACTGGACGGCTTCCATGTGCGGGGTACTCCTGACAAGATAAAGGGAATGGTCATAAGCGGTTATAATAACATTATTCGATATGTGAGAACCTATAATAATGGTGATACCGGGATGCAGTTAAGCGGGAACTCAGATGAACCTGTAAGGTTCTGGCCTTCCGGCAACCGTGTTGAATATTGCGAATCCTTTCATAATATGGACAGGGCGGAAACGGATGCGGATGGTTTTGCCGCCAAACTTACCGTAGGAAAGGACAATGAATTTCACTGGTGCATATCGCACCACAATAACGATGACGGGTGGGATCTGTTTGCCAAAAAAGACACTGGTCCAATTGGAGTAGTCAGGATATTTAATTCAATTTCCTATTGCCAAGGGATTTTACTTAACGGTTACCGGACAAGGGCCGGCCACAACGGTTTTAAGATGGGTGGTGAAGGTATTGGCGTTAACCATGAAATTCATCAGAGCCTTTCATTTGCGAACGGCGGTTATGCAATTACAAGCAACTCTAACCCGAATCTACAGGTTTACGATACAACTACAGTATCCGCTGACGGGCAGGCCGGAGGGAATATCAATATTTATTCGGGGGACGGAGCGGCTGTTCCGGGAAACGCATATAGAGTTGTTGCAGATACCGTTCGGATTGTGGGAGGCAGCGCCAATAGCGCAACAGGAACTTTTGCCCCCGATGCAGTAATGAATTATACATCAGTTCTGGTAAATCGTAACAATGATTTTTGGGGAGAAGGTTATGCCGGTATTACAAATAACGGCAATGCGGAATCGTCTTCGTATTTTTATGAGGACTTTACGGATTACCATGTATTCATGGAACTGGATAATGACGGAAAACCAGTGCTAGGAAAATTATATAAGCCGCCTGCCGGTTATGGCGCACAGCAATTTTATTAATATGGAAGCGGTTATATGAAAATGATGCTAATATGTACAATAATTATTCTTTCCCTTTTTACCGGCTGCGAACAGCCGCCGCTTGATCCGCCTGACGATAATAAGATTCCTGAAAATACCGGTCTTGAAGTAGATATAATACGCATAAATCTAAACGTTAATGAACTGGCTACTGTTCCGGGACGTAACCCTGAACCTCCGCTTGAAGCCAGAGTATTTCCGACTTTTGCGACAAAAAACGGGCTTATCTGGGAATCAACTAATACCGATGCGGCTGTAGTCGACAGAGATACAGGAGAGATTAGTATCAGAACAGATGCCGTGGAAACTGAAATTGCAACAATAATTAAAGTAAAATCTGAAGCCAATCCTTCAATTTACGATGAGTGTATTTTGACGGTTTATCCGACATATCCAGGCGAGCGCAGAATTAACGCAAGTAATGTTACTTTGCTAAATACTGACTATCAGTTTATGGAGGCAGGACGCGGGGTAGGAATTTATTTACTGGCAGGNACAGGAAACGCAAGTTCATATACTGACGGGGATAAAGGTCCTGGGTTGTATGTAATAGACCCTGAAGATCCTTATGCGATGGGCATATCAGAACCTGATGGCGGTGCAAGGGCTGTAGGTTCGGTTAATACGGGAGACCGGTGGGTTGGACTTTTGCCAGGGACTGACGGGAGCATGAGAACCAGCGGAAGCGCTGCGCGAATGATGAGAATTCCGGCTTTATTTGGTCCATTTATGGTACAGGTAAATTATGTTACCAATTCAGGCGGTAATGGCCGTCATGCTGATATACGTATTGGAGATAAAGATGGTATACGAATAGAAGGTGAAGATTCACTTACTACAAGCCCGGTTGATGGAAAAACTGTTATCTATATACATGAACCTTCAGATTTTGTACCTGTAATTTATATTGAATGTAAAGCAGGGCTTCGTATACATGATGTGATTGTACTTGACAGAATTGAATATTACATAATCGGCGAAAGATCAATTTTAAGAGGACAAACAAGCACCTACTCAACTACAGTTGATGTAGCTACAACCCTTGGGCAGCCTGCTTATAAATGGGAGATTGTCCAGGGAACCGAATTTGCAGAAATATTGGGGAGTGATACAGGCAAAACAGTAGAGCTTAATGCGCTGGAATCCGGGAGTGTTACCTTAAATGTTATTATTAGCACAACAGATCCAGAAGATCCCGGTAATACTATGGTTAATACCGCTAATCTTTTATTAACGGTAAGGAACTAATAAATGTTCAGGTTGTTATAAATATGATGAATGACCATTTTAACAAAAAAAATTGCATAAACGAAATTAGCCTTGTTACGTTAGGCGGTTGTCCGGACGGGGTATATGACAATTCTGAACAGATTGCAAATGCAATGGCGAATTTAAAAAATTCCGGAGGCGGAATTCTAAGAATAGGGAAGGGCATCTGGCGTACCGGTCCTTTTGAAATATTTTCAGGCATAACATTGGCGTTGGAAGAAGGGGCAGTACTTTCTTTTATCCCTGAACCCAAGCGCTACCGTCCGGTATTGACACGATGGGAAGGAGTTGAATGTTATGCGATGCATCCATGCATATTTGCAGAGGGACAGGAGAATATTTCCATAATAGGGAAGGGGATTCTGGACGGAAGCGGTAAATATTGGTGGGACATGTTATCGGAAAAAAGAAAACGAGGCCAGATTAACCCTGAAACGCCGGAAGAGTTGGAACTTGCTGGATACAATACCGAATATAAAAATCAACCAAATGGGGGCGGCGGCAGAAATATGCAATTTTTAAGGCCCCCGCTTTTGCAATTTCTTAAATGCAGAAGCATATCCCTAGAGGGCATTACTCTTCAGAATTCACCATTCTGGACGGTACATCCTGTATTTTGCTCCGATATAAAAATTGACGGTCTGGTAATAAAAAACCCGCCAGATGCGCCAAATACGGATGGCATTGATATTGATTCATGCGAGGATGTGATAATAAAAAATTGCCATGTTTCAGTAGGTGATGACGGTATTGTACTAAAATCCGGTTCTGGAGAAGACGGATTACGTGCAGGCAAACCATGCAGAAGAATATCAGTTTATGAATGTACTGTTGAGGACGGGCATGGAGGCATTGTTATAGGCAGTGAAACAGCGGCAGGGATTAAAGATGTATTTGTTGAAAATTGTATTTTTCGGGGAACAGACAGGGGTATCCGTATTAAAACCCGCAGGGGAAGGGGGGGAAGGATTGAAAATCTTGAATTTAAAAATTTAATTATGGAAAATAACCTCTGCCCGATTGCAATAAATATGTTTTACAGATGCGGTGCCAATGACTCTAAACTTTATTTCAGCCAGGAAGCCCTTCCGGTTGACAATGTTACTCCGTCAATAAGAAACATAAATATCATGAATATACGTGCCTCCGGATGCAGGGCTTCTGCCGGTTTCATTGCGGGTTTACCGGAATCTCCTGTTGAGAATTTATCTGTCCTGCATTGCGAATTTTTTACAGATGAAAAAAGCGGTATAAGCCCTGATGAATCTGAAATGTATCTTGGGCTTCCTTCTATTACGGAAAAATGCATACGGTTATTGAATGTAAAAAATGCCGTATTTAATGATGTTTTGGTCCATGGACCGGCAGAAACCTTTATCTATCGCTAGGAAACCGGTATAATACGATATGGCACAGGAAAAAAAGAGAATAGGCCTTGTTCTTGCCTCGATTCATACAGGAATTTCTCTTAATGTATGGGATAGTTTTGCCCGTACAGCTTCCAATGAAAATACCAGCCTGTTTATTTTTCCGGGCGGCANGCTTAATGCTTATCATGATTTTGAGAACCTGCGAAATCAGGTTTATTATCTTATTAATAATGAAAACCTGGACGGCTGTATTAGCTGGAGTTCTACCATTCAGTACAAACAGTCAAAAGAGGAATTTGAACGATTTCACGCAGGATTTGATCCTCTTCCTTATGTTACTCTATCATTTAAATCTCCGGGACATCCAAATGTTGATTTTGATGCATACAGCGGGATGAAAAACCTGATTAATCATTGCATTCAAATTCACGGAGCAAAAAAATTAGCCTTTCTGCGCGGACCGGATTACCATCAATCTGCACAGGCAAGATTTGAAGGATACTGTGATGCGCTTAAAGAAGCCGGACTTGTAAATTTAACCGGGCAAAAAGGATTAGATAATACATTTCAATCTCAGCTTATAACTGATCATTTTTACTGGGGAGCAGGAGATGCAGCAGCAGCTCAGCTATTCGAAGGGCGCTCGCTGGTTCCTGGTCATGATTTTGATACTCTTGCAGGCTCCAGTGACCTGATGGTTCTGGGTGCTATTAATTATTTTGCAAAGCATGGTTATCATGTTCCTTCGGATTATCAAGCTATTGGATTCAATAATTCTCTTGAAAGTCGTGTAGCCGAGAGTCCACTATCAACAGTACATTTACCGTATGCAGAAATGACAAAGGAATCTTTTAAGATACTGCTAGGAATGATGAATACGAAAAAACATAAACCTGTAAAAGATATTCTGTTAAATTCCGAAGTAATAATACGGGAATCATGCGGATGCTCTGAACATAACCGTTCTAAAGAAAAAGTTCAACGATTACATGAACCGGTAAGGCAATCTTCAGGAAATGCAGAAGAAATTATTGCAAAGATGACAAAAGATTATTTAAAACTGGATACTTCAATTATTAAATCAAATGTCTTGCCTCTGGTACATTCTCTATTAAATAAAGATAAAGAATATATTTTTCCGTTGTTTGAAAAATCAGTAATCTGTTTTTTAGATATGGGTGGGGAAATCGAAAATTTGTTAAGGTTATTGGCTGATATTGGTATAGCTGGGTTAAACCTGCCGGAGAAGGTAAAAAGTCTTGAACCTTTACTTTACCAGAGCATATTTAAGATCAGGGAACAGCTTACATTACGTGACAGCTACGAAAAGGAAAGATGTAACACCGTCCTCAATTCCCTCAAGTGCGATCTTTTGGGAACACGTGATCGTTATTCTCTATTGCATAATTTAGCTCGTCATCTGCCTAAAATAGGAATAAACACTGCTGCCATTATTCTGTATGGCGATGAAAAAACATCAATTTTTACTGGCGGTTTTTCAAGTGAAGGAATGAACACAATAAAAGAACAACGTTTCCCGGCAAGACTTTTGGTTCCGCCAAGTTTAAGATCCCAGTTTGACAATGGAATTTTCTTGGTTCAGCCATTGTTTATTGAAAATCAGTCACTGGGTTATTTTATTCATAATGTTTCAATTAATGACGGTGTAATTTGCGAGGAATTAAGGTCTTCGGTGAGTTATGCGCTTAAAGGAATATTCCTTCTTGAAGAGACCGTCCGTGCCAAAAAAAATGCTGAACAGGCTGAAAGGGCAAAAACGGAATTCCTTCAGACTCTGGAAAACGGACTTTATGATCCACTTCAGGGAATAATGGAAAAACTGGAAGCAATTGAAAAAAAAGCAGGTGCCGGCCTGCATGAAGATATTAAGAAACTGAAAGAATATGTTTCTTCCAAAGAAGCCGAGGCCGGCAGTCTGATGGATTTTACCTTGGCAAGGATAGATGAACTTTCTTTGCAAAAAACAATTTTTGATATAGATGAATTACTGCCAAAGATAGGGCGTTTCCCCCTTTTGCTTGGCGATACGGCGAGGCTTGCGCAGTGTTTTTCGCTAATCCGCGAGCAATATACAATAGATTATTCGGCAAGTTTAACATACGGCGGGCTTTTTATTACCTTTAGGGGGGTAAACAAAAACGGGAAAGCGGGGAAAATGGGCAGGGCGGAAAAGGCGATGCAGTTCAGCCTGCTGCTTGCGGAACGGATCATATTGATGCACGGCGGGGATTTTTCCCTTTACCAGGACCATTGCACCGTTACGCTGCCCTGGACAACATTAACCGGGCAGGAAATTTCAAAAAACACCGTAAGTTCGCAGGATCAGGTACTGGTGCTTTCAGACCCGGCTTTTTTGCCGGTGAATTTTTTTACCCTTACCCAAATACGCGATCCGGAAAAAGCCCTTACGGGAAAAACGGCATTTATTACCTGGAACGCGGCAAACGCCGACCCTGAAGAACTGGTCAAGGTGGCCAGCCTTAGCCGCAGAAGCGATTTTTCGTATACACCTTTTCTCTGCTACGGGCTTCCCGCCGGAACCGGAGGCTCAATCGGTTCAGCTTCTTCCATCATCGACGCCGTGGAATTCGCGCTGAAGTCGCCCAGGAAAGGGGCCATTCTTTTTATCGGTTCACGCGAGCACTGGGGCGGCGATCCCGATCAGTTCCTTGCGGGTGAAGGGGAAAACCGTCTTGAAAAGATACGCATCGACTCCATGTCGGGATACAACGAGACAGTCGGCGAGATTGCCCCGCTATTAATACTTTTTAACACGCTGGATCTTGCCGCAGCAGCCGAGGTGCGCCGGCATCCGTTAACAGTAATGGTTCCCGTTATCATGATAAGCGAAAGGATAGACAGCGTCCCTGACGTAACGGCGCTTAGCCAGTATTCAAGGCTTTTGATCTGCCACCGGGCGGCTATTTCATCACCGGAATTTCAGGCGCGGATTCAGGCTTTGATTGGCGGCGATGAAATTCTGCCCCCGCATACCGGCGTGCTGGTTAAAAAGGCAATCCTCTATTTTGGACAGCACGCCGAATCCCACATATCCCGCTGGAAACTTGCCGATTCTGTCAACGTAAGCGAGGATTACCTTACCCGAATTTTCCACCGGGAAATGGGGCTTTCCCTGTGGGATTACCTGAACCGGTACAGGATATTCCTTGCCGCTGAAATGCTGAGGAAAACCGACAACACTATTCAGGATATCGCCTGCCGGACAGGTTTTAACGATCAGGCGTATTTTTGCCGGGTTTTCAAGAAAATTTACGGTGTTCCCCCGGGACACCTGCGAAAACATCAGATCGAAGGGCAGGGCCGGCAGTGAAAACAAAAGCTAAAACAGGCAGGGCAGGCAGAATCAGGGAGATAAAACGGCACCGTTCGGTTTATGCCCTTCTTCTTATCCCGCTTTCTTATTACATCATTTTTAAGTACATTCCCATCTGGAACGGGCAGATCGCCTTCAGGGATTTTATGCCCAATGACGGCGTTCTTGGCAGCAGATGGGTGGGCCTGGAGCATTTTCAAACTTTTATTAAATCTTTTTATTTTCTGGAGTTGTTGCGCAACACCCTTTTTTACAGTTTCGGGAAGCTGCTCGTCAGCGTTCCGGCGGCAATTGTTCTGGCGGTAACGCTTTTTGAATGTACAAGGCCCAAGCTCGCAAAAGTAGTGCAGACTTTGGCATACCTCCCCCATTTTCTTTCCTGGGTTATCATGTACGGGATACTCATGGTGCTGCTTGCGCCGGGCGACGGCATTGTAAACGACATGATAAAGGGCCTTGGCGGGGAAGCCGTGGCGTTTTTAACCAATACAAAAACTTTTCCCTGGATTGTTATTTTATCCGACGCCTGGAAGGAAATGGGCTGGAGCGCGATTATCTTTATCGCGGCGCTTATCGGCATCGATCCGTCGCTTTTCGAGGCGGCAATGGCGGAGGGCGCCGGCGCTTTTCAGCGGGTCTGGTACATTACGCTGCCTTCCATAAGGCCGGTGATTGTCATGGTCGTTCTGCTTCGGCTCGGCACGATTCTTGACGCCGGTTTTAACCAGATGTTCATGCTCTATTCCCCTTCCGTGTACAGCGTAGCGGATATCATTGACACATGGGTTTACCGTCAGGGCCTTTTGAATTTCCAGTTTGGCCTTGCAACGGCGGTCGGTATTTTCAAAGGCGTTATCGGGCTCTTGCTGGTGGTAACGTCGAACTGGATGGTGCGGAAAGTCAGCGATTCTTCGCTGTTTTAACAGGGGCGGGGCATGAAAGTCAGGCGGATTAAAGGAACGGCGGTACGGCTTACGGCAGCCGATCGGGTTTTTTACCTTCTCATTGATGCTTTTCTTGTTTTTATCCTTGTCATTGTGGCGATACCGATGTGGAGCACCATAACCCTTTCGTTCCGTTCCAATACCTTTATCGGCAGCAATCTGGAGGGTATGTTCCTGCCGCCCTGGAACTGGTCCACGGCCGCTTACCGGTCTTTGCTGGGCAATAACGGCTTCATTATCGCTTTTGTTAACAGCCTTCGCATATTTGTTTTTGGAGTCGCTGCCGCGCTTTTTCTTACGATTCCGCTGGCCTATGTGCTTTCGGTAAAGACGCTGCCGGGACGAAAATTCTTCAACGTGCTGATTCTGATACCCTACCTGTTCAGCGTCGGGCTGATTCCCGGGTACCTTTTGGTAACCCGCCTGGGCCTTTCGAATCATCTTGCGGCAATATACCTGCCAGTGGCGGTCAGCACGTACAACTGCCTTATCATGAGGGGTTTTTTTGAGGGGATACCCGATGAATTAAAAGAATCGGCGAGGATGGACGGGGCGCCGGAATTTACCGTGCTGCTGCGGATCATTATCCCGCTTTCAAAACCGATAATTATGACTATCGGGCTGTATTACGGCGTGCAGTTCTGGAACGACTTTTTCCACGCCATGCTGTACATAAACAAAAACGCCCTGCAGCCCCTGCCGATACTGTTGCGCAATATTCTAATGGCAAGCGGCATGAATGAATTTGTGGAGGTAAGCGCCTTTGGGGAAGCGCCCGTTCAGGCGATTAAGGCTGCAAGCGTTTTTATGGCGGCGATACCAATGGTTATCGCGTATCCGTTTATTCAGAAATATTTTACCAAAGGAACGCTTTTGGGAAGCGTCAAGGGATAATAGAGGCTGTTTTTTTGGAGGTTTGCATGAAAAAGCTGGCGTTTTTAATTTTCGCGGTTGCCGCGATCTTTTTTGGGAGCTGTCAAAAAAAAGACGCTTCCGCAGACGGCGCCGTTACCATAGAGCTGTGGTACGGGGCGGCAGTTACGGAAGCCGGCCCTCCTCCGTCCGACTGGAAAGCGCTGAAAATAATTCGGGACGAACTTAACATCA
>JGI24702J35022_10002318_pt1 | contig 11652 bp, 13 predicted proteins | sample TergutTh196P4_FD_35022 | JGI IMG/M metagenome (IMG submission 35022)
ATGCCCTGTTCAAATAGTTCCCAACTTAGTGTAATCCGTGTCGTATTTTTCATGTCCATGATTTTACATGGACTGGCGGATATTTACGGAAACATTGCGCGTGCTCATCGATTGGTTTTGAACCTTATTCGATTTCTTTAGGGTATTTTGCGAGTGGTATAATGTCGAAGCGAAGATTGGTTTCGGAGAAGAAAAATGGGTTCACTTGAGGGGAAAATAGGGTTGGTAAGCGGAGTGGCTAACTGCCATTCTATTGCTTGGGCCGTTGCACAGGCTTGGCATGACGAAGGAGCGACGTTGGTTTTTACTTATCACAATGAGCGCCACTATCGTAATGTACAGGCTTTAGTCGATAGCCTGTCGAGTGACAGTATGTTATTGCATTGTGACTTGGCGAAAGATGAGGACGTGGATATTGTAAGAAGGGCGATTGCCGATAAGCATAATAGATTAGACTTATTATTACACTCAGTAGCCTACGCTCCGCCTGAGGCGCTGAAAGAGAGCTTTATTCAAACCGGGAAGGAGGGTTTTCTAAAAACACTAGAAATGAGTGTATATTCTATGTTGGCGCTTACTCGACACGCTACCCCTTTGATGTCGCAAGGTGGGAGTGTTCTGGCGATAAGTTATTATGGAGCGAAAAAAGTTATCCCTAATTATAACATTATGGGAGTTGCTAAGGCCGCCTTAGAATCGACTGTGCGTTATTTGGCGTATGACCTTGGCTCCCAGAATATTCGTGTTAATGGTATTAGCCCTGGGCCTGTGGATACATTAGCTGCGCGTGGTGTAAGAGGCTTTAAGTCGATTCAGGAAAAGTACGAAAAAATTGCTCCTTTGCGGCGAAATGTTGTAGCTAATGAAATTGGAAAAACTGCCGTTTTCCTTGCTTCTGATGCCGCATCTGCCATAACAGGCCAAATAATCTATACTGATTGTGGCTATAGCGTGATGGGACTGTAGTTGTTATGATTTATTTTTTGTCAACAAACAACGATTAGTGTATAATGACTTGTTTTCAGATTAAGGGGAGGTATCTAATTGGCCAATACCAAATCGGCAATCAAAGAGATTCGCGTCGCTAATGCGCGTCAGGAACGTAACAAAGCAGTTCGTAGTCGCACAAAAACTACGGTGCGCAAAGCTGAGAGTAGTATTTCTACAGGTTCTACTGAGGCAAGTGAAGACGTCAAAAGGGCTATCAGTTCATTAGATAAGGCTTCTTCGGCTGGCATAATCCACGCTAATGCTGCTGCGCGAAAGAAGAGTCGTCTCGTAAAGAAGTTCAACAAAGCTACTATAGCGGCATAATTTCGGTCGGCTTTGGGCATACTGAACCGAACTGAACAAACAGTTCGGTTTTTTGTTGGGATAACCTAACCGAAGGATAATACCAGTACAATCACCATAATGGTGTTCTTGTAATTCTGGTTTTTAGCGCTATTGTTCAAGCCTCAAGGTTAAGGATAAATAGCTAACGACTCAAGTCCGGTAGTTTCCGGTAAGGCAAGCATGATATTCATGTTTTGGACTGCTTGTCCAGCGGCTCCCTTTACTATATTGTCAATGGTGCTGACTATTACAGTATGGTTCGTCCTCTTGTCAATTGTCGGATAGATTAAACACATATTTGAGCCCCAAACTTGTTTGGAAGATGGAGGAGAAGAGACTATTTTGATGAAAGGCTCATCTTGGTAAAAATCTCCATACAATGTTTTCAGACTTTCGGTATCAAAGCTTTCGCTTATTTGTTTGGTGTTGAGTGAGGCATAAGTTGTGGTTAATATGCCGCGTGTCATTGGTGTTAAATGTGGCACAAAAGTGGCTACTGGCTTTGTCCCGTGCATAAAATACGCTAACTCTTGCTCTATTTCCGGGAGATGTCGATGCCCTTCCAATGCATAAGCACTTATGCTCTCATTTGTCTCACAATAATGTGTTTTAAGGCTGGGTGATCGTCCCGCACCGGATACTCCTGATTTACTGTCAATAATGACATGGTTGCCGATGAGGCTATTTTTGGCAAGAGGGGCCAATGCTAGTATGGCACTGGTGGGATAACAGCCCGGATTCGCCACCAAGCGAGCTCCGGAGATTTCGTTGCGGTAGAGCTCTGGTAATCCATACACGGCTTCTGATAACAGCTCTGGGGCTGGATGAATAAAGCCGTACCATTCTGGATATAAGGTGTTATCTTTGAGACGAAAGTCAGCGCTTATGTCTATCACGCGTATTCCTTTATTAAGTAACGAAACTACCACAGGCGCGCTTTCTTTATGAGGTAAAGCCACGAAAGCTATGTCCACTTCTGCAATTTCTGAAGTAATTTCCAAATCGATGAGTGAGAGATGAGGAAACACTTCCCCTACTTTTTTGCCTGCCGAACTACGTCCGCTGACAGAGGCAATTTCAACTTGTGGATGAAGGAAAAGTAGTCGTGCCAACTCAACACCGACATAACCGGTTATATTTACTATACCAACACGTACTTTCTTTGCACTTGCCGTCAATGTGGTCATTTCTCCCTCCAAATAACTAGTTGAAGTTTTCAGGATAAGGGGGTCTTATCACTGCCGCTAAAGGTTCTTTCGTAGATGCTCTACTGTATTTCTCAAAAAAGGTGGTTTCAAACTGGCTAATTGTAACACAAAGAATGTACCCATTGCGTAAAGAGGTATCAGGTGCTTATTTCCATTCCTTCATACGCTGATATTATTTCACAAGGGAGGATGTTGGCTATGCTTGCCAATTCATTCGCTATTTCTTTTTCAAAGAGTGGATTCATGTGTACGGGAACGACTTTTGGGAAATATCCATGTATGGAATGAAAGAGGCATAATTCCTGCTGAAGCAGATAGGGAGTCAGGTGGCCTTTCTGTCGGCTGGGAACATCAAATCGATTAGGAAATGTGACTTCAACAATCAGCAGATTTGGGGCGACGAACGGCCAACATTCGCTGAGTCCAGGTCCTGTATCACCCGTGTAAAGGAAACTATGTCTATGGTGTTGCACGTAGTAACCTTGTGTTGGTACGGCATGCTTCATGGTTACCGGTGTTATTTTATACTCAAGAATATTGAAAGGTTGCTGGGCTTCAACGATGTTAAAGTGCACAGACGGATTATTCAGAATTTGGAAGTGGATTTCTCCGTTGAAATAGTGCTGAACCAACACATCACGCACTATTTGGGAACAGTAGAAGTCTATACGGCAGTTATTTAGGAAACAATTCATGACAAGCGAAGGAATGTCACGGGTATGGTCGTAATGTTGATGGGTTAGGAGTACTCCTTTCAGGTGCATTTGTTGCTCAAGAGTTAGTTTGCTAGTTATGCAGCCGGCGTCGAAAGCAATTGTTTCATCCAGTAAAAGACTCATCATGCCGTAATTACTTGACTCAATATTGTGGGCGCCCAAAAAACGTATTTTCATCATACTCAACTCTATAATGAAAAAGGATTGAAGTTGGTTTTATGGTCATAAGTGTCTAAGTTATCTTTACGTTTTAGGTAAGCTACGATTCGATACACTAAAGGAGTAGCCAGAACTTCAATTAGAACCTTGCTTGCCCAGTGGTAAAGAATCATTAGTGGAGTGAAAGCGGGGGTAGCAATGAAAGCAATGACAATGAACAGTGTCGTGTCCAGCCCTTCTCCGACAATAGTAGAGGAAATGGTGCGTAGCCATAACCACCGTCCACGTGTAGTAATCTTTAGGCGTGCCATAATATAGGAATTGGTGAATTCGCCAACTAAATACCCAGCGAAGGAAGCGAGAAGAATACGGGGAGTATACCCAAGGATGCTATTGTAGGCATCCTGTCCTTCCCACGCAGTGGCTACTGGTAATACTCCTGCCAGCCAAGAGAAAAAGACAAAAATCAGATTACAAGCAAACCCTAGCCAAATAATTCTTCTTGTCCAGTGGAATCCATAGACTTCGGTGATAATATCGCCAAAGAGATAGCTTATGGGGAAGACGATGACAGCCGCTGGCAGAACCATCGGGCCAAAACTGATAAGTTTAACCGCAATTATATTGGCGGTTATGAGACAGGAAACTGACAGAGTGGCGATTACAAGTAAACGATTGGTACTTTTCATGATTATTTGGCTGATGTCCTTACTGTGTATATTTTACATTATCGGAGGGCAGGTTGACACCCAGATATGCCGGACGATAGAATAACTGTCTCCGTGGCAACGTAGCTCAGTGGTAGAGCAGGGGACTCATAAGCCCTTGGTCGGTGGTCCAAATCCACCCGTTGCCACTTTTTTTCATTAAGGAGCATATTCGGCAATCACTTCAATTTCAACCAGCGCACCTTGAGGGATGGCCGCAACCACTACACAGGAACGGGCTGGCTTATTGGTAAAGTGGCGCGCATAAACTTCGTTGAAAGCCGCGAAATCCGCCATGTTGAGCAAATAACAAGTGGTTTTTACTACTCGAGAGATATCACTATTGCAAGCTATAAGAATTGTTTTGATATTGTGAATTACTTGTTCGGTTTGCTTAGAAATATCGCCTAGTATGAGTTTTCCAGTTTCATATTCAAGTGGTATTTGTCCGGAAAGAAAGACGAAGTTTCCTGCTTGAACGGCCTGAGTGTAAGGCCCGATGGAAGGTGGCGCTTTGTCAGCTAAGATGTGCTTCATATGATTTACGCCGCAGAACAGTCTATGTGTCTGTGAACTGGAAGGAGAGGCTTTGGTAGCTCTGTTGGGGACCACTTGCTGCCATAGACATAGACAATACCGGTGCGCTTGTCGGTTTGTAATATACGGCTCATATATTCCTCCTACGTCTGCTGTACGGTCATATAATATATAGCTATGACAATGACATTGCAAACACCAATCCGTACTGATTGCCGGTGAATAGCAACTCATCGTAACAATGGGCAGTACCGAGAATGCGCCTGTGTACGGAGAAAGTTAAAGCCTTGTGGATGGTTCTGCTAACTCAATATCGTCATACAAGTTCGGGAATTCAGGATACGATATTGGGCTGAAAATATCCATGAACATGCCTCACATTAGGGCATGGAATAATTGTTGGTGGAGACGGGGGAGGGTCGAACTCCCCGTCCAATGGCAGCGACCCAGAATATACTACAGGATTATTCAGCCTTTAAATCTTATTCGTTGGGACTCAGCTGACGGAGTGTCAACGGACCAGCCGGTAAATCTTACACAACCCATACCGGCGTAAAGGCAGTGGCATCCCGACATTTCGTCACCCATACCTAACCCGTCGGGAAGGGGTTAGGCTGGATGGGCTGGCTTAGATTAGCCAGCCAGAACCAATTCTGGTTCGGCAGTTGTTTTTTGCCATTTGTTTAATGAGATAATGGCATCTCAGCCTGCAATTCTGTGGCGCACTTCCACTGTCGAGACCACGCGTCCCCAGGTCAGTGCGAGCCTCTTAAGCTCAATGCCTTTTTAAGGTGCGTTCAATTTCGCGCTCTTGTTCACGGCGCATTATGGTATCCCGTTTATCATAAAGTTTTTTGCCGCGGGCCAATCCAATTTCCAACTTCGCCCGACGTTCTTTGATATACATTCGCAACGGTACAACGGTCAGACCTTTTTCGGCCAGCTGTCCCAGGAGAAATTGAATCTCTTTTCGATGTAAAAGCAGTTTACGTGGGCGAGTGGGTTCATGACCCATATAGCTGGCGGCTTCATAGCGAGCGATATGCGCCCCCACCAGTAGTAACTCCTCATGATCTGCTTTAACATAGGCTTCGCTTAAGCTCACTTTGCCATCACGCACCGACTTAATTTCTGAACCAAACAAAGCAATGCCTGCTTCAAAAATCTCTGTGATTTGGTAATCGTGGTGAGCCTTGCGGTTTGTAGCGACAGTCTTTATAATCATCGTTAATTATAACACATAAGTGTTTTTCTCATAACATGCCGCCGGATTTGTATCAGAGAAAAGCGCGTTGTTGGATATGGTTTCATGGATTTATCTGTGCAATACTTTTTATTAGTTTTTATTGGCGTTTTGGGCGCCATACAAGCGTGCGCAGCTCGCGCTGGGTTGCGCGGATTGATTTTTACTCTGTGGTTTGACGCTTGGCTCCATTCCAAGTGGCCAAATTTAAAGCTGAATTACACCCATTTGAGCTATATTTTGGCGTTAGTGACTATCTTGCCGGTAGCGATTGTATTTTTCACGTGGAACGAACACAGCGAAGTGGGCATTATTGAAGGCTCTCAACAATCAGGGTTATTTATGTTGGCTACTTTGGTGGGGGGGGTATTTACACTCTTGCTCTCTTCGCTTACTAATCATTGGCAATTGCAAGGTTTCAATACACAATCCAAAGGTCTGGAGGCGCTCAAAGAAAATACATGGGTGCAAATTATATGGCGGCGCTGGGTGAGAAAGGAATCTCATGAGCGTTGACGAAAGACTGTTTAGCTGGGTTAACGGATTAGGGGGGCATGTTGATTTTCTGGACCGCATTGTGAGTGGTTTTGCCAATGATTATTTCATGATTATTATTATGTGCTTAGTGCTAGTAGGAATGTGGTTTTGGGCAAGAAGACCGGAGGAGCGAGAGAGAAATCAGATAGCTGTGATGAAAGCCATGGCCAGTTTAGGAATTGCCAGCGGGCTCCTGTCTTGGGTAACCAATCTTATCTTTGTGGAAGGCGGTAAGTACGAGGGGACATGGCTTAATGTGATTTTCACTCGTGTGCGTCCTTTTGAACAGCTTGGCTCTTCCGTAGTACACCATTTTTATTTTCCTCACGATCCTTCCTTTCCCTCTAACTTAGCAGCGGTTGTGTTTGCTGTGGCGCTTGCGGTTTGGTTTACAAACCGTAAAATAGGCACTGGTCTAATTCTGATGGCAACCTTGGCTTGTCTTGCGCGTGTTTACGTTGGAATACATTGGCCGTCAGATATTCTAGGAGGAATAGGTTTTTCCCTAGTAGGGGTAGGGATTACTTATTTCTTGATGTGGGTTCTTGCTCCGATAAAGCGTTTATTGCAGTGGCTCCTGCGAGAATTATATGTTGCCAGTTAAAAAACACTGCTGGTAGCAATCATTATTTTGAGATAGAGCGAATATGAGCGAGAAGGGATTGAAGGACTAGACTGTCTCCGCTGATTTTGCCCTGCTCATTCGTCGTTACCCCCCACACTTTATTTAGCCCTGTTTGGCACTCTTTGCGTCCAGCGGAGGCTTCCCACTCTTGACATGCGTTTGGTTTAACCGAATGGATTGTACAAAGGCACTCCTTACCATTCTGGGAAAGGAATACGCAGTGGCCATTTTGATGGCGCAGAAGAAATTTCCCCCTAATCGGCCAGCGAGAATCGGTGAATTCAGTAATCAGTTGCGCGTGTGATATTTTGAGAAAGTGGGCTATTCGCTTTACTTCTTCTTCCTCAATCAAAGCTTGATAGATACTGCAACATTCGCCGCATCGCAAACACAAGGCGGGTGGGATTGTTGAACAGTCTGTAGAATGAATTGAAGTCATGCCCTCATTGTAGCATTTTCAAGTGTGACGCATTAGAATTAGCGCCATGAAAATATTACCTCTTCTATCGCGTGTGCTGATGGCGTTGAGCGTGTTTTTATTACTGGTTACCATGACGCTGGGAATCACTTTTAATAGTCGGTGGCTTTATATTTCCGGGTTCAATAAATACGATGTGTCAGCGAAATTGGGAATCTCGGAGCCTGAAGTTGAGCGTTTTGCTAGTGAACTAATCGCCTATTTTAACGATAGGCATCAGGAATATCTTGACATTGATGTAACCTTTGACAATGGATTGACAGGCCCCCTGTACAACGAAGCCGATATATTGCATATGAAAGATGTCAAAAGGTTGTTATGGCTAAATTACGAGGTTGCTTTTGCATCATTGGCCTACATAGTATTGTTCGTGGGTGGGCTTCAGTTGCGTAACCGTGATAAATTGGGCATAGAGCTCGCCCAGGGCGTATTTCGGGGTGGACTCATAACCCTGACGGTGTTAATTTCCTTGGGCTTTATCGCAGTGCTTAATTTTGACGGATTTTTTAATGCCAGTCATCGGCTGTTATTTCCACAGGGAAATTGGTATTTCCCGCCATGGGATCCTATGACAATAATGTTTCCCCATGAGTTTTGGGAAGGAATGGTTCTTCGCGTAATTATTATTGATGGTATCTTAGGTTTGTTGATTGCTGGGGTTGGTGGCTTTATGCTTAAGAGAATGAAGTGGAGCGGTCGAATAATCGAGTTCAAATAAAAACAGTGCCAAATATGATGAATTGGCACTGTTTTTATTCATACATTGAAGCTATTAGTATTTGCTGCATGTCTGTGCCCAAAGATAAGCATAGCGTTGTTTGGGTGACCAAAAGAACCACTTCAGTTTAAAGATTACACTGTCGCGATTGCTATGTTGAATCTTGTTCATTTCTCACCTCCTTACATGTTATTAGTGTTGCGGATGCTCATTGTGCGGAGCGGTAGTCAGGTCGAGTTAAAATATTTTTCCTGCAGGCTTCCGTTGCATACATTGTAGGTGTGTGGCGGTAAAGTTATGGTAAAGAATTGTGACGAAAAGAAAGGAATTTCAGCTTTCCGCTCGGAGCACATCAAGCCGCAAGGCGGCTGAGCGTTTTTCGGTTGTTTCCAGTCGTGTTTTTTTAAGAATATAAGATAAAGACTCAATTGATTCGTCATAAGTTTTCCGATCAACCGGATAAGGAATGCCATCTTTTCCTCCGTGAGCGAAGCTGTAACGAGCGGGATCCCTGTAGGTTGGCGCAATACCATGAATGAGTTCGCAAATTAACGAAAGTGCCCGAATCGTTTTAGGTCCGACACCGGAGAGTCCAAGCAGTTGCTCGAAATCGGTTGGCTGTTGTTCATATGTGCGGAGCAATATTTTTTGTAAACTATCAGGATGCAAGTCTGATAGAAAAAGAGCGTGGCGGGCAGGAAGGGATAGGGTAATCATTTGTTTAAGTTGCCTTAAAAGAACTTCCGGTTTTTCATCGCGTACAATCTCGGCGATGGTCTGCCGGGCGGGCGCGCTTTGTTCGGCAACAAGGTCCAGAGCAATACTTGTTGATTGAGAGGATACTCCGGAATGTGGTTCATTAACAAAGTCATGAACATTTTCTCCCAGCCAATGATAACGTCTGGCATAGCGAGTATTTTTATTCATGCCTTGTTGCACAACGGCCCAAGAGCCGGAGTTACTGAAAAAGAAAGCATGATGATAGAGCTGAAAACCGTCTTGGATTGCGGACGAATCAACTTTAGCTGAGGTACGGCTGGCGTAAATCAACGGTGCGCTGTCCAATGACAGTTCTTGTCCCCATTTTTGTAGCTCGTCAGGTGTATGACGAGAGGTTCCTCCTTTTCCCCCGGCAGCGAAAAATCCGAGCTCTTTTTCTAGCCCCTTAATGCCAGCCTTTAAAGCTCCGCATACGGTTGTTGTCACTCCGCTGGAGTGCCAATCAAATCCCAGTACGCAACCTAGTGCCTGGAACCAGTAAGGATGCGACAAGCGGCGCAACATTTCTTCTGAGCCATATTCATCTACGATGGCAATAGCTATTTGGCGAGAAAGCTTGGTCATACGCTGAAAGAGCCAAGGAGGTGCTTGTCCATAGTGAAGCGGCAAATTGGCTTGCCCGCTTTTTTGCCCCGAATAAGACATGGCTGATTTTAGACGGCGTCACAGGTGCCGCAGGAGGAGGATGTACATCCGCTACAGGAACTACCGCCGACAGGCGCGGTAAAACCCGTTTCGTATTTTGACAGGCAGGAAAAGCGCGTGATCGTACGAGAGCAGGGCTTCTCACAGGAAGGACAATCTGCTTTGTCAGCGGACTGACTCATGGAACGCAACATATCGAACTTGGTGTTGCACGATGAACAAATGTATTCGTAGATAGGCATATCTTCCTAAAAATATTCTATGATATAAGAATGTATTCGTCAACTCGTTATGTCGCCTTTTGCGTTGACACTGGTCATCGTCACCAGTATAATTCTGTAGTTATCGCCGAAGTGGCGGAATGGCAGACGCGCTACGTTCAGGGCGTAGTACTCGTAAGGGTATGAGAGTTCAAATCTCTCCTTCGGCACCATCTGCCGCTGATAAGCGCTTGTAGCTCAGTTGGATTAGAGCGCAGCCCTGCGAAGGCTGAGGTCGTGGGTTCGAGCCCCACCAAGCGCGCCATTTTCTCCTTTTGCTTAGATTTGTATTTCTTGGATATACTCTTAGAGACGGCAAAATGTCACAGACTGTTCTTATGGCCCTTAGCGGGGGTGTAGATTCTGCGTTCGCGGCAGCGTTGTTGAAGAAGGATAAGTATGAACTTATTGGTGTTTCAATGCGCGTATGTAAGGAAGAGATACCTGGAATAGTTGGCAGCAAACGACATGGCGGCTGTTATGGAACTGATAAAAGAAGGGATATTGAAGATGCCCGTGGAGTGGCAGAATTTCTCAAGATACCTTTTTATGAATTTGATCTTTGTCAAGAGTTTGAAAGTAGAGTTCTATCCGAGTTCATTGCCGGATATGAACATGGGCTGACACCTAATCCCTGTATTTATTGTAATCCACGCATAAAATTTGGTGCTTTGGTGCAAGCGGCGGAGAGTAAGGGGCTACAATTCAATTCATTTGCTACTGGTCATTATGCACAAGTAGAGTATGATATTTCTTGTGGGCGCTATCTGCTAAAAAAGGGGAAGGATTCCCAAAAGGACCAGTCATATTTTTTAGGATTACTTAATCAGGAGCAGTTGAAGCGGGCGCTTTTTCCACTGGGGGGCTACAACAAGCAACAGGTGCGGAATTTAGCAAGAGAGATGGGGATTCCCATAGCAGATAAGCCTGAAAGTCAGGATTTTGTTTCTGGTGGTTATCAGCGCCTGTTATCAAATGCTGGTGCCCCCGGTCCTATTGTGGATAAATATGCTCGGCAGATCGGCACACACAATGGGATTGCGCGCTATACCATTGGCCAGCACAAAGGATTGAATATTGCCACTTCGCAAAAATTGTTTGTGGTAAGAATTCTAGCGGAAAGCAATACCATTGTTGTTGGAGAAGAAAAGGACTTGTTTCAAGAGAAACTGTTTGTGCGTGATTTGAATTGGGTTGCAATCGCTGGTTTGTCACATCCTTTAGCTGTCGAGGTTAGAATTCGTTCCCATACTGAGTCTGCAGAAGCTATAATTGAACCGTGGGGTGAAATGGTAAAGGTTGTATTCGAAAAAGCGCAGAAAGGGGTGGCTCCCGGGCAAGCAGCGGTGTTTTACCGACGGGACGTAATTCTGGGAGCAGGGATTATTTGTGCCGACTTAAGTTAGATGTTGAAATATACAGAATCCCACTTGGCAAAACAGCACCTTTTATTTACAGATTTAAGCAAAAGCGATAGAATTAACTACCTTTGGGCGGTTAGCTCAGCTGGTTAGAGCATCTGCTTTACACGCAGGAGGTCATAGGTTCGAATCCTATACCGCCCACCATTCACGACTAATCCGAACCACCTATTCGTATTCAGAGGTGGATTTGGAATAGTGGTATATTTCAAGGATTTGAAATAGATTAAGGGCAGGAGTATTTCTGGTACCCCTGCCCTTTTCTGCGGATATGGATACTATT
>JGI24702J35022_10002319_pt1 | contig 11652 bp, 9 predicted proteins | sample TergutTh196P4_FD_35022 | JGI IMG/M metagenome (IMG submission 35022)
AATGAACAGCAGTTCAATGCTCTTGCAGGCGAAGGCTATAACCGCATCCCGGTCACGCTGGAGACCTTTGCCGATCTCGATACGCCGCTATCCATCTACCTGAAACTCGCCAACGAACCCCATACCTTCCTGCTCGAATCCGTGCAGGGCGGAGAGCGTTTCGGGCGCTACTCGATCATCGGCCTCGCTTCACCCACCCGCATCGAAGTGCATGGCCGCTCCTGCCTGCTGCTGACCGGCAATCGCCTCATCGAGCGCTGCGATGAGGCCGATCCGCTTTCGTTCATCGCCGAGTTCATGCGCAGCGTCAAGGTTCCGCCGCGCGACGGCTTGCCGCGTTTCGCCGGAGGTCTCGTCGGCTACTTCGGCTACGATGCCGTGCGCACCATCGAGCCGCAGTTGGCTTCCTCCTGTCCGCCCGACCCGCTCGGCACGCCCGACAGCCTGCTCCTGCTGTGCGAGGAGCTTGCCATCGTCGACAATCTCTCCGGCAAACTCACTTTCGTCGTCTATGCCGATCCCAACGTTCCGGGCGCTTTCCGCCGCGCCGGCAGACGGCTCGCCGAACTCCTCGCCTGCCTGCGCGATCCCGTGCGCATTCCTGCCGATGTTTGCGTGCCCGCCGTTCCGGCAGTTTCCAGCTTTGAAGAAGAAAAGTTCAAGGCTGCCGTGCGCCGCGTCAAACAAAACATCGACGACGGCGAAGTCTCGCAGGTCGTGCTTTCCCAAAGGATGAGCAAGCCCTTTGCCGCCCATCCGGTCGCCCTTTATCGCGCCATTCGTTCCCTCAATCCTTCGCCCTACCTCTTCAACTTCAATTTCGACGACTTCCACGTCGTCGGCGCTTCGCCCGAAATTCTCGTCCGGCTCCAGGACGGCAACGTCACGGTTCGCCCCATTGCCGGGACCCGCAAGCGCGGCGCGACCCCGGAAGAAGACAAGGCATTGGAAGAAGAACTGCTCTCCGACGAAAAGGAGCGCGACGAGCACCTCCAATTGCTCGATCTCGGTTGCGAAGATCTTGGGCGGATTGCGGCCACCGACTCCGTCAAAGTCACCGACGAATTCGTCATCGAGCGTTACTCCCATGTGATGCACATCGTTTCCAACATCGAATGCCGCCTTGCAGACGGGCTGGACGTGTTCGATGTCCTGCGCGCCAACTTTCCGGCGGGAACCGTTTCCGGCGCGCCCAGGGTGCGGGCGATGGAAATCATCGATGAGCTCGAACCCGTCAAGCGTGGCGTCTATGCCGGGGCTGTCGGCTATATCGGCTTTCACGGCGATATGGATCTGGCGATTTCCATCCGCACGGCAGTGCTCAAGGACGGGCAAATCCACGTCCAGGCCGGTGCGGGTATCGTTTCCGGTTCCACCCCCGAGGGCGAATGGAAGGAGACCCAGAACAAGGCCCGTGGCATGCTGCGCGCGGCGGAAATGGCCGAAAGCGGCCTGGATACACGGCTTTGAGGAGAAACCGACCATGTTGCTCATTCATCACTTTCTGAACCGGGAAAACACATGATTACGCCGCAAGAAGCCCTGCAACGTACCATCGAGCACCGCGAGATTTTCTATGATGAGATGCTCGATCTCATGCGTCAGATCATGGCGGGCGAGCTCTCGCCGGTCATGTCCGCCGCCATTCTCACCGGCCTGCGGGTGAAGAAGGAAACCATCGGGGAGATTGCCGCCGCAGCCGCCGTGTTGCGCGAGATGGCCACCAAGGTGAAAGTGCCTCCGCCTTTCGACAACTTCATCGACGTCGTCGGAACGGGCGGCGACGGTTCGCACACCTTCAATATCTCCACCACCAGCGCCTTCGTCATTGCCGCTGCCGGGGCGCGTGTTGCCAAGCATGGCAATCGCGGCGTGTCCTCGAAATCCGGTTCGGCGGACGCCATCGAAGCACTCGGCGGCAATCTCGAACTGGACGCGGAGCAGGTGGCCGACTGCATTGCCGACACGGGACTGGGTTTCATGTTCGCGCCCAGGTTCCATTCAGCGATGAAGAACATCGCCCCCGTGCGGCGCGAGATGGGTGTGCGCACCATCTTCAACATCCTGGGGCCGCTCATCAATCCGGCGGACGCCCCCAACGCGCTGATCGGCGTGTTTCATCCAGATCTCGTCGGCATCCTCGTGCGAGTGATGGAGCGGCTGGAAGCCAGGCATGTGGTGGTGGTGCATGGACTGGACGGCGTCGACGAAATCAGTCTGGGCGCGGCGACGATGATCGGCGAGTTGAAGGGCGGCAAAATATCCGAGTACAGCATCCATCCCGAGGACTTCGGTTTCAGCATGGCGGGAACCCGCAATCTTCGGGTCGAGACGACCGAGCAGTCCGTCGCCATGTTGCGCGCCGTGCTCGACAACCAGCCCGGCCCGGCTCGTGACATCGTGGTTTTCAATTCCGGCGTGGCGCTTTACGCCGCCAACGTGGCCGACACCATCGAAGAGGGCATCGCGCGCGCGCGTAAAGTGATCGAGGACGGCGCGGCAAAGGCCAAACTGGAGGAGTTCGTCAAGTACCACCAAAAGTTTCGATGACGGAAGAATGCCGAAAGTCGTCCTGCTTTCGGCTCCAATGGGATTTGTTCACGGTACATGCGTGCTGCCCATGTAGGAACGGATACGCAGGGCGCGCTTCTGTAGTCTCGGGCTGAAAGAGCGTCCATAATGACGCGGGTTGGGCAGTATGACGGCAAGACGGGCGCTTTCTGCCGGGCCGAGGCGGGCGGCGGACGCTTTGTAGTAGTGTTGGGCCGCCGCTTCCGCGCCAAAAATGCCGTCGCCCCATTGCGCGATGTTCAGGTACACCTCCAGGATGCGGCGCTTGCTCCACAGCGCCTCGATCATCTTGGCGATGATCGCTTCCTGGCCCTTGCGCAGATAGCTGCGGCTCGGTGTCAGGAACAGGTTTTTGGCCAGTTGTTGCGTGATGGTGGAGCCGCCCGCCCGTGCCTGCCCACTGGTGAGATTCTTTTCCAGCGCGTGCTGGATGCCGTCCCAGTCGAAGCCTTCATGTTCGAGAAAGCGGCTGTCTTCGGCGGCGATGACGGCGCGTTTGAGGTGGATGGAGATGCGTTCGTAAGGCATCCAGGTGTGGGACAGTCTGGCCTTCGGGTTTTTGGTCTGCAATTCGGACTGCGCAAGACGCATGAAGCGGGTGCTGGAAGGGTTGTTGTCGCGCCAGTAAAAGAGGTGGGCGAAAAACCAGAGCTGCACGCCGAGCACGAGCGTGATGGACAGCAACAGGCCGCGCCACAACCAGCGGAAAACGCGCTTTTTCAACCGTTGGACGCCGACTTTTCGCGCAGTTCGCGGAGTACGCGCGCGCTTTTCGGTCGCACGCCGCGCCAGAGGGCGAAACTCTCCGCTGCCTGTTCGACCAGCATGCCGAGTCCGTCGGAGAGTTGGGTGACACCCGCCGAGCGCGCCCAGGCCAGGAAGGGCGTGTCGCCGTACATCATGTCGTAGGCGAACGCATTGGGCGCAAAGATACTGTTGGGCAGGGGTAAGGTCTCGTTTTCGAGGCTTGCGGAGGTGGCGTTGATGACGACATCGAACTCCCATCCGTCGAGGTCCTGAAAGCCTCCGGCGGTGAAAGCGGTTTGTCCGGCGTAGGGCGCGAAGGCCGCGCGAAGCTCCTGTGCGCGCTCGACGGTGCGGTTGACGACGGTCAGGGAAACGGGCTTGGTCTGGAACAGGGGAAAGAGCACTCCGCGCGCCGCCCCGCCTGCGCCGAGCAGCAGCACATGGCGACCGGCGAGCGGGCAGGCGAGATTGACGATGAGATCGCGCACCAGTCCGATGCCGTCGGTATTGTCGCCGACGACGGCGTCGTTTACGAAAGTGAGCGTGTTGACGGCTCCGGCCAGCCTGGCCCGTTCCGTCAGGCGGGTGGCGAGCGAACAGGCTTCGATCTTGAACGGCACGGTGATATTGGCCCCGTGTCCGCCTTCCTTGCGGAACATTTGCACGGTATCGGAGAAACCATCCAGCGGCGCGAGCAACGCCCGATAGCTCAACTTCTGCCGCGTCTGTCGGGCGAACGCGGCATGGATGAGGGGCGATTTGCTGTGCTCAACGGGATGGCCGATGAGGGCATAGCGATCCATTGCGGGCATATATCCAGGGCAATTTTGTATTGATTATGGCAGGAAAGGGCATCACTTTGTTGTTGTAGCGAGTTTGTCGTTGGTAAACGTCCAGGTACGGGTGATTTCGAGTATATCGGTGTCGTGGGTGATTTCGGGGGGGAACGGGTCGTAGGGTTCGCCCAGGCGAACGATTTTTTCTGCCGCTTCGTTCAGGATGGGATGCCTTGAAGGGCGGACAATGACGACTTTTTCGAGGCTTCCGTCATGTTTGATGGAAACCGTCATCACCAGGCTGCCGTATATCTTGCCGCGTGCGGCGTCTGGGTAGTTCAGTTCGCCGATGCGTTCGAGCTTGGCACGCCAGACTTCGAGGTACTGGGCGAAACGGTGATCCTGTGTGCGCACACCGATCTGTTTGCGGCGCGGGTACTCGCGGTAGACAAGGGTTTTTTCAGCGATTTCGCCTTCAATCTTGCGCAGCATCTCCTCAGCGTCCGTAGCGTCCGAGCAGGTGATGGGCTGTGGCGCAGAGGGTTTGTCCTCAAGGGTTTTCGGTCGGTCAATGGGGGCATTGACGAGTGTCGCGTCGTGGCTGGGCGTGCATGCCGAAGTCATTCCGAACACGACAAAACAGACGAGCATCACCGGGATGTGTATCCAGGGCGATTTTGCGTGGATTATGGCAGGAAAGGGCGTCACTTTGTCGTTACAGCGAGTTTGTCGTTTGTAAACGTCCAGGTACGGGTGATTTCGAGTATATCGGTGTCTCGTGCGATCTCGGGGGGGAACTCGTCGTAGGGTTCGCCCAGGCGAACGATTCTTTCCGCCGCTGCGTTCAGGATGGGGTACTTCGAGCGACGGGCAATGTTGACTTTTTCGATGCTTCCGTCTTTTCTGATGGAAACCGTCATCACCAGGCTGCCGTACATCTTGCCGCGCGCATCGGCCGGGTAGTGCGACTCGCCGATGCGTTCGGCCTTGGCGCGCCAGCCTTCGATGTACCGGGCGAAACGGAATTCCTGTGTGCGTGCACCAATCTGCTTGCGTTTCGGACGTTCGCTGTAGGCAATGGTTCTTTCGGCGATTTCGCCTTCGATCTTGAGCAGCATCGCCTCAGTGCTCGCAAGGTCCGCGCCGGGAGTGGGCTGTGGCGTAGAGGGTTTGTCCTCGGGGGGTTTCAGCGCGGCAATGGCGACGGAACTGTCCTGTTGGGTCATAACCTGTGACGGTTGCACTTGCCGTATGGCCGATTGCTGCCCTCGCATCATGTCGAACAGGTCATTGCCTTCGTGCGTACTGCTCTGTGGCGGTAGCGGCGAAGCGGCGCGGACCGCCTCGCTGCTGTCGCCTCCGCCATCGAGATTGACCTGCGCCAGCGCCTGCGGGGCTTTCGGGGCCGTGTCGTGGCGGGCATTGACGAGAATCACGTCGAGACTGGGCGCGCGTGCCGCAACGATTTCATGCACGGTGAGCGGGATGAGCATCACCAGAACGTGCAGCGTGATCGAAACGGTAAAGCCGCCGGTCAGCTGCTTGTTCTGACGGTTGGAGAACCATCGCGTGAGAAAAGAAGGGAGCTTCATTGCCATGGTTGGATTCTACGCAAGCAATCAGGTCGCGGTCGATTCGGTCGGTGAGGATGAGGGGGATTTTGTTTCGTTTTTGTCAATATTCCACCTCTTCCCGCGCTTTTGGATCGGGTTCGGCAAGGGTGGCAAGATAGCGGGCGTCGACTTCGACATCAATAAGGTCGCTGCCCGTGACGGACAGGCTGATTCTGGAGCCGGGAAGTTGGGGGGGAAGAGAGGGCATCTTGAAAATGAGCGGAATGTCGATGAGGCGAACGAGATTGTCGCGCAATACGACGGCCTCTGTCGTGCATACATTGTTTTGTCGCAACCATCGCACACACCAGTAGCGTTCGATGCGGCGCTGGAATTCGATGTACTCGGCGTAAGCCTGTTCAAAATCGCGCATCGCCCCCAGCAGATCGGTCGATCTGGGCGCGAAGGCCGGGGCGGTTTTGTTGAGCACGGCGGCGATTTGCCATTGATTGACCAGATCGGCGTAACGGCGTAGCGGAGAACTCGACCAGGCATAGCAATCGACGCCAAGCCCTTCGTGTGAAGAGGCTACCGTCGCCATGCGCACCTTGCCGCCGCCCTGTACGCGGTACAGGCCGGGAACGCCGGACTCATCGAGCAGCCGCCCCCAGGTGGAATTGACGAGAATCATCAGTTCGGACACGAGCTTTTCCAGCGGGGAGCCGCGCAGCCGTTTTCCGATGGAGATCACGCCGGGGCCGTCCGGCGAGTTTTGTTCCCAGTCGACGGAAAAGATGTAGTCCACCTGGTTCGCGTATTCCGAAGGTCTGCCGCGTCCGGCTTCGAGCACCGTGGCGAGATCCCAGAGCAGGGTGAGTTCCTTTTTCCAGGGAAAGTCCGGCCCGCCTTTCGTCAGTGTCGATTCGTTGAAGATCGGCTCGATGTCGTGATGACGCAGGTTGGCGAGGATCGGCACGAATTCGATGCGGCTCTCATGGCCGACGACGGTCAGGTCGGCCCGCACGTCGAGGTAGAGCGACAGGGCGGGGCGGTCGGAGCCTGCGTTGAGCGTGAATACCGAGACCACGTCATCGGGCAGCATCGTGATCTTGTTGCCCGGCATGTAGACGGTCGACAGGCGTCTGCGCGCGATGGCATCCAGCGTGGAGCCGCGCGTAAAACCCAGGGCGGGCGCGGCGATGTGGATGCCGATCTTCCAGCCGCCTCCTGGCTGAGGCGTGACGGAAAAGGCATCGTCGATTTCCGTGGTCGAGGCGTCGTCGATCGAAAACGCGGCAACTTCCGCGTGGGGCAGATCGGTCGGGAAAACGGGCGGATCGAAAGCCGGAAAATCCGTGCCTTCCGGAAACAGCTCGAACAGGAAACGGTTGTAGTGATAGTCGTGACTCGATGCGAGCCCCCCGCATTCCAGCAGCAATCTTGCCGCAGACAGTCCCGTGTCGACAGAGGCCGCTTCCAGCGCCTTCACCTCGATGCGGTTGCGGTCGGGACGATAGAGCAATTGGGAGATCATGCCGTCGAACTCGGCGGGCAGCCGTTTTGCCGCCAGTTCTGTGCGCATCCGTTCGATGGCTTCGGCTTGCTGGCGTTTTTTCTCCATGCCTGCCTTGGCTGCGTGCAGGATGTCTTCCGGAGCCTTGCGGTAACGCCCCTTGCCCCGGCGGTGAAACCACATTGGCGCGGCGTGCAGCGAAAACAGCATCGCGGCGGCCTCGACTGCATTTGGCGCGTGGCCGTAATAATCGGCGGCGAACTCCGTGAAGGCGAATTCCTCGTTGCCGCAGACGCTCCACAGGAAATCCGTATCGAATTCGGCGGCGGCGATCTGCGCGCGGGTCAGCAAATCGGCGGGCGCTGGCTCGCGGAATTCGAGCAATACGTTGGCGCGCTTCAGCTTTACCCGCTTGCCGCGCGAGTTTTCCACCTGGAGCGAACTGTCGTTATCGACCAGTACGGTTCCAGCCTTGAAGCCGCCTTCTTCCTCGAACAGGACAAACATGGATGACCGCCGTGCGTTCAGTTCTATGGAACCCATTCCACCAGGTTGTAATACCCGGTGGCAAACACGATCACTCCGAAAACGATCCGGTAATAGGCAAACGGCACAAAGGTGTGAGTGGAGATATAGCGCAACAGGAAACGCACGGCCCACATTGCCGAGATGAACGAGGCAAGGCAACCGACCGCGAAGAACGGGATGTGTTCCACTCTGAACAGATGCCAGTTCTTGTAGACGTCCAGCACAGTGGCCCCAAGCATGGTCGGGATGGCGAGAAAGAAGGAGAACTCCGTGGCCGCCCTGCGTGACAGTCCGAAAACCACCCCGCCGATGATCGTCGCGCCCGCGCGTGAAGTGCCGGGAATCATCGACAGCGCCTGCGCAAAGCCGATTTTGATTGCAGTATTTGCGGTGATGTCGTTGATGTCCGCCTGTTGGGGACGATTCTTAAGGAAGCGTTCGACGATGAGAATGATAAAACCGCCTACGATCAGCGCCCCCGCAACGACGTAGGGATTGAACAACACCTGCTTGATCTGTTTGTGAAAGAGTACGCCCAGGATGGCTGCGGGCAGAAAGGCCAGGAAGAGCATCAGCACGAAACGCATGCTGCGATGGTCGCGCGGCCTGCGCAGGATGCCGACCGTCAATTCGGCGATCCTCGTTCGGAAGACCCACCATACTGCGAGAATGGCAGCGAGTTGGACGACGATATTGAAAACGTCGACGATCTCGTCGTTGGCGCCGAGCAAGCTGCTGGCGATGATGAGGTGCCCCGTCGAAGAAATCGGCAGGAACTCGGTCACTCCCTCGACAATGCCAAGCAGGAGCGCGACGATGAAAGTTTGAATATCCATTGGGACTGTCAGTAGGGGCGCAAAAGCGTGGAGTATACCTGAACCGTTGTTCTCGCCTGTGTCTTTTGATGCGCTGTGACTCCCTCCGACCCGCGCAATAAATGAATGAGGAGGTGGCCGGACGGAGTAGCGGCGGCTCAAATGACGATGGGGACCGAAGTCCCCACCGGCTGTCTTGGGTTACAAGGCTCGAGCGGCCCCGGCAATCAGCTTATGCAGCGACTGCAAAACGCTCATCGTTGGCGTTTATAGGATTTGCGCGGATTACGTCCGTCGCCTCTCGGGTTGCCTGCTTGCCTTTGCTCGCCCTGTCGAAACCGGGACACCCCCACCGAAACACACTCATCGGATTGCGCTTGGGTGGAGGTGAGGGGAGTCGAACCCCTGTCCAGAACGTCTCCAACTCGCCGGAATTACAACCATGCCCCGGATTGTGAGGGAAGCGGGGGGAGAATTCAACCTCCTTTTCAGGCCGGTCGGCGGGTTTGCATCATGTAGTTGACGGAGGTGTCACGATCGAGGCTGTAGACGCGGGTAAAGGGGTTGTACGACAGGCCGATCATGGCGGCGGTCGTGAGTTCGGCATCGCGGCAGAACCGGGCAAGTTCGGAAGGTTTGATGAAGCGGGTGTAGTCGTGCATGCCGCGCGGCAGCAGTTTGAGCACGTATTCAGCCCCGATGATGGCAAAGAGGAAGGACTTGGGGTTGCGGTTCAGGGTGGAGAAAAAAACGTGCCCGCCGGGGCGTACCAGGCGCGCACAGGCGGCGACGATACTGGCGGGGTCGGGAACGTGTTCAAGCATTTCCATGCAGGTGACGATGTCGAACTGCCCGGCGTGCGTCTCGGCAAGGGCTTCCGCCGAGATATGCTGGTAGTCGATTTTCAGTTCGCTTTCAAACAGATGCAGACGGGCGACGCTGAGCGACTTTTCGGACAGGTCGATGCCGGTGACTTCCGCGCCGCGCGTGGCCATGCCCTCGGCCAGCACACCGCCGCCGCAACCGACATCGAGCGCCTTTTTGCCCTGGAGTCCCGCCAACCCATCGATCCAGCCGAGACGCAACGGGTTGATTTCATGCAGCGGCTTGAATTCGGAGGCTGGGTCCCACCAGCGGTGGGCAAGATCACTGAATTTGTCCAGTTCCGAGGGGTCGGTGTTGAGAGTGTTCATGAGATTCTCGATATGAACGGATGAGGGCAGGCGCTACAGGCTACGCAATAGTCGCGCTCCTGCGCAAGAGGCGCTGCACAAAACCCTGCGAGAGCAGGGGTACAAAACAAAAAACCCTGCAAAAGCAGGGTTTTTTGCGGAACGGTGCAGCTTCAGGCTTACCGGGTGCCGATGATTTCGATATCGACGCGGCGATCCGGTTGCAGACACGAGATGAGCGCACTGCGCGGCGTGACGTTGTTGCACGAAGTGCCCGTCACGGGTTGCGTCCGGCCCTTGCCTTCGGTGTAGATGCGGGAGGCGTCAATGCCCTGGCCCACGAAGTAGGACTTCACGGAAGCGGCGCGCCGCTCGGACAGGCGTTGGTTGTAGGCATCTCCACCGATGCGGTCGGTGTGGCCGGTCACGATGACGACTTCAAGCTGAAGTTCTTTGGCCTGGGCGGCAACGCCATCCAGGGCAGCACGACCTTCGGGCTTGAGAGTGGCTTCGTTGAAATCGAACAGGAGGTCAGCATTCAACTGAACCTTGGGAGTTTCAACGTCCGGACCCGGCACGGGAGGCGAAACGGGGGGCTCGACCGGAGGAGGCGGAGTCGCTTCGCATTTTTCCCTCGGGACGATGTCTTCGTCGCAGCCGCATCCGACCGGGAATTCACCCGCCGGGGCGGTTTCGGCGGCGCCCGCAGTCCAGTAACCGGTACGCCAGCACAAACCGGCTCCGCTGCGGGTAACGTTATTGCGACCGTCAATCGCGTAGGGGATGTCGCCCGTGCCGTCGACGATGACATCTTGCGCAAAAGCGGTGGAAGCGGACAGGCCGAACGAGGCAATGGCGGCCAGCGCGAGCAGCTTCTTGTGGTGTTTGGTCATGGTTTCCTCAGTTGTGAAAAGCGATACAGTGCCGCAGGAACTATGCTGAATGATCTGATTGAGCATTCAGCGACTTCTGTTGAGCGGAAATCCAACTCAGCTAAACAAGCTTAGTTTGCCATAGTGATGCAATAGCGATCAATTCATTGTAGCTGATTTGCAACAGTGTTTCACCGTTTTGTACACGAATTTTACCGTCAACCCATACATGCGACACCTGTTGGCGGTCACAAACATGGATCAGATGGGAAATCGGGTCGAAACAGGGGGTCGTAAACAAGCTGTCGAACGCAACGGCGCAGAGGTCTGCGCGCTTGCCGATTTCGAGCGAACCGATCATGTCGTCCAGACCGAGCGCGCGCGCACCCCCCAGTGTGGCCATGGAGAGGGCTGCATGCGCGGGTACGGCGCTGGCGTCGAGGCTGCCTACCTTTGCGAGCAGTGCGGCCTGTCGCATTTCCTGGAACAGATCGAGGCGGTTGTTGCTGGCCGCGCCGTCGCTGCCCAGTCCCACGTTGATGCCGTGCCTGAGCATGGCGGGCACGGGCGCGATGCCGCTGGCCAGTTTCATGTTCGAGACCGGGCAATGGGCCACGCTGCAACCGCGCAGGGCAAGCAGGGCGAGTTCGGTTTCATCGGAATGGACGACATGCACGGCGGTGAGATTGGGGCCGAGCAACCCCAGGCGTTCGAGCCGGGCAATCGGGCGCATGCCGAAGGCCGCAAGGCTCTCGTTGATTTCGCTCTCGGTCTCGTGGACGTGGATGTGGATGGGCAGGTCGAGTTCGGCGGCCAGACAGGCGGCGCGTTCCAGTCCGGCATCCGGAACTGCGTATGGGGAATGTGGGGCGAGGGCAAAACCGACGAGAGGGTGTCCGCGCCATTTGTCCCGGACGGCAAGCCCTTTGCGCAGGTAGTCGTCGACATCGCTCCCCCAGACGCCGGGAAAGCCGAGCACGATCAGCCCGACGACGGCGCGCATGCCGGCCTCGGCGAAAGCCTGGGCCGCCTCGTCGGGGAAGAAGTACATGTCGTTGCAGGTGGTGATGCCGCCGCGCAGCATCTCGCAGGCGGCCAGCAGGGT
>JGI24702J35022_10002320_pt1 | contig 11644 bp, 1 predicted proteins | sample TergutTh196P4_FD_35022 | JGI IMG/M metagenome (IMG submission 35022)
TTTATCTTTACCAAATTCAACCAAGTCGAACTATCAACTAAAATAATAACTTACAGATAACTATGAGAAAATTTTTCAATCTTTTATTGTGCGGCCTCTTGTGTGTCGCCATTGTGGGGGTTAAGGCAGAAACCATTAATTTAAGTTCTACTTACTCCAATGGTGCTTCAGGCCCCGGCTGGTCATTTACCGGAAGTGTTTTTTCCATCAACGGAGATGTCATTATTGAAGGTACAACTAATACATATCGTATTAACGTAGCCGGGGATGTGAATATCACCCTCAACGGTGCGAGCATAACAAGTAATGCCAACTGTGCATTTGATATTGCCGGCGGCGCTACCGTCAATCTGACGATATCAGGAACAAACACGCTGCATAGCGGGGCAAATTATGCGGGAATATCTGTCCCTTCGGGCGCTACATTAATCATTAATGGAGATGACGATTCTTTTCTTGATGTACAAGGAGGTACAAACACCTCAACCAATAATCGTGGAGGGGGCGCCGGTATTGGAGGAAATGGAGGTCAAGGTAATAATACCCCAGGGTTAATGAGTGGACTTATTTACATAAACAGTGGTAGTGGAGAAATTACAGGCGGTAATGGGAATGGCAATAATGCCGGCGGTGGGGCCGGAGTTGGCGGAGGCGGCGGTTCAGGAAATAATAGCACTGGAGGCAGTTTTAATCCTATTTCTATTGCTGATCCATCAGCTTGGACCATAAGCGAAGGAAAAGGAATTAATGGTGCTGGAGCGTTAGTTGGCGGAGGCGGTGGCTCTGGATCTGTCGGATCCCCCCTTCCAAATTACAACCCTAACCTTTCATTAACAGGTATTACGGCTTCACTCACTCCTGATACATTTGATGAAGGCGACCAACTTACTCAAAGTACGCTTTCTATTACGCGCAACTATGAGTATTCTAAAGATACTCCTGTTGCAGATCCGTTTACTTTAGAAATCACATTTAGTAATTACGCTAATAACAGCGTAACATTCGAACTTGACGACGGGAGTATTGTCACTCCTGTAACTCCAACCGATGCTTTATCCGTTGGAAGTTATGATTTGATTATTCACTACGGCGGCGTTACGGCAACAATACCTGTAACAATTTCAGAAATTGTAGTTGAGTACTACACTGTTACGCTTTCCGTACAAAAAGACGGGGCAGATTATACAACTCACGGCAAGACTTTCACACTGAGAGATAATGTGGGTACTGTAATTTATACAGGTACGGGAGCAGACGAAACAATAACATTCTCGTTAGTCGAAAATGGTACATATTATATATATAATGGAACTGAATATACCGGTAAATCCGTTACCGTAAGCGGAGCGGACGACAATGCAACGTTGGATTACTATACCGTTAAATTTGATGTTGCTGACGAAGGAATAGCAAACGGAAGTACCATAACAGCAACCTATAATTCAGTCGGCATTGCTAACGAAGATATCGTTCTGGGAGGATCAACACTCGTTATTACGGCAATAGGGCAAGGAGCAGTCCATTATACGTATGCGTGGACTGGTCAGGGCACATCAGGAGAAACTTCCGAAACTTTGACCATCGAAGGACTATCCGAACCGGTAGAAGCCTTATGTACGGTAACGGGGACAGGTGCTACGGTCACTTTAACTGTGAATTTGGACGATTCAGCATGGACAGGACACGGCAAGACTTTCACACTCTGGGATAACGATACAGGAACAGGCAGTGAGAAATACACAGGTACAACGGAAGCAGACGGAACAGTAACATTCTCAGATGTTATCGATGGTACATACTACATTTATGATGGAACTGAATATACCGGTAAATCCGTTACCGTAAGCGGAGCGGACGCCAATGTTACGTTGGATTACTATTCCGAGCCTGATCCTGATCCTGAAACTCACATTATTATCAATCAGGTTTACGGTTCAGGTCCGTTAGACGACAGCGGTTCAATCTCACACAGTTTCATTGAACTTTACAACCCGACGAATGCAGCAGTCAGCTTAGCAGGCTGGTCGCTTCAACTGCAAAACGGCGATGAAAGGACCGGTGACCCTAATTTCGTTCCTGCCACTGAGTGGGAGAAGCTGGACTTTACTTCCGAACATGTCATTGCTGCCAAAGGCTACTTCCTGATTCGCTTGGCTTTAGCNGCGCCCACGAGTGCTCGCTGTATCTTGGATCGATCCGACATCGACTGGACAGATAGCAAGGTGTTAAGCAACAGGGCGTATAGCGTAGCGTTGGTGAGCAACCAGACTTTGCTTACGCAAACAATTACAGGTCCCGAAATGGATGACGTAATAGATTTGTTTGGCGCTTATAACACCTCACAAACAGATGTGCCATATAACTTTGAAACAGCACCTGTCAGGATCTCAAAACAAATAGCGGCCAGGCGAATAAGCTTTACAGACACCGACAATAACGAGGATGACTTTGAAGCGCTGGATTACAGAAGCAGCGGAATATCTAATAATGATTTGTTGGAAAAAGGTCCACGTTACAGCGGCGGCCTTGCATTTGGCAACGGTGAGCCGCCCGTAACACCTGACCTTCCTGATCACCTTATCATAAATCAGGCCGCCGGTGTGGGTAATAACGCGGATGGCGCTTTGTCGCATTCATTTGTCGAAATCTATAACCCGACAGATTCGCCAATAAGTTTGGAAGGGCTTTCGCTGCAATATGCGCCCACCGGAGCTGACTGGTCGGTTTTAAAACTGACAGGGGGGTCAATTCCTGCAAAACATTCCTATTTGGTACGCGCCAACGGCAGTACTACGATGACAGTTGACCGGACATACACCATCTATTATGCAGATCAGAACTGGGGTATTACAATTAGCAACGACTATTTTAAGTTCGCATTGGTGGATGGCATTGCACCGCTAACAATTTATAATCCGACCTCGATAGACGGCGTGATTGATTTAGTTGGCGCAGATAACAGTGTGAGGGTCGACTTTGGAGAGGGCGATGCCCCGGTAGTGGGCGGAGCGTCTAAACAAAGGTCGGTTCGTCGGGATAACTTCAAGGATACGGATAATAACGCGGCTGACTTTAAGTCGCATCATTACGGTAACATTAGCGAAGAACAAATACGTGAATACCGTCCGCGCTCTCTTAATGACGGTGCATGGGAAGCCGGTGACAAATCGCCGCTTCCGACACCTCCCGTATCAGGAACAATCAATTTCAGCAGTTCGGCAGGTGTTTATGCGACTGATTTTGATCTGACGCTGACATCGAGTGTGGAAGGCGCTACCATCATTTATACATTTGACGGCAGCGATCCGAATCCGGACAATTTTGGGAATACGGGTAGTATAATTGACAAGATGAATAGAGAACGGCTAAAGGATGTTTCTTATATATATGATGATGCGAACCCGATATGGATTGAAAACCGAACAAACAAGCCGGAAATAGCTGTAAGTGAGGACTGGACCACAGGGCCATTGGCTTTCAATGGAACTTATAATCGTCCTGACCCCGGTACTGTTAATCAGGGAACGGTAGTCAAGGCGCAGTTGTTCACAGCAGACGGTCAACCGCTTTCGCCGGTGTACGTTAATTCTTATTTTGTGGAAACGGATATGGCAGGAAGGTACGGCAATGCACCAGTTATTTCGCTTTCCGTGCCAAGGGACTACTTCTTCGATATTGACTTTGGCATCTATGTAAGAGGTCCATGGGAAAAATGGAATGATTATATCTATCCGGACTATAGAAATAACGGCCAGCCATTGCATCCCACATATAACTTTGACCAGCGAGGTAACGAGTGGGAACGTGCGGCGTACGTAGAAGTATTTGATCCCGCCAGCCCGGGTGGAATACAAAACGCGGTTATTTCCCAGGGAATTGGTATTCGCATCAACGGCGGCAACTCGCGCCACAGCGCACAGAAAGCGCTGCGTTTATACGCCCGTAGCGGCAGCACAAACGGTTTGACAGTTTACAACGGTGCAAGCACATTTGATTACAACTTCTTTAAAGATGCAGCGAAAGACAATGCAGGCAATCCCATAACCGACGGATTCAAACGTATACTGCTACGCGCATCAGGCAACGACATCAATAACACGTTTATGCGTCATAGCCTTATCAATGTGATCAGTGCGGGAACAGCTGTCGATGTACAGGCATATCGACCATCCGTCGCATTCCTCAACGGGGAGTTCTGGGGTTTCTATGAAATGCTGGAACGCTATGACGACGAGTATTTGGCGCAACATTACGGCGGCAGTAATAACAATTACGATATTCTTGAAAATCCCAGCACCATGCAGATTGGACCGGAACAGGGTACAGTTGAATCCATTGCGTATTTTCAAGGTGTTGTCGCCGCTATTGACGCCTCAATAACCGCGAATGGTATCAGTTCCCCCGAAGTTTATGCGAAGGTGCTTGAGTATGTCGACGAGGCAAGCCTGATTGACATTAACATCCTTTTAACCTATTTCGGCAATGCCGACTGGGTCAACAAGATCAATGAAGGCAAAGGCCGCTATGGCAACAACCAGCAGATATGGCGTTACACCGGAACATCGACAAACAACCCCGGACAAGACGGCAAATACCGCTGGATGTTAGTCGATATGGATCATTCTTTCGATTTAAGCAACGGATACGGCAACGAAGACCTTGCCGGATTGAGTTATGCGCCTTGGGCGAAGTCGATCACTTATGCCATCGATGGCGACAAGAGGGTCACCATACAGGCGAGCAGTGTAGATTCCGCCGCACATTTTAACAACTATTTCTTCTATGTACTGATGCAAAACGAAGCGTTTAAAACTAAGTTTGTCAATCGCTACATGGATCTGCTCAACACCAAATTAAGCGCTACCGCGATGCAAAGTGCTTTGGATGGCATTGTAGCAGGTATGAAAAAACTTTGGGAAGGTGGCGAACAACAACATCGCTGGAGCTATACCGCGGATTACGGCTCCTGGAGTGGTCAGGTTGAAGCTATAAAAAAATCTATGCAACAGCGTGCCTCGACGAGCCTTACCCCGGGTACCAACAGTGGAATTCTCGCTAACGACCTTGTCAATTATGTGGAAGGATCGAAACAGTTGGCAACCTTGACTATTAATAACGGCAGCAACGGTACGATTAAGCTGAACGGAATGAACGTGGACGGCGCGAGTTGGTCAGGACAGTATTTCGTTGGCTACGAACAGACTGTCGAAGCCATACCAAATTCAGGGTATCAGTTTGTGCGTTTTGAGATAACAGACGATAACTATACAAGAGTATTTACAAACCGCATATCAACATTCGAACTTACAGGCGCAACAACTGTAACTGCCGTATTTGCTGATGCAGGCACAGTAATTGAACCGGCAGGGATAATTATCAATCAGGTATATGCCGGTGGTCCCAACGATAACAGCGCATCTGTAACGCATAGTTTTATCGAGCTGTATAATCCTACCGACCAGACAGTAAGTTTAGACGGTTGGTCGCTACAGGTACAAAACGGCAACGGCAACGGAACCGAATTTCCAACGGCAACAGAGTGGTTGAAGTATGACTTTGACGCAACTGACGTTATGGCGCCGCACACATCCTATTTAATCCGTTTGGACGAAGTTTCGCAATCAGTCGCCCGTTACGCAGTAGTTGATTACGATATATCATGGACAGTGGCTGACGGCGGACGTTTATTAAGCAACCGTGCCTACAGCGTAGCGTTGGTAAGCAACCAGACATTGTTGAGCAAAACGATCACCAATGACGAGATGTCGGGCGTAGTTGATTTGCTCGGTGCAAAGAACACCAATGCCAATGATGTATCGTTGAATTACAAAGTTGCGCCGTACAATGACATGTCCAAGCAAAAATCGGTAAGGCGTATTGATTTCAAAAACGAAGGAAACAATTTAACCGATTTCACCAGTATAGATTATCGTTTACCTACAAACGGCATCAGTGAGGATGAGGTCGCAATATATCGTCCACGCTGGAGCGGCGACGGCGCCTGGCCGGAAAAAGTGGTTGAACCGGCAGGGATAATTATCAATCAGGTATATGCCGGTGGTCCCAACGATAACAGCGCATCGGTAACGCATAGTTTTATCGAGCTGTATAATCCTACCGACCAGACAGTAAGCTTGGACGGCTGGTCACTACAGGTACAAAACGGCAATGGCAACGGAACCGAGTTTCCATTGTCAACAGAGTGGCTGAAGTATGACTTTGATGCAACGGACGTTATGGCGCCGCACACATCCTATTTGATCCGTTTGGACGAAGTATCGCAAGCGACCGCCCGCTACGCAGTAGTTGATTACGATATATCATGGACAGTGGATGATGGCGGACGTTTGTTAAGTAACCGTGCGTACAGCGTAGCGTTGGTAAGCAATCAGACATTGTTGAGCAAAACGATCACTAATGATGAGATGTCGGGCGTAGTTGATTTGCTCGGTGCAAAGAACACCAGTGCCAATGATGTATCGTTGAACTACAAAATTGCGCCCTACAACGACATGTCCAAGCAAAAATCGGTAAGAAGGATTGACTTCAAAAATGAAGGCAACAATTTAACAGATTTCACAGGAATAGATTATCGCGCAAGCGGCATCAGTGATAATGAGGTCGCATTATATCGTCCGCGATGGAGCGGAGATGGCGCCTGGCCGAAAGATCAACCTCCGGTTGTTCCGGGCGAAGGATGGCTACCCGATCATGTGATTATCAATCAGGCAGCAGGCATTGGCGATGTTGTCAATGACAGTAGCCCCGGCGCTATTCAATACTCGTTTGTTGAGTTGTATAACCCGACAGACGCGGCGGTGGATATTTCCGGCTGGTCACTGCAGTATGCTGAGAGCGGCGAGTTGCTAATGACAGTAGCCCCGGTGCTATTCAATACTCGTTTGTTGAGTTGTATAACCCGACAGACGCGGCGGTGGATATTTCCGGCTGGTCACTGCAGTATGCTGAGAGCGGCGATACATGGGCTATGTTACCACTTACGGGAATAATCCCCGCAAAACATTCTTACTTAGTCAGAGCGAATGGAGCAAGTACAGCTGCAAGGCTGTTTATACCGGATTATGATCAAGATTGGACAGACTATGATCCATCTATTATCATTAGCAACAGGTCCTATAAAATTGCATTAGTTTCTAATCAGGATGAGTTGACGATTGGCGAGCCGACAGCGGCAAACGGTGTGATCGACCTTGTCGGAGCAGATAATCCGAATAACTATGCTGACTTCTGGGAAGGCACAGGCGCTGTGGGTAAGATGTCGAAGCAACAGGCAGTCCGCCGTCAAAACTTTGTGGATTACGACCAGAACTGGTATGATTTCGTATCCGCAGACTATCGTGTTAATGACTTAGAAACGAACCGCCCGCGCACGTTGGATGACGGCGCATGGGGTGAAGATCTGATCCCGATACCGCCGCCACCGGTAACCGACGGTACGATCGAATTCAACTTTACAGCGGGAATTTACGATTCGCCGTTCGATTTGATACTGACTACCGGAGTCACGGGAGCGACAATCCGCTATACAACGGACGGCAGCGACCCGACAAGTGATTCACCCGAATTCCCTGCATCACTGCAGATTGAGAAAATCATGACCGATCCCCAAGGTATTGATAAAAATTTATTATTGGCATGGATACTTGGTACTACCGGACCGCGCAATGAAATTACAAATCCGGGATACACCCGCGAAGATATGCAGCCTACTTTTAAAGGAACGGTCGTCAAAGCCCAATTGTTTGATCAGAATGGTGAAACAAAATCAGACATCTATGTAAATTCGTACTTTGTCAACGAGAACATCGCGGCGCTGTTTGGCAACCTTCCGGTCATCTCGATGTCGACACCGGTAGACAGGCTTTTCAGCGAGGAATATGGCATCTATGTAAAAGGTACCGATGGTATAACAGATCTGTTCAACTTCGACCAGAAAGGTGGCGAATGGGAGCGCTCTGTTTACTTTGAAATGTTCGATCCGGCTTATGGCAGTAACTGGGAAATAACACCCGCTGTTTCACAGGGGCTTGGACTTCGCATTCATGGCGGAGCGTCGCGTCATTTCCCGCAGAAGTCATTGCGCTTCTACGCGCGTTCAGGGTGGATCAGCAACAACATGGACGTAAAACCACAACCAGTTATCAATGGGAAAAATTCGGTGGATTACGATCTGTTTAACGGACAATCCGAAGTAACAGATGGCTTTAAGCGCTTTATGCTGCGTTCAGCCGGTAACGATGCCGCCAATTCATTCCTGCGCGATGCCATCACCAGCAAACTGACGGATTGTTTCGGGACGGTCGAAACGCAAGGATATCGGTATGCCGTACTGTTTATTAACGGAGAGTTCTGGGGCTTGTACCAATTGCTCGAACGCTATGACGACGAATACTTAGCGCAGCATTACGGCGGCTCTGCCTCTAACTACAGGGTACTCGAAAACCCGAGTCCGGGGCACCCCAATCTGGAGGATAATGTTCAGGACGCTATCGATTATTTCGAAGGAAAAGTCGCGATTGTCAACGCTATTGCTGATATGAACACACCGCAGGCATACACGACGCTGATAGGGATCGTAGACGAGAAAAGTCTTATCGATTATGTGATTATGGAAACACTCGGTGGCAATCTCGACTGGGTCGGATTCTCAGGCGAGTGGGATAATGAATTCGGCCATTTCGTTTATTATGGCAACAACCAGCGCATGTGGTACTACACCGGAACGAACGACGGTCAGCCGGGCCATGACGGCAAATTCCGCTGGATGATCTACGATACCGATAAGACCTGGGGATACCGGCATGGCGGAGAATACGACGACCCGAATTATAACACCATAGATGATGCGTTAGACGACAACCTGTTCTTCTTTAACAAACTGATGCAAAACGACTTGTTCCGCGCCAATTTCGTTTCGAGCTATTTGAAAGCGCTTGACGAATGTGTGACGCTTGACAAAATGCAAACGGCTGTTGATCAATTGGCAGGAGAAATCGATAAAGCAATCGTCGAGCAGCAAAAACGCTGGCCTTATACGTTGAGTCACAGTGACTGGCTGACTGAAGTTCAGGGAATCAAGAGCTGGATGGCAACACGCGTTGATCCAAACGGCGCTTTCGTCAAGGCAATCAAAGATTATATGCCAAGCGATCAGACCTATAATATTGTCGCTTATATCGGAGAAGATAGTACGCTTCCGACAGATATCGATTGGACTGACCTCACACCGTTCCAAAACGCCAAACCATTCGATAGGGTACAATTAACCGGAACCGCATCGGGAAGCGACCTTTTCATAACAGCTAATGTGGACGTTATTCCGCGCAATACGATGTATTTCATTGACGCAGGCACCACACAAGACGTTATACCCTCATGGGTTCAGAATAATAGTACTACATTGTACAGGCATAGCAACACGGAAGACGCTTGGGATGTGAACGTTGGAGGCTCTACCGAGTACGACTTGATTAAGAATAAATTGGCACAAGACTACCAGGTACTTTTCAACGAAGTATCCGATCAGTTGTTTGAAGGCAACTGGGGCGTTGAGCCGGAAGGAGTCCTGTTCCCTGTCGCCCGCGGAGTCCTGTACCCAGGACGCGTTGAAGGACCTGATGCAGCGCGGTTAATGACCGGCTATGTCGGTTTCGGTGAAGCGCCCGATCCGCCATCGCCCACTTACATCGAGTATAAACTGTTCCTGCCTGCGGGCGATTATAAAATCACAACCGGACATTATTGCTGGTGGGATCCTGAATACAATGATCAACATGAACTGGTAGGCGGTAAACCGCGTACGATGCAGATATTATTTAATGATGTAGCTGTCACCCCCTTACCGTTTACATTTACCAACTTTGGTGAAAACGATATAAAACACGACCTTCCATTCACACAGGGGACAGACGGTACGCTGAGTATCAAAATCAATACAACCGCAGGCGACGGCGCAACGATATCGTTTATCGGTGTCGAAGACGTGACACAAGCCGATTGGTATAAAGTCACCTACGTTAACTGGAACGATTCGATTCTGAAAGTTCAACGTACAAGAGACGGATTACCCGAAGTTCCTGCTCCTAATGAACCAACAAGACCGTTATACAAATTTGCAGGATGGGAGAAGGATGAAGTTAATTCGACAGCAGAAAACATCATCTATAAGGCGACATATACTGAAATGGCCGATATTATCACCCCGACATACCACGAAGTCATCTTTGTAGACGAGACTCCTGATCTCCCGACGACAGTCGAAGTGCTGATGGGAAGTGGAACAACTGTAGAAAAAGCAGTCACCTGGGATACAACTCCTTTAGATATTGCGCAAGCATTTGAAACCGTAATACTTACCGGAGTTCCTGACGACTACGACGAACTGACGATGACAGCAATCATTGAAGTCATACCGCGCGACCTGGTGTATTTCATCGATGCGGGAACAGCACAGTTGTATAAAGATAATGATATCAATCAGCCGATTTATCCCGGCACATCGTGGCGTGATGAGAATGGAAATGCGAATTACGAAAACAGTACCGGTTTCACCGTTTCGACCGTCTACGCACCTATCGTCGACAAATTAGCGCAGGATAGTCGCGTACTCACGAACGGTGTGTCCTCCGATCAGTTGTTCGACGGAACATGGGGACTTGTTCCCGATGCCTTCCAGTTCCCTGTACTCCACCTTGATCAGGTCAACACCAAATTAGCCTCCGGATATGTCGGCTGGGATGACAGGGATGAGGAAAATTACTGGGATAAAAACAAATATGTGGAATACCAACTGTACTTGCCTGCCGGTGATTACAAAATAACGACAGGACATTACTGCTGGTGGGATCCGATGTACGGCGATCCGAATAATCCGGGAACACCAACCGGAGGTTTCCCGCGCACAATGCAGATTTGGTTCAACGACGTCAAAATGGGTCTTCCATTCGAATTTAGTGCGCTTGGACACAACAAGGTCGTTACAAACGACTATACACATCTAACAGACGGTCTCCTTAGCATAAAAGTTGAAGCTATTGATGGCACTGACGGCGCGACGCTTTCATTTATTGGCGTGGAATTCACAGGCACAGATGGAGTGGCGGGTATAGTAGGCGGTACAGAAAAACATTTTGCCGCTTATGTAGATGAAAAAACCTCTCTCCCGACGACCATAGATGTGATGTATCGCAGCGGAAAAACCGAACCGGCTGACATCGTTTGGGATGATACGTATGATTTCACTCAGGCAAAAGACTATGATGCAGTTCAACTGACCGGCGCTGTTGATGGATATCCTCATCTGACGTTCTCGGCAATCATTGAAGTCATCCCTCGCGGATTAACGTACTTTATTGATGCAGCACAGTTTGCAGGGGCAGACAAGCCTGTTTTCGGGGGACAGACTCCGATAAGATGCTTTGTCGAACCACATGATTGTGTATTTCCGGATACCAGGATTGATGAATGGAAGTCCATCGGAACCTACAGCTCTCCTGCTTATGATGCAGTCAGTGCACAGTTGTTAGCTGATGGTACACCGCTCCTAAATGACGCGCCCGACAAGTTCTATGATGGTTCCAACAACGGCTGGGGCTTGAATCCGTTGAGCTATCAATTTGCGGTA
>JGI24702J35022_10002321_pt1 | contig 11641 bp, 5 predicted proteins | sample TergutTh196P4_FD_35022 | JGI IMG/M metagenome (IMG submission 35022)
GGTTATCCCAATGCGCAAACCGATTATAGGAGGTTCGAAGGGTGTTCAGTTGACGCGACGCAGGTGTTCAACCTGCCTGCCGGGGGTGTTCAATTTGAAACGACGCAGCTGTTCAATTTCTCCGACGCGAGTGCTCATTTCTGGGCGGCATATACACAGTAACGCACTCTTTTAACGCTTCTTCATATTTTCCTACATAAGTATAAAGCTTACCAATATTAGTATGCAAATTCGCAATATACGGATGATTTTTAGGTAAAGTGTTTTTACGAATCTCTAAGGCAGTAGTGTAATGCTCTAGGGCTTTTTCATATTTTCCTAATCTCCTATAAACAATGCCAAAGTTATTGTGCGTTGTTGCAATATTACGATGATTTGGGGGCAAAGATTTTTTCCGAATCCCCAAAGAAATTGTTAAATATTCTAACGCTTCTTCATATTTACCTAAATCTGTATAAACCACACCAATATTATTAATTGGAAATGCAATATCCGGATGATCTGGGGGTAAAACTTTTTTATAAATCTCTAAAGAAGTAGTTAAATATTCTAGCGCTTCTTCATATTTACATAAATGGCTATAAACATAGCCTATATAATTGCAAGTTGTTGCAATATCCGGATGATCTGGAGGTAAAGTATTTTTCCTAATCTCCAAAGCACGAGTGCAATGTTCTAAAGCTTCTTCATGTTTACCTAACTCAGAATAAACAACACCTGTATTATAGTGAGACTTTCCAATATCCGGATGATCTGGAGGTAAAGTATTTTTCCTAATCTCCAAAGCACGAGTGTAATGTTCTAAAGCTTCTTCATATTTACCTAACTCAGAATAAATTACACCTGTATTATAGTGAGACTTTCCAATGTTCGGATGATCTGTAGGTAAAGTTTTTTCTCTAATCTCCAATACACATAGAGCATATTTTAACGCATTCTCGTATTCACCTTTAGCAAAACATTGGAACATCGCGTTTAAGCATACCTTCAGATTGTTTAATTTTATGTTGTCATTCATCTGAATTCCTCCTTACTATTGCGCATACTAATTTTGTTTGTCTAAAATTATTAAAATTAATAGCATTAATTTCATTTTGTATAGTTTCGGTTATGCCTGAGAACAGCCAATATCACCTTGCAGGATATATCCCGCCCAATAATATGGATGTTCATATGGTCTTTCTTCTTTCCAGTCATCGGTAGCATTGGAGTAAATATCCTCAAGCTCCGTCTTTTCGGTTGCATCCGTAATGTTATTATTTATGAGGTATTTAATTAATTCGCCGTTTTTCATAGTTTTAACATGCTCCTTTGCTTCTGCCAGCGCGCGTAGTTTATTCATATCCTTATTTTTTAGCAGGCGCGCATAAAACTCTTCCATTAGTATTGCGCTGGATGCATCGGGAACGCTCCATAAGGTGCAAATTATTGTACGCACCCCGGCAAGCTCGAATGCGCGACGCATTCCCTGTATGCCTTCGCCATTCCTTACTTCTCCCAAAGCAGTTTGACATGCCGAAAGCACAAGCAAATCGGTTTCGGGTAAATCAAGGGACAGTACGTCTTTTGCGGTCAGTATACCGTCGTCATATTCTCCCATCAGCTCTTTCCGGTCTGATTTCAAAAATGTGTGAGCACCGGCGAATGCCAGTCCACAACGCATCAACGGATCTGCCACCCGGCTATGCGGAAGATCACTTTGCAAGGACATTTTTATTTTGTGTTCCGGTAGTTCCTGTTTCTCAAGCGCAAATCCGTGAGTAGCTATATGTACGATATTACGCGAACCAATTTTACTTAGCGTGTTTTTCTTTGCTTCAAGCCCGTACTTTTTGATTTTCGATTCGGTAAAAACCCTGTCAATGGCGTCGGCTTCCACCTTGGTATAAGGAATCGGTTCAAATCCTTTCAAATTGCCTAATTCATGAGATTGTCTGGGTAATATACCTTGCTTTCTGCTGGCGTCGTCGTCGCCCGTTGTTTCGTATCCTTCAGGCAATTCAAACTTAGGGTCTGCTAAAATCGCCATGCTTGTGTAGCCCTTAATATGCTTGCGTCCTGCCAGACGTACAAGATCTCTGCCTGATGAAAGGTAGCTGACAGTAATTGCGTCTGAAGCGAGCGTTTTTCCGGAATTATCAAGAAGCAATTCAAATGGCAACTTGTAGAGTTCGCCATCAGGTGCTATGTATAAATGTTTTATACCTACCAGTTTATCCTCAAATGGAAATATCAGTATTTTATATAATTCAGACAATTCAGTACTAACATCAGAAGGCGGAATATAGCGATTATTTTCGCGTTCAGTAATTTTTTTACGAACCTCGTATAGTTTCGCATGAATTACTTCTTCACCTTCTTCAAAATAGTATGGAGTAATTTCTCCGTCGCGAAGGAAATAGGCGTAGTATCTTCCGCCAGACTCAATATCAGCCATCGTATCAACGTTGGATTTTGTAAAGTGAAACCAGCCATATTCAAGCAAGGCGTATCCATCTGAGAGATTTTCCAATACTTTTCCCGTGTTCATATCCGCCATATGATATTTGAAGTTAATTTCTGGAACTTCTGAAACAAGGGGAAGCTCTAATTTTTGTATTTCACTTTTTAATTTTTCTATTTTATCTTTTTTTTCAGGTTCGTATAAAAGAAGATGTTGATAATAATTTTGTTTATCTTTCAGTTGATTCAATCTATCTTCGTATTCAGGATAACGTTCCGGATTTTTGTATGCACGGATTACGCGCTCGGCTTCAGCATTAATGTCTTTGGATTTCAGTAGAAGATCATATCTTTCATTTTTATCAATATTGTTTGGATTCAATATTGCTACATTGTGAATGAAATATATAAGAGTACGGATTGATTGCAATTGTTTCTTTCTTAGTGTTTCACTGAAAACTTGCATGATGTTCGTATATATGTGCGAAAGATAATCTATTAATTTATTTGCGTATTTTATAGCTTCTTTCATATTGTTTTGTTGATAATATATTTGGCAAAGGTATTTATATAACCAGGCACTATCTTGAGGGGAAAGAAGTAATTCTTTTTCTTTAATGTCTAACGCATATGTATAATATTTAATGGCCTCATTGTCGTTATTTAAGCGGCTATAAACAGAACCTATGTTCATATAAGTCAGTGCCGTATATGTTCTGGAAATTAAGAACAGTTCTGGAGGGAAGCCTGTTTTAAATATTTCCAACGCATTTTCAAAATGATTTAATGCTTTTTCATAGTTTCCTAAATCCTCATGAGACAAACCGATGTTGCTTAAAGACGTAGCTATTTTGGGATGGTTAAATGGTAAAATATTTTTTAATATTTCCAACGCATGGACATGATAAGTCAAGGCTTTTTCATAATTACCTAGCTCTCTATAAGCTGACCCGATATTAGTATTAGATGTAGCAATTCCCTGTTGGGAAGGTGGTAAAGCCTTTTCTCTGATTTCTAAAGCGTTAATATGATAAGTTAATGCATCTTCATAGTTTCCTAAAAGATGATAAGCCAAACCGATATGATTATATGATGTGGCAATATCGAGATGAACCGAAGGTAACATATTTTTCCTAATTTCTAATGCGCGAAGGTAATGTGTCAATGATTCTTCGTAGTTGCCTAGTATACGATAAATAGTACCGATATATAAGTATGACTTGGCAATATCTAGGTTTTTAGCTGAAAATACTTTTTGTTGAAATTGTAATGCACATTTTGCATATTTTAAAGCATTTTCAATGTCACCACGGATAACACTTTGCGTCATGGCATCCTTGTACATGATTAGCTCTGTTATATCTTTGTTTTTTTTATTATCATGGGACATAGTAATATAGTCATGTTTCGTGTCAATATCATGATATTCAGGAGGCAATATTTTCATCATGATTTCAGATGCGCTGGCATAATGCTTTGAGGCTTCATCATAATTATTTAAACAATTATATGTTAAGCCGATAATATTGTATGTGGCAGCGATATTTAGATATTCTGGAGGTGCAATACTTTTCCAAATATCTAATGCGCGAATATGGTATACTAATGCATCATCATAGTTGGTTAAATGTCCATAAACAACACCAATGTCATTGTATGCTGTGGCAATATCACGATGGTTATCAGGAAAAAATTTCCTATAGCATTCTAAAGCGCAAACATAATGTTTCAAGGCTTCTTCATAATTAAATATTTTATCGAAAATTGAACCGAGATTTTTATGTAATTTAGCAATGTCTGAATGTTTATCGGGAAAACTTTTTTCATAGATTTCCAATGCACAGGAAAAATGCTTTAATGCTTCTGTATTATTAATTAAATGTTCATAAGACAATCCTATATTATTGTGCGCAGTAGCAATATCAAGATGATTTGGTGAAAAATTTTTTTTAAATATTTTTAATGAGCATAAATAATGTTTCAAAGCGTCTTCATAATTATCCAATCGTCTATAAATCCAACCAATATTATTATGTATAGCAGCAATATCTAAATGGTCGATAGGTAAAATATTTTCTCTGATTTTTAACGCATTGTGGTAATGTTCTAAAGCATCTTTATAATTATCTAATTGCCTATAAGCCCAGCCTATATTATTATGCAATGAGGCAATATATGAATGGTTGCGAGGTAAAACATTTTCCCTGATCTCCAATGCACATAGATAATGTTTTAACGCTTCTTTATAGTTTTTTAATCGTCTATAAACCCAACCAATATTATTATGTATAGCAACAATATCTAAATGGTCGATAGGTAAAATATTTTCTCTGATTTTTAACGCATTGTGGTAATGTTCTAAAGCATCTTTATAATTATCTAATTGCATATAAGCCCAGCCTATATTTTTATGCAATGATGCAATATATGAATGGTCGAGCGGTAAATATTTTTCTCTATTTTCTAACGCAAGGAGATAATGTTTTAATGTTTCTTCATAGTTTTCTAATCGTCTATAAACCCACCCAATATTATTATGTATAACAGCAATATCTAAATGGTCGATAGGTAAAACATTATATCTGATTTCTAATTCGTGACAGTAATGTATTAAAGCATCTTCGTACTTACATAAATCTCCACAAACCAAACCAATATTGTCATGTAATTTGGCTATTATTAAATAATTAGGCGGTAAAACATTTTCTCTGTTCTCTAATGCACATAGATAATGTTTTAACGCTTCTTTATAGTTTTTTAATCGTCTATAAACCCACCCAATATTATTATGTATTTCAGAAATACTTAAAAGGTCTGATGGTGAAAATATTTCTATATTTTCTAATGACCGATGGTAATGTTTTAACGCTTCTTCGTAATTGCATAATTTTACATAAACCAAACCAATATTATAATGGAAATAGCCAATGTATAAATAATTCGGATTCAAAACATTTTCTATGATCCCCAATGCACATAGATAGTGTTTCAAAGCTTTTTCATAATTATTTAATTGTCCATAAACCGAACCTATATTTTTATGTATTAGTGCAACAAATGTTTTAAAAAATCTTCGTAATTGCATAATCCTATAATCAAAACTATATTTTTATTTGATTTGGCAGTATTAAACGAAAAATTGACACCTTGCATTGCTACAATCAGGTCTGTGTACGGCTCGTATCTCCTTGCAAAATATATCCAGCCCAAAAATATGGATGCTCGTATGGTCTTTCTTTTTTCCAGGCATCGGTAGAATTGGAATAAATATCCTCAAACTCCTTTTTTTTGACTTCATCAGTGATGTCATTATTTATGAGGTATTTAATTAACTCGCTGTTTGTCATAGTTTTAACGTGTTTCTTTGCTTCTGCCAACGCGCGGAGTTTATTCATATCCTTATTTTTAAACAGGCGCTTATAAAATTCTTCCATTAATATTGCGCTTGATGCATCGGAAACGCTCCATAAGGTGCAAATCATTGTACGCACCCCGGCAAGCCCAAATGCGCGGCGCATTCCCTGTATTCCTTCGCCATTTCTTACTTCTCCCAAAGCGGTCTGACACGCCGACAACACAAGCAAATCGGTTTCGGGCAGATCAAGGGACAATACGTCTTTCGCTGTCAGTATACCGTCGTCATAGTCTCCTAACTGCTCTTTACGATCTGATTTCAAAAAGGTGTTAGCTCCGGAAAATGCCAACCCACAGCGAATTAGCGGATCATTAGCGCGGTTGTGCGGAAGATCACCTTGCAAGGACATTTTTAATTTGTATTCCGGCAGTTCCTGTTTCTCGCGTGCAAATCCGTGAGTAGAGATATGAATGATATTAGGCGATCCAATTTTACTTAGCGTGTTTTTCTTTGCTTCAAGCCCGTACTTTTTGGTTTTCGATCCGGTAAAAACCCTGTCAATGGCGTCGGCTTCCACTTTAGTATAAGGAATCGGTTCAAATACTTTCAAATTGTCAAAATCATTAGATTGTCTGGATACTATATCGAGCTTTCCGCTGTTGTCGTTGCCCGCTCTTTTGTAGCCGTCAGGTAAATCAAATTTAGGGTCAGCGATAATCGCCATACTTGTGTAATCTGTAATTGGCTTACATCCTCCTTCCTGATAGACAAGGTCTCTGCCAGATGAAAGGTAACTGACAGAAACTTCCTCTGAAGCGAGCGTCTTGCCGTAATCATCACGAAGCAATTCAAATGGCAGCTTGTAAAGTTCTCCGTCAGGGGATATGTATAGATGTTCTATGTCGATTAGTTCATCTGCAAAAGGAGCAACCAGTAGATGATACAGATTCGACAGTTCTTCATCCGCATTTAACGGTGTGCTATATTCACCTGGGCTGATTTCTTTGGGTACTATTTTTTCAATAGCTGAATATAGATTTGCATGAATAGCATCTTCCGCTTCCAAATATCTAAATGTTATATTGCGATTACAGAGTAAATACGCGTAGTATCTTCCGCCGGACTTAATGTCAGACCTCGTATCAGCGGCTGATTTTGTATAATAAAACCAGCCATATTCTATCAATGCTTGGCCATCTTTGATTTTTTCTAATACTTTGTTTGTAGTCATACCCGCCATATGATGCTTGAAATTGATTTCTGGAATTTTTGAAACAAGAGGGATCTCTAATTTATGTATTTCACTATTTAATTTTTCTATTTGTTCTTTTTTATCAAGCTCATTTAAAAGAAGATGCTGATAAAGATTTTGTTTTTCTTTCAGTTGCTTCAATCTATCTGCGTATTCAGGATAACGTTCCGGATTGTTGTAAGGACGGATTATACGCTCCGCTTCCGCATCAATATCTTTAGATTTTAGTAGAAGATCATACATTTCTCTTTTTTCAATCTTGGCAGAGTTTACCAATGCAACAGTATGTATTATATACATAAGGTTTTTTATAGATTGCAATTGTCTTTTCCTGAGTGTTTGACTGAATGTTTTCATAATATTCAAGTATTTTGTTGAAAGTATGTGTATCATTCTATTTGTAAATATTATTGCAGCTTCCATGTAATTATAATGATAATATGACATACAAATGTTTTCATGTAGCTGGGTAATATATGGATGTTCAGGAGGTAAAGTGTTTTTAAATATTTCTACTGCACGTTTAAAATATGTTAGAGATTTTTCCTTCTCACCAAAGTTAGCATATACCGACCCAATATTACTATATAACGTTGCAATATTATTATTTTCAGGTTCAAGAATATTTTTATAAATATCCAGTGCGGATTCGAATTGTTTTAATGCTTCTCCATAGTCGCCTAAATCAAAACAAGTCAAACCGACACCACTATAAGTTGCAGCAATTTTTTCATGTTCCCGAAATTTAAACACTTTTTCATAAATTTCTTGTGCGCAAGCATAATGTTTCAACGCTTCTTCATAGTTATTTAAATCGTTATAAGCCATACCTATATTGTGATGCAACATAGCGATATCGGGATGATCTGTAGACTGAAATACTTTTTCTCTAATTTCCAGCGAACAGTAATAATGCTTTAAAGCTTCTTCATGAATACCTATATTATAATAAAGAATTCCGATTTTGTTATGTGCCGTAGCAATATATTGGAGATCGGTAGATTGAAAATTCTTTTCACATATATCCAGTGCAATGATATGGTGCTTTAGTGCTTCTTCATAGTTACCTAAACGATCATAATTCGAACCGATTTTGTTATGTAATCTCGCTATTTCATGATATTCATGAGGTAAAATATTTTCTCTGATTTCCAATTCACAAATATTATGCTTTAGTGCTTCACTGTATTTACCTAGACTGTAATAAGCATTGCCAATATTACGGTGAGACCAAGCTATAGCTGTGTAATCGAGCGGCGAATTATTTTCTCTAATTTCCAATTCGCGAATAAGATGCATTAATGCCTCATCGTATTTGCTCAACGCAGAACAAATATAACCAATATAACAGTGCGACGCTGCAATATCAATGTGGTAAGGAGGTAAAGCATTTTCTCTAATTTCCAGCGCACGAGTAAGATATGTTAATGCTTCTTGGTAGTTATCCATTCGATAATGAACAACACTAATTTTGTCGTATAATTCAGCTATGAGTTGATGATCAGCAGGTAAAATATTTTCTCTAATTGCTAATTCATTAATATGATGTTTCAATGCATCCGCGTAATTATCTAATTTGTAATAAGCATCGCCAATATTGCGGTGCGACCAAGCTATATCTGTTTGATCAGTTGTTGAATTGTTTTCGATGATTTTCAATTCACGGATATAATGCATTACTGCGTCATCATATTTATTTAACCTGTAATAAGTATTCCCAATATAATGGTGCGACTCTGCAATGTCACTGTGATCAGGTGGTAAAAGTTTTTCTCTTATTTCCAGCACACGAGTAAGGTATGTTAATGCTTCTTGGTAGTTGTCCATATAATAATGAACAGCACTAATAATGTCGTATAATTCAACTATGTCATGATGATCAGGTGGTAAAAGTTTTTCTCTAGTTTCTAATAAAATTTTTGCATACATCAACGCGTTTTTGTAATTGCCGGCGTCAAAACTTATTTTCATCTCCTTTTCGTATTTGAATATTTCATTTTCAATATCCGACAATTCATTTTCTTTGCTCATTTTAATTAATTACATTTAAGTCAGCATGTGTTAATTCACGCTTATTTAAAACAGCTTATTTCTTCTTCACGAATGTGAAACTCGTTTTCATTATTCATCTTTTTTTATCCTCATTATTATTCCAGCATATTTAGTGTCAGCTTTTAATGGATCATTTTTAGGTGTATCTCCTTTCAGCACATATGAGTCCCCCTGTTTTTTTATCTCTAGTTTTACACAGGGAAGGTTTTTAAAAGATGATCCGTCCAAGAGATAAACTTCATATTCGTAATTATCGATGCTTTCTTGCGGTATGGTTATATTGAAAGACACTCTGGATTCTTTAGATAGTTCAAAGAAAAAGTGGTCTTCGTTTTTTAAATCAATATTTATGTCAATTGATTTCGTATTACTTGCTAATATTTCACTGCCTATACTTCGCGTGCCTGCAAATACAAGGTTTGGAGTTGGTTTTATCGCAACATCCAACGCTTTAACAAGTATTCCTCCCTTATCCAACAGGTCATTGATAAAATTTTTAATAAGATCACTTATTGATATAGGAAAATCCTGGGGTTCATCTAAAAGCGACGAAATCATGATGTAGGAATCAAACCTTTCACTGCAGTTGTCGCAACTGTCTACATGTTCATCAAATCTTTCAACGAAACTCAAGTTATCATCAGAAATAATGTCATCGAGAAGGCTTAAACGTCTTTCGATATCTTGGCGTGAAATGTGTTGAGCGTTGTTATACGTATTGTTGCACATACAATTTATTCCTCCAGATCATTAACTTTGTTTATTTCTTTTGTTCTATGTTTTCATTACAAAAACCATTGTTGACTTCATAACAAAATTCTGTTTACTATTTACAACATTGCGAGTATCCGGTTGGTACGAACACGATACGTCAGATTTACGATTATTTATATGTTCTCCAGGGTATTTTGGAGATGTGTATTGATATCGTGAATCCAATTACTTATTATCTGCTTGCCGTTTCTAGTGCTAGTATCTACATTTTTTAGAAATTCTACATTTTTCAGATTAAGTTCACATATTTGATTACAGATATTGTCCATAAATGTTGTACTATATTTAAGGAATGATTGATAATTATTATTAATCATTCCTGAGGTCATTTCAAACGATTTAGTTTTACATTCATTTAATATTCTATACGGGTCAGTAATTCCAAGCTCCTGCTTAAAAATTTCTCCCTGGATTCTTTTACCGTGATAAACCAATCGTCTTTCTATATTTTCTAATTTATTACGAAAAGGATACGCATCTATAACGGCAAATAAATTCTCAATTTTTTTTAGGTTTCGTATCCTTCGTTCCTCAATTAATTCCAGATAATAGTCTGAATCTATAAATTTTGCAGCAGCCGCTGTGAAGTCTGGCTGATAATTTTTCTTAGCAGGCTCATAAGGTGCACAGGCATTCTCATCATGTTTATTCGAACGACCAGGATGCTTAAAAACATAAGGAGAGTACGGTTTGAACGAAGAATCGGTTGGATTAAAAGTGGAGAGATCTTCATCCAACTCATTAGGTGGGGCAGGATTATCTCTTTTATCCTTTCGCATCATATCAAGAAAAAAATTAGTAATTATTTTTTGTAGAAACTCACTAAGAGTTTTCTTACTAGGATCATATTTAGTGGCTACGCTGTTAATTTTCTTTTCCCAAAACTGTCCGACAAGTTCATCCAAGCTTTCTACGCCACCTACAATGCTGCAAAGTTTTGAGAAATACGTTTTTCTTCTAGCCTTTTTATATATAAACACAGTTAGAGCCGCTACAAAAATATTAATATCTTTCTCCTCTGGTGTAGCACCATCTTTTATAGCTTCTAATACATGGGCATACTTATTTATATAATAAACTGCATCATTGTAACTTGAGATTTTAACACATGGTGTTTCGCACATAATATTATCCCTGCAAAATTGTTATTGTTGAATTGCGTTTTTCCGGCAATTCTGAATATTATCCACACAGGTACTATTTTGTCAAATGAAAGCGGCGGTTGGTGGGTCATCAAAAAAGATTCACCCAAAAAACCATGAAAAGCTAGGTTTTCCGTTCATCCATCAAAAACACCTGCGATACCATCTCCCTACCCTATGCACACTACCTTTTCGGCTGTATATTCGCCGACACGCAAAAGCCCACACATTCTTATTATACGACACGAGGTGTTGAATTATGGAACTTGAAACATAATTTTTTCAATTTTTTCATATTTTTTTCAGTCCAAGCGCGACATATGCCATCATTCGATTTCCGATTTCCCAGACTGGTTACGTTTCAGCCAACTCTTCGCTCCGGCTATGCTTTTGAAAGAAGAAATATAGCAAAATCAGTACTATGCGCCCATGTGCGCAAACATTTATCGTTTATTCGCCCATTGGTCGGTTTCCCAGGAATAAAATCCCAGTAAACAACGGTGTTTACCCGTTGTTTGGCTGACCTGTATCCCCTTGAAGGATGTATCCAGCCCAATAATAGGGATGCTCAAATGGTCTTTCTGCCATTAGTTGAGGCGTATCATACGTTTCTTCAAGCGTTTT
>JGI24702J35022_10002322_pt1 | contig 11641 bp, 15 predicted proteins | sample TergutTh196P4_FD_35022 | JGI IMG/M metagenome (IMG submission 35022)
CCCCGTTGCACGGAGGACGGTGGCGCGGGAGCCGCCCCGGCGGCTCCCGCGCCATCGTCCTGTGGGCAGGGGCCGCCCTGCGTTCCCGTGTCAGAGGAATGTCATATCTCTGTCCCGCTGCGCAGGATCTCGTTGACGAAGGGGTTCCCAGAATCCATCTCGGGCGTCTCGAACACGAGCGGCTCGAAGTACGACTCATAGCCGCAGGCGATCTTGAGCAGGAGGATGCCTAAATCGATGCGCCTTCTGCCCCCGTAGTCGCGAAGGAAGAAGCAGACGTCGATATCGCTCGCCTCATCGGCCGTCCCTTTGGCGTATGAGCCGAACAGATACGCTTTGTCGACCGGGAGATGACGCCGCACCTCGTCGGCATAGCGCCCCGCCTCCTCCTTCACTCTATCAATGTCTGCAACCACTCGAATGCCTCCTTGCTCCGGTCATAGAGCGCGCGTGCCTCGTCGGCATAGCGCCCCGCCCGGCTCAGATTATGATGATCATCTGGTTCAGAGTCCCCTGGCGGTTCTTCCCTATAGGCGTGAAACCACACGCCTCGTAATAATGCAGCAATTCGTCCTTGCAGTCAAGACGGACGACGCGACACCCGAACATCTCTTTGCCCCTCATGAATATGTCCAGTGCCTGGTATATCATTTTTTTACCGAGTCCTTTCTCTGTGCCGTCCGCCTTTGCCAACTGACCGAGGAGATATGCCTGTGCGATCCCGCGGTCTATGTTCATCCGCACACGTACCTCGTCAGGTATGCTATGCTTATCGTCTAACGCTAAGCACTTCACAGTCAGGGTGAAGTACCCTCTGACCGCATAGCCCCTCCCTGGGCCATGCTCCTCGGCGATCAGATACGTCCTCGAGATGTCGTTCCTCTCATGTCTGACCGATGTGCTTTTCAGATACAACTCCGCTTCTGGCTCAGCCGAGCATATGAAAGTCGACAGCAGACGTGAAACGTCCTCCTCCCTCCATTCAGAAATCAACTCGCTAAGGCTGAATACGGAATAACTCACTGGTAATAGCCCCTTATGCGCCTCTTGCCTTCCTCGAGATCCTCGAAGATGCCGCTTTCTGGTTTGTAGGGGCCCCTGGCATCGGCATCCTCGAACGCTTTCACAAGCCGCCTGATTTTTTCAGGGGTGTCTATCTCCAGCATCTCATAGAATGACTCCGTCGCCATGCTAAACCTCGTGCGTCACATTGCCATTCTGATATTTATCTATGCGCATAGAGAGTCTGCGCCCCTGCCCAGATATGCTCATGACACGCCCCCTTCGTGGCTCTATGCCGCATGTTCCCGAGCAGGTTTTGCGCCGTTCGCATAAGCCGTTCCCACATGAGAACCTGTCGTGGGGCCTCAAGCCTCAATCATCGATCCTCCACGCCCCAGCACCCCTCGGGCGCGGCGAGGAGGTACTCCCCCTCGTCAGGGAGGCCCTCCGCGAAGCCCATGAGGTACCCCGCCGCCCTCTTGTCGACGTTCACGTACACGTCCCGCATGTACTCGCGGTCGCACCTGTCCTCCCTGTACCTGTCCTTGTCGAGGTGCCCCATCGGGCTGGCCTCGCCGAGCTTCACGACGAAGCAGCTTCAGTCCGTATGTCTCGTGCCCGGCGCCCCGCCGAGGACGTCCCTGACTATATCCCAGTACAGCCTGTCGGAGGACACCCTCTCGCTCAGGCGGCCCGGCATGTGGCCGTTCCAGTCGCCGGGGACGTAGTAGCCGAACGCCTCCGACCGAACCCCGCCGATGTAGGCCGCCGTTATCACGCCCTGCGGCATCCTCCCGGTCGGACGGCCATGCCCTTACGGAACATATCGGGTTTGCGGCGGGAGGGCTGGGCACGGGGTACAAGGTTTTTAACGCCGGCACGCTTTAGGATAGAGGTGCGAGGGTAGCCGAGTCGGTCAAAGGCGCAGGACTTAAGACTCCGAAGGGAAGAAATTCTGTCCCGCAGGGGTTCAGGGGTTCGAATCCCCTCCCTCGCACTTCGACACCTGACGCTACTGTGTCCGATAATTCAAACCTCCGCCGCTGATTCGCTTTCGAGGGTCGCCAGCAGGTTTTTGTAAATGTTGTGGGCGTGGATCCTCCACAGCAGTTCGAACGCCTTCCATTTCGGTTTACGCGCGGTCACCATGTCCCCGAACAGCCGTTTGAAGTCCGAGAATGTGCACTCGACCTTCCACCGGATCCCGTATCCGACCTCGATCTTCCATGCGCGCTCCCCCATCTCCATCCTCCTCAGCGCCTGCAGCCCTCTTGCGGAGCATCCCCTGAACCTCCCGGCGCTGTTCTTCTTAAGGTTCGCGATGAATTCGATCCCTCTCTCCTTCATCAGGTTCCAGTTGTCCTTGTCGTTGTACGCCGCGTCGGCAAGTATCTTTTTCACGTCGAACCCGCCCTCCTCCAGAAGGTCGGCCAACATTTCGTTCGTCTCGGTGTCGACGGCGACGTGGATCTTCAGCCATCCGGGCACGTCCTTGTCGTTGTGCCTCTTGGCCCTCCACCGCCCGGCGGCCGAAAGCCGCAGGCCGCTGGAGTCAATGGCGACGATCACCGCCGCGCGGACCTTTGCGCAGGCGACGCCGCATGCCAGGATCCCCGTCACGGGAACGGCGTCATCGGTACGCTCCTCGGCCAGGCGTTTCCCCCTCTCGCACATCTGGGATCTTTTTATCGACTTCATGCCGGCGATCTCCAGCAGGGACTCCATCAGCCCGGATATCTGTCGGTACGGCAGCCCCAGCGCGGCTTTGGCGGTCAACGCCCATTCCACCATGATATCGGAATATTCGAACGGCCTGCCTTTCTTCCCACGGTTCATCTCGTCGAGGGCCGCTTTCTCTTTGCCTATCCACATCATATTGAGGATCGCCGGCAGGTACATTACCAACGCCAGGTTCTGAGCCCTCCAATTCCTTTTATCCGTCTTACTGCTTTCAGTATATGCCATCCTTATCAACTCGGAGGATGGCCGTTCCCTGCCCGCTACGGCTTGTTTGGAAAGCCGGGCGGGGAGCGTTACCGACGCTCTTCGGGTCCCATCCCATCTCAAAATGTTTCTCTAGATATATATTAACTCTAACTATGGAATGTAGGGTATAATTTTTTGAATTTCGACATCCTTTCCCGATCGATCTTTATGCTGGCTTATGCGAACTTCGGCACAGATACGTTTAAATAGTTATACCCCATTGGGTATATCATGGGATGCGAACCGGACCAGTGGGCGAGGGACTGGCTTGAGGAAAAGAGAAAGGATGGCGAGACCGGCCTTACCGTGGAGAAGAGGGGCGGCGTGCATTATCTGAAATGGGCGACCACGGTGTGGGACGCCGGCGCCGGGAAGAGGCGCAAGGTCTCCGAGTACAGGGGGGTGCTGAACCCCGACGGCACGGTCACCGAGCCGAGGCCCAGGAGGGACCGGCTCCCGGACGTGACCGACGTCAGGGAGTCGGGCAACGCGAAGGTGCTGGCCATCGGCCTGTCCCCCGTCCTCGACGATCTTAGAGCGTGCTTCCCCAGGGATCATCCCGAGATGATAGAGCTCGCCTTCGCCAGATGCCTCGGCAGGGGCGAGCTCAACAAGGCCGGCAGGTGCTGGAAGAGCCTGGACGACGTCCTGGGGCTCCGCCCCGACACCGACCCCTCCTCCCTCGCGGAGACGTTGGAGAGGGTGGGCAGGTCCAGGGCCCCCCAGGACATGTTCCTCGACAGGATACGGTCCCCCGACAGGGAGATGGCGGTGGACCTGTCCCTGGTGTTCTCCGGGTCCAGAGGAGCGTTCCTGGTGAAGAAAGGGTACAATCCCGCGGCCTCGATCAACACCCAGTTCAACATCCTGATGGCGTGCGGCGTCGGGACCGGCAGGCCGCAGTACATCAAGGCGATCGCCGGGAACCTCCGCGAGGGGTCGATAGAGGACATGCTGGACGAGTTCGACATACCGGAGGGGACGGTCCTCGTCATGGACGCCGGGCACTGTTCCGACAGGATCATGGACGCCGTGACCCGGCGCAAGCTGGAGTTCGTCGTGGCGGCCAAGAGGGAATCCAAGGCCTACGGCGAGATAAAGGTGGGGGAGGACATGTTCACCTGGAAAAGGAACGCGGTGTTCTACGGCGCCGGGCAGGTCGGCGGGAGGTACGCCTACAGGTTCGAGAACCTCTCCGTAAGGAACAGCGAGCTGGCCGATGCGGCGATATCGTCGAAGAGAACGGGCAAGCCGATGAGAGAGCCGGAGAAGGCGGGGAACCTCATGCTCCTCTCGTCGCTGAGGATGGAGCCGGAGGAGGCGTACCGGCTGTACAAGCTCCGGTGCGCGATCGAGGGCTGCTTCGACACCGCGAAGAACGTCCTCTCGGCGGACCGGACGTACATGGGGTCGGACGAGAAGATCGCGGGCCATTGTTTCATAACGTTCCTTTCCCTTTGTATAAGGTTCGAGATAGGCGCAGCGATAGAAAGGGCGGGGCTGGGCTCCCAATACACCGTCGAGGACGTCCTGGACATATATGCGACGATGAAGAGGACGACGGCAGGGGGAAGGGACCTGACGCAGACAGTAGGGAAGGACGTGAGGGAGCTGGACTACAGGTTGGGGTTCTTCCTCTATTCGGACAAGGACTCGCCGCCGAGGACGAGGCCCGCGCCGGACGGCGCCGGCATGCCAAGGAGAAGAGGCCGGCCGCCTAAGGCGAGGCCGGAAGAGGATACCGTGAGGATCCCCAAGAAAAGAGGTCGCCCGCCGAAGGCGTCAGGGCCTCAGCCCTGACTTATACCCCAATTTCCATAGTTAGAGATTAACCAGCTTTGCTGGTTAATTATAATATAAAGAAAAACCCGAGGTGCGTGCCGTCCGCGGGACGGCCGGGCGGAAGGCTGAAATCCCCGGATGCCTTAGAAAAGAGCCATCAGCGGCGCGTCAGCGAATTACCGGACACAATATAACAATCGGAAAGTTATATACTATACAAATAGCTATTCGATGAAAGGAGATAAAATGGCGAAAATACAACAATCAGAAGCAGTTGAAGTCCTTACCGAAGCATTAACAAGAGTACCAGAATTAATTAAAACAAGTAGTTATGAATGCTTTGATGTCCTTGAACAAATTGGAAAATTTAACAAAGAAGAAGCGAAGAAGGCGGTACAACTTTCGGCAGATAGAATGTGCGAAAATATACTTGTTGAACTTGGAAGTCGTTGGTCGGAGGCAAAATGAAACTACCACAATTAAGATTAGTCGTTACAGATGCTTGTGACAGCAAATGCGTTTATTGTCGGCCAATGGGAGAAGGTCTTGATTTAAAGATGAATAAAAATCAACTCGCATTGGAAGATGCAATTAGAGTCACTGATGAATATGTAAAAGCTGGCGGGCAAGAAGTTAAGATTACTGGTGGCGATCCTGTATTTTGGAAACACTTAGCCAGATACGTTGACCTTGCAAAAAATACTATCGGACTGCCAAAGCTCGAACTCATCACTCGTAGCAAAAATATTGTTAATCAAATTGACGGTCTAATTAGCTTAGGTCTTGATACACTGAATTTCAGCTTAGATACTCTGAACTCCGAGACATATAGCAAAGTCACAGGCAAAGATGATTTTCACGATTATATTAAAGCCATCCAATTTTGCAGTCCGAAAATTAAGACGAAGATAAACACAGTCGTTATGAAAGGGATAAACCAAAACGAAATCAGCAATATTATTGACTTTTGTGATGAAACGGATATTAAGGAATTAAAATTATTAGACATAATTACTGATTTACACGATGTGCATAAAACAAATAACGATCGCCTTCAAGAACAGTACTCCTCATCTCTACGAGACTTATTTTTGCCTTTAAGTGAAATAGAGCCAATATGCCGCGAGAACTCTGTATCGATGCCAATCGAATTTCAAGGTGGCTTAGGTCACCCACTAAAAGTTTTTATCGGCAAAAAGAAGTTAAAAACTATTCTTAAAGACTCTGACGGCGGTGCATGGTACCATGAGCTTTGTAAAGACTGCGAAAGATCCCCGTGCCATGATGCATTAATGGCCGTTAGAATGTTGCCAAGCAATCACATCCAACTTTGTATGTTGAATGAAGACAAGTGTATTGATATGCGCGGTTTAAGTGACGAGGAGTATTCAAGGAAGTTTAGTAGCATCATGAGATTCTATGACGAGGCACAGTTTTATAAGGAGTGTGTAAATGAACAAGAAAAAAATAGTCTTGGTTTATCCCAAGATCGAATTTGAAACGAACTATCCTTGCAGTTGGTTGCCATACTCTCTGCTCTCTATAGCAAGCGTAATAAAGAAGGATAATGAAAATACAGAGATTACCATTTTTGACGAGAACAAAAATCCCGACTCAGATGGACTTTATGAATACATAACCAAGAACAAAAATGATATTGCTTGCGTCGGTTATAGCGTGATGACAGGCGGCGGGCAAATAAAAAATGCTCTAAATATATCACATAGTGTAAAATCAATCGACAGCAATATTAAGAATGTGTTTGGCGGCCCTCACATTAATGTTCTAGCCAACGAAACCCTTCAAGATCCAAGTATTGATTTTGTGCTTAAAGGACTTGGACAAAATTCATTTCCAGCATTCATTAAAGCACAAGATGGCGAATTATCATTTGAGCAAGTACCTGGCCTCATTGGTAAAGTTGCAAACAAGGTTATTACCGGACCAGAGAATCAACCTATTGAAAAGAATCTACCACCTTATGACTTTACTTTAATAAATGTAAAAGATTACATTCAATACGATAAAACCATCAATGATAGAACAATAAACTATGTTGCATCACAAGGATGCCCATATTCTTGCAGATTTTGCTATGAGACAGGATACAAGCGTAGATATTTCAAGCAACAAGGAGATAATATCAAAAGAGACATTGAATATCTTGTAGATAATTTTGGCGTGAATGGGATAAAATTTTACGATGCTGATTGGTTTATTGACTCAGAAAGAGCCATAAGTATAATTGATTTCTTAAAAGAAAAAACCCTAAAATGGGCGGCATCTATTCACCCAAAAGACATACTTCGCACCAAAGGTAAAATGTTAGAAGCTCTGAAGGACAGTGGCTGCCAAAGATTGCTTATGGGTATTGAGTCGGGGTCAGATAGAGTCTTAAAAGATGTTATTGACAAACGCGCTACAAAAGCAGAAAACTGGGAAGTAGCAAAAGGAATTGCAGACGCGGGTATTCTTGGCTCTTACACTTTTATGGTCGGCTTCCCAGGTGAAACAAAAGAAGAGCAACTCGAAACATATCAAATGATAAAAGACTTGTGGAAACTTGAGCCACAACCTGAAACTCGTGTGCACATCTACACTCCATATCCGGGGACTGCTCTATATGATGAAGCATTAAAAAATGGATTTGAGCCGCCAAAGGACTTACAAGGGTGGTCAGCATTTGATTATTATAAGCGAACTACTCCGTGGGTTAGCGCAGATTTAGAATCCGATGTTAATAGATATACAAGGCAAGAAGAAAAAAAGGAGAAGAAAGAAAATGAAAAACTACAAAACAATGCGTGACCGAAATGTAATTGAACAAGCAATACGAGACTATATGGTGACCAAAGATTTCACCGAGGTGCGTACAGCGATACTAAACAATTATCCAGAATTAGCACCCATGAAGCAATTTAGCGCGAAAAATCCACTAACTGGACTTGAACAATTTCTTCGAATTGCACCTGAAGAGGAACTTAAAAAGCTTCTCGCACAGGGTTTTGACAAAGTTTATGAAATGTCAACAAACTTTAGAGCAGATGCCTATGATGATACACATTCGCCAGAATTTACATCGATAGAAGCATATGATAAAGGCACTGATGTATATGATGAAATCAATCTTACAGAGGGTATTGTAAAAAATGCAATCATATCCTCTCAGAAGAAAGGAATTTTGCCAGCTTGTCAGTTTAACGATAGCGCAACTAAGAAATGGCCAATTATTAAAATACATGAGTACATTGAAAAAAATAAAGGCGAACTCAAGTGGTTTGACTATAATAGATATCTTAGGCTTTCAACATTCAACACGCCAAAAGATTTTTCAGAGATTAGTAAGTGTGCAGACGAGCTATCGGATGTAATTGCGAATGTGTCGCACGCGCACGACACTCCAATATTTATTGGAGAGTTGCCATGGTTTATTGAAGGACCATCTATCCCAATTAAAAAAGGCGATCATGTTTTCAAGGAAAGATATGAACTATATTACAAAGGTCTCGAAATAGCAAATATATACTCGAATCTGTTACAACCAGATATGTATAAAGAATGGTACGACTATTTTATTGCACAAAAACAACAGTGGGCTGGAAAAGATATTGATTATGACAAAGAAATGTTGTATTATATTGAGAATGGGAAAATTCCAAAGAGTGCAGGTCTCGCCATAGGCTTAGATAGGCTTATCGCAAAAATGCTAAACAAACAATCAATTCAAGAGGTCGTTTGTACAAAAAATCAAAAGGAGAAGAATTATGAAATCGATTAATCCACAACTGATAAAAAAAGGTGACACCATCGGAATAATATCCGTAGCGAATGCTGATGCCTTTAATGAGAGGGGGAATTTTGATCGCGGGCTAGATGTTTTAAAAGATCGTGGCTATAAAGTCAAACTTGGTAAGCACGTTCTTGGTTGCAGGGGTTATAAAAGTGGCTCTCCAAAAGAATTGGCATCTGACTTAAACGAAATGTTTTCTAATGAGGAGATTAAAGCGATAATGTGTGCAGGTGGTGGAATAAACGCAAATGCACTACTGCCTCATGTTGACTTTGAACACATAAAGAAAAATCCAAAAATTTTCATGGGTGTAAGCAACCCAACAATTTTGTTAAATGCGATTAACACTAAGACTGGACTTAAAACATTTCACGGTCCTGCTATCGTGTGGGATTTAGGTAATGCATATGGGTTCAATGAATTTACTGCTGAGCAACTTTGGAATGCCATTGAGAAGGGGTCAGATCTAAATATTGACAAATCAGCAGTCCAAGTGCATCGAGAAGGTCAAGGCAAGGGCGAAATTGTTGCCGGGCATCTTGCTACAATTCAAGGATTGCTAGGAACTCAATACGAGCCAAAATGGGATAATAAAATTTTGTTCTGGGAAGAAGTTTTCGACTCAGCTGACAATATTGAAATGAGACTCACTCATTTTAAAAATGCAGGAGTATTTGATAAAATTAAGGGAATGGTTGTTGGCGAATTGCTAGAGTGTGATGAATCAGTACTTAAACTAGACAACCTACTTGACGAAGTTACTGAAGGTTATAAATTTCCAATCTTGAAAAACCTTCCCTTCGGTCACACAAGCAGGAAATACTGCCTGCCTGTTGGTGGAACTGCCGAGATTAATACGAATGAGGACACTTGCTTAAAAGTTAGCATGGGAAGAGGTCAAGCAGAATGTTTAAAGGATTAATAATAAAAGAAAGCTTAAAAGACCTTAATACAAAGCCATACGAGCAATATATCGTGCATAAATACCGACACTTAATGGACAGTCAATTTGATATTGAAATACATGAGTTAAACGTGCCAGACAACGATGTGCTTGAAGTTGCATACGACGTAAGCAAACGTCTTTTGCCGATGAGGTTTTACGCGCATTTCCTTAAAAATCCAGAGATGTTAGTTGCATACCCAAATGTCGTTGTACGTATTGATTGCGAAGATAAAGAATCGATAAAAGTCGCTCAAAAAGTTGGTCATTTGTTTGGGATAAAGAAAAGACTAATGAAATATGATGAAATGTTTGAAAGGGATCATCCTAATGATTTGTGATAATATTTTGGTAGTAGGTGGGTCGGGCGACCTTGGACGCGCAATCGTAGATAATCTGCAACATAAAGGTGACGCGCTTGTTTTTTCAACTTTCAATAAAAGTCCCTTTAACTACAAAAACTGCACCGAACTAAAATATTGTTATCCAGGAAACAATGAAGGCTTTTTCCACACATTTAATGACATCCCAATTAATAAACTTATACATTGTATCGGTGTTCGTTCTTCAAAGCAATCTATTAAAGAAACAGACATAGAAGAATGGAAACAATTATTCGATATTAATGTTCTGAGTCTTGTAGATATATATAAAAATTTATTGCCAAGTTTGCGACAAGGAAAAGCAAAAATATTAGCCGTAAGTTCCACCGCTAGCACAGATTGTAAAGCAAACAGTGGACCATATTCAGTATCAAAAGCAGGTCTTGATGCACTAATTAAAACAATAGCCGAAGAAGAAAAAGAACATGGTATAACCGCATCTATCATTGCTCCACCGCTTTTTAATTCTAAACTTGCACGCGAGCTGGCTGTATTAAAAGGTTACAAAGATTTAGAAGAATATAAGCTTAAAGCACTAAATGGTAATTTAATAGAGGCTGACAGCGTAGCTTTGAAAATTATCGACGAATTAACTAGGTGTAGAAATGATTGATAAAAAAGCGAAACTACATTTGCAAGATAAGGTCGTTCTAAAACCGCAAGAACCATTTAATTTTCTTTATACCTTTTGGAAACCGTCACATTTCTATACTGGACTTGAATGCAGAACACAGCATTCTGCATGGCGAACCTTTAGACTTGATAAAGACTTGTTAACAGGCATAAAAGCATCAAAAAAAGATAATGGTACAGAAATTGAAATATATGCGAATCGTGAAATCTCAGACAAAGAAAAAGAAAGTCTCACAAAGCGCATAATTCACTCTTATGGCTTCGATGAGAAGTGGAATGACATTGCAGTTCCCAAAAAGCAACAGAGTAAAGAACTGATGCAAATTCTTAATGAATTTAAGGGAACTCGAATTAGTTGCCCAGAATCAATCTTCGAAATTGCAATAATTAGTTTATTATTACAAAATACAACCATAAAAAGAAGCACATCAATGCTGGCGAATTTACTAGATTCTTTTGGGAGTAAAGTAGAATTTGATAATAGAGAATTGAAAATATTTTTCCATCCTACAGAAATCATAGATGTTTCTGAAGGATACTTCAAAGAAAAATGCAGACTTGGGTACCGGGCGAAATACCTTGTTAATTTTGCAAAGTTTTTTACTGAGAATAACGAGGAGGTATTAAGGGCTCTCCCGGAAGAGAGTTTAACGTCCGAATTGCAAAAAATTAAAGGTGTCGGCGAATATACCTCCAATGTTATTTGCTCCCATGCCTTTAGACATACAGACAAAATTGGGCTTGATTCTTGGAACAAAAAGATTCTAGGTGGGTTCTTGTACGATAATCCACAAATAGAAGGACAAGAATTAAAAAGCGTACTAATTAAGGATTTTAGAAGAAACGCAGGATTTGTTTCAACCTTAATAATCGAGAATGAATACCTTAACAAATCACCAGACCCCTTGCTTTGACGATCAATAATCATTCAAACCTTAACTCCGAATAATCTCTAACTACTGAAGTTTGACACTTATGCCTGACCGATCCTAAACTGAAATTTTCGGATGATTTCTTGGTACCCTAACTTTGACAGTTACTGATTGTAGTTGAGGCGCTGGGTCCAAGGAAGCGGGCCGCCGCTCAAGCGAAAGGATAAGGGGGCGTTCTGAGATTCAGGCC
>JGI24702J35022_10002323_pt1 | contig 11639 bp, 14 predicted proteins | sample TergutTh196P4_FD_35022 | JGI IMG/M metagenome (IMG submission 35022)
GGTAACGCCCGCCACAAGTCCTCGAATCAGTGCGAACAGAAAATCGCCCGCGCCGGCCTGTGCCAACAGACAGATGTTTTCAAAGGTGGCAAAGCCCAGGCCCACAGCGAGCGCGGCGGTAATCAGACTGTCACGCTTGGGCTTGGCCGCCGCCATATAAAACAGGACGGGTACAGCCTTTAATATTTCTTCGCTGATCGGCGTCAGCTTGACGGCGGCTTCTGTTGCGGTCATGGCCGACGCAGCGGCAAGAAAGCCGTTGATATACGCGCCGAGCAGACATGCCAGCAAACCGTAAATAAAGAACCCGATGAACCGCCGTGTTTCCCCTTTGATGAGGAACAGCGCGATAAACAGCGGAGCGGCGATGGCGACAAAGATATTTTCGGAATAAATCATCCGGTTGCCTCCTTTGCTGAAAGCTCCGCTCCCTTTTTCGCGGCGGGGATTATCAGAAACCACGCTGCCATCTGAATATAGGTGAATACGTAGTAAAGCGCGTCAAAGCCAAAGGACGACATAAGGAAAATAATCAGCTCCAACGCAAACACAGTCAAAACCGTTCCGTGATAACGGCGGTACGCGCCTCCCGCTATGACGCCGGTCAGCGTTTGGTAAAACAAAAAACACAGCACTATACAGTAAAGCGCGTTATTGATAAGCCCACTCGCAAGCAAGAAATATGCGGCGTGAAAGGCGATAACAACAGCGGGAGCGGCGAGTGCGGCAAGTCTGCCGCGTTTTGCTCGAGTGTTTTCTTCATGCGTCCAACCGGATTTCAGCCCGATTGACGCCGTAATAAAAAAGCAGTAAAACCCGATATAGGAAAGGTCGGCTGTGGAAAATCCTCGGGGCCAGTCGTTGGCTATAAAATAATGCAACGTCCAAAATAATGTGCCGAGAAAATAACATCCGAACGCGCCCGCGATAAACTGAAACAACCACGTCTCTGCTTTTTGTCGCATTGCCCACCCTACAAGAGCAGCTAAAGTCGCAAGCTGCACGGCGCAGCTGATAATATCAAAAAGCGATTCCATAGGCCGTCCTCATTTCTTTCCAAACTTCTTTATGCAAAAAAGCGTAAGCGCAGCGCTGACCGCAAAAGCGGCCACACCTACTAAAATATATCCGCCGACCTCACCGCTTGCGAAAATGGTTGCGGTTTGATTTTCCGCCGTTTCCCGCAACAATTCGTCGGGAATGAAGAGCGGGACGGCTGCGGCCAAGCCGATGACAAGCGCAAGGCATGTAGCTACGGACAGCGTGGTGTAAACGCGGCGTTTCCGTTTTGCGTCCCGCACATCCAACTGTTCCGTGCGGCGCAGAATTTCCTGCGTGATTTCCTCATTGCTCCGTTTCATAATCAAAGCCCTCTCTTACCAGTATTTTTTTCAGTGCCGCCTTTGCGCCGCATAAAAGATTGTCGATTTGCTTCACCGTTTTGTCCATTGCTTCACCCGTTTGAACATAGCTTTTGCCCTCGAAATAAATGAGCCGCAGAATATCTTTGTGCTGCTTTTTCAGTCTTTGCATCGCCTCGTGCAATTGGCGTTTTTGTTCCTGTCGGAACAGTTCGGCGGCAGGCGCGTTTTCTGTGCCCGCGCTTTCCAAAATAATATCAAGATTTTCAAATATAACGGGATTGTGCTTATTCTTTTTCAAGAAATTCAGCGCGAGGTTTTTCCCCGTGGTAAACAGATACGATTTCACCGCTTCGGGATTTTTGATTTTATTCTTATTCCGCACAAGCCGAACGTATGCGTCTATCATCAATTCCTCCGCATCATGGCTGTTGCCAACCATGCGCATGATAAAGTGCGTTAGTTCTTTGTTGTAAAGATTGACTAAGCTGGTCAGCGCGTCCTTATCATCAGCCAAAAAGCGGTAAAACAATGTGTTATCGTTACCGCTTGGTTGTCCATTATTTGACATCAGTACCGCCTTCCTTTTTGTGCCACTCAACCCGCGTGTCGCGTGGCTTTTTAGCGTCTTTGGGAATCAGCCAGTCACGGGCGGGGCGTATCGCGCCATCTATGCGTCCGGCTTTTAATAACGCTTGAACCCACCGCAGAGAAACACCCCATTTTTCGGCTGTCTGCCGTGCTGTCAAATAATCCATATCAAGCCTCCGTGTTCTTTGAATTGAACATAAATAATATACTACGTTATAACGCATTTACCAAGCGGGAGCTTGTAAAATACTTTTTCTCTTTTAAGTTGCCGCATGCTGATAAACCAGTCTACAATATTTAGACGAATTGTCGAAAATACTTAACTCATCAGCAATATCAAGCAAAGACTGCAATTGGTTCATTGAGCGGTAGTATCTAGCAACAATTATGTCTTTAGGGTAAGGTCACACGGCCGAATCCGTCACCAACCAGAACCAGCAAATGTTTCGGATTATTCACTGTTGGCGGAAAGAAAGGACTACCATTACGACCCACGAAATCACTTATACAAGCGGTTTATCATTTGTAGTTTACAAATGGTTTTGCAAAAAGGGAGTCACGTATTTGTTAACCCATGGTGTATGTTTGAAATTTGGATTAAAATAATATTGAGATTCGTTATGCTGATAAACCAGTCTACAATATTTAGACGAATTGTCGAAAATACTTAACTCATCAGCAATATCAAACAAATACTGCAATTGGTTCATTGAGCGGTAGTATCTAGCAACAATTTTGTCTTTAAGGAACATCGTGCCCAAATTCCGCAACTCTTTGCGCAACACGTGTGATGTTTATCTCTGGATCGCAGGTAGTAACAAAGTTTACTGAAACCATGTACCCTCTGTCTTTTGCTTCTCGGAGAAATTCTACCTTTTCAATTGTTGAAAATACCGTTTCAAAGATAAAATCAGCTCCCTTATTCACTAAGATTCTGCGGAAAGATTCAGAGAGTTGCATGGACTCAATATAACACTGCCTGTACTCTTCAGGGTCACTTGGAGGATTAGGATACAAAAGCGAAAAGAAAGAATCTGGTCCTATATACAATAAACCCAGATTGTCTAGGTCGTTGAGAAAATCATTAATCAAGGTGGACTTGCCTGAGCCATTTGGCCCGGCAAACATAATCAGTCTCATTTATGCCAATGCGCTATTGTCAGTGAGTTCCTGTGTGGTTGAAGAAAGTTCGGTTTCTACGACCTCGTAGGTACGCAACGCGGCCAAAGATATGTTTCCTTTTACGACACTGTAGGGGGTAGGTTTAACTCCGCGTCTAATTGTAACTACAGGTTTTACTGAGCGCATTTTTGGCTTCGCTTGTACAGAAACAGAGTCACAAAGTGCCGATTCTATCGGATTCATAGCATTAAACCTCTTTTGTGTCGCGGACGGATCTCAGCAAACCTAAGCAATTTGCATTTACTCCGTACACACCCATAACTCTACGATTTTCGACAAAGCCTGTCAAATAGCATTTTCCACAGTTACAGCGGATTGTTGTAACAATACCCAACAACGACTGACACAATCAGCGCAATTGCGCCTAAAATCAATATGACGATTCTTATTTTAAAATATTACTCATCATACTATAACCTCTAGTTCCCAAGGTATTCTTTTGGGCAACTTCCGGAAACCTTACCATAACACCGGAAAAGGTATCAATTATGTGCCTATTGGTGCGCAAAAAGCATTGTAATTGATAGATTTCAGAGGTTGCCTACTGTTTATCCTGATTTGAAGGAGGTATCTTTTTATAGAACAGAAAATAGACTTCGCTAATTAGCCATAATACACATATTGCTCCACATACTAGCCCAATAATAGTCACTGTTGTTGGAGACATGCCGAAAAGTCCACCATTTGAAAATTCAATGATGGTGCAAACAGTGCCTGCGCACATTGCAACAATAAAGAATAGCTTTCTTTTGCTCATGGTACTTTCATTACGATAGTGAAATATATTTTAGCACCTTTTCTTAAGAACATCCTGCAAATAGTATTGGTAATACCTTGTTTATCGTACGTTTTGGGGTAATTACTGCCTGAAAACAACAAAATCCAAAATTTTACAAAGTTTTCGTTAAAAGAGACTTATCAAAAGCTCTTCTTTTCTAACGGTATATAGAGGGGGATTACACTTTTAGAATGAAACATGAAAGCATTTACCCAATATCAGAATAAGGAGGGCAAAATGACGTAGAACGCAGACGACAGGGGACATGAGCCGAATCTGTGGCTCGAACTATTAAAACAACGGAATGATATGGACCAAGCGTCCATATTGCTATTTCTAGGAGGATTTAGGCACACACATGCTCATTAACAACTTAATACAGCAACCAATATACTCAAGGGACACGACTATCATGGAAACCAAGCAGAAACCACAACTGAATAGCAGCGGCATGGATATTCCTGATTACGCTTACAAAGCAATGGCTGACGTATTACTGCCAATCATACAGCAGTATTACCAGACAGAAGAAGGCAGACAGGCATTCAAGGAATGGCAAGCCAAGCAAAACAAATCAACTCACTAGCTGATACCAATAATGGGCGAAGCGGTAGAAATACTGCCTTGCCTCCTTATTTCTACCTCAGTATATCCGCAATATAATATTTCGTTTGTTTGGCAAGAACAAAAGACAAATCAACTAACCCAGAAACGATCTACTGGATCAAGCTCCCAAACATTGTGCCTTATCTTAGCCGTAAAATCTGCTCCGCGTGCAGCGAGATTTCCTTTCCAGATATACGCAGAAGTAAGTAGGGTTGTATCATTGAGTTCTGTATCATTGAAAACAATGAGGAATCCTTCCTCAAAACCTGTGGGGGAACCTTCCAAAGTTTTGATGTAGCCCTTTTCAATAAGACCATCAAAATTATCCAAAAGAAAAGTGCAATGATAACGGTTGCAGTAATCCTGTAGCATAGTAAGCAAAGAATCTGTGTCACTGATAATGGCGTCGGATAAATCAACGGCAAGGATAGTACCTTCATGTGGCTTGTCCGGACAGTACCAACTAACCAAATGTTTAAAAATAGCATAATATGCGTCTGCTGAGGTTCCAGTAAAATTCTCCTCGGGCATGTTATTCTTTGCGCATGCTGAAGAACAAAAGAGAACACAAGAAACTATTAGTACTGCCAATATTTTTGACTTCATATACTTCTAGTCCTCCCTAAATGAAAAGCATTCTGTATATTTACGCATTTATATTGATAATCCGTCAATGTCTTTGATAAATTGGCAAAGCCGAAACCATAACCAACAGGAACCAAAATGTTTTGGATTATTCACAATTGGCGAGCAGTTTGTTACTCGAACGGCGCTGTAACTCTCCTTGCTTCAGTTGAGGATTATGGTTATCACTTGAAGAGGTTTGTCCAAACGCTATTTTAATTCCGCTATAGTTGCTCCCTCTCCTCCTTCGTTATGCGGTGCAGCATGGAACGTTTTTACCAATGGGTGAGTAGCGGCCTGTTCACGAATGATATTACGTACCGTGCCAGTTCCGAAACCATGTATGATTCGCACGCTTAGAAGCCCACTTAGAGCCGCATTGTTTATATAGCTGTCAAATAATATTGCCACTTCTTCAGCCCGTTTGCCTCGCAGGTCCAATTCTGATGCTGCCACTCTGGATGAGAAGAAGTTTTGTGGGCGGCTGTTTTGTTTTGATTCTGTGTGCTCTGTTTTACGTAAGGAATCGCGCTTAACTTTGAATCGCACAGCTCCGGAATTTGCCTCAATTATACCGTTGCGTTCATCAATTGACATAACAACGGCATTAACACCATATTCATTAAGCCATACTTGGTCGCCAATCGAAAGGTTAGTACTGTCAGTTTTTGATGGCGTGAATATATTGAGTTTACGATTGTCTCTTAGCTTAGTACGAGTGGTTTGCATGATTTGACGCGCTTCACTTACAGAGCTTGCTGTTCGTTTTTGTTTCAAAGAGGACAGGGCAGTTTTGATTTCTTTCTGCAGAGTCGCCATCTCGGCCACCAAATCATCCCGTGCTTCTTGGTATAAAAGTTGGCGTTCGATATCCAACTTACTGGCTTCGTCTTCAACCTCGTTAATACGTTGTTCCAGATGGGTTTGCTGTGTTTCAACAGTTTTAAGAAGTTCCGACAAACGATTGCGCTCTGATTGGAGACCGCAAAGCAATTCTTCCATCTCGCGAGCACTGGGATTTAAAGAAGCCTGTGCATCAGTAACAATTTCAGATGGAATACTAAAACTGGCGGCGGTGGCAATGGCGTTTGACCCACCGGGTGTGCCCAGTGTCAGCTTATATGTGGGTCTGAGGGTCTTTAAGTTAAATTCAAAAGCGGCGTTTTGTAAGCCAGGGGTGGTATGTGCGAATACTTTTAGTTCAGAATAATGTGTGGTAACAACACCTAATACAGAGTTATGAAGCATGTAGCGTAGGATAGCGCGTCCGAGCGCTGATCCTTCTTGTGGATCAGTGCTGGATCCAAGTTCATCCAACAGAATTAAACTGGCACCTTTAACTTCTTGTAAAATGCGGCTGATATTGCTCATATGCCAACCAAATGTAGACATCGTTCCAGCGATACTTTGTTCATCGCCAATATCAGCGAAAATGCCTTCTAAAATCGGTAATCTTGTACTTGCCCCCGCAGGAATTGGCAAACCGGCTTGTGTCATAAGACATAAAAGACCAATGGTTTTTAATGCTACAGTTTTTCCACCGGTGTTGGGTCCAGTAATCATTAGGATAGAAAAGTCTTTTCCTAACTCTAAATTAAGCGGAACAGCATCTGCATTCAATAGAGGATGGCGTGCTTCAGAGAGACAAATTATAGGAGAGAGATCTTTTGTTGGCGCGTAAACCTGCGCTTCAACAGCTTCTGTCTGTTTGGCAAAGCGAGCCTTGGCCAGTTCAAAATCGATAGCAGCGGCGGCTTCAAGTGAATACTCAATTTGGTGGCTTTCCTTGCCGATTAGTTGGCTGATTTCGGCCATGATGCGTTCGATTTCGTGCTGTTCTTTGATTTGCCATTTCTTTAATGCGTTGCCTATCTCAAGTGTTTGCCAAGGCTCAACAAAAATGGTGGCGCCAGTATTGGAAATGTCATGAACAACTCCGGACACATCACCTCTTCTCTCGCTTTTAACAGCAACTACATAGCGTCCTTCACGCTCGGTGACAATGGGCTCTTGAATAAAGCGTCGTTCCGAATCGGAAGCAATCAATGATTGTAGTTTCTCAACCAATACTCCTCGGGTACTATGCTTCTGTCGGCGGATTTCCTCAAGAGCAGGAGAGGCATTGGGAAGAATTTCGCCGCTAGAAGATATGGCTTGGTCAATGGCTTTGATAATAGGAGTGAAGTCAGCGATTTCCGATGCTTTTTCGAATAGAATTTGGGCAATATTTTGACGGGGAATGACTTGATTGCGTAATTGTGTAAGTGCATTTAGCGAAGAACGGATTTCTGCCAAAGCGCTGGGGTCAGCTACTTTTCCGCGCGCTGCGGCATTTACTTCATCGGTTATATCGCGAGCGTCAGAAACGCTGATTGATGGTTCTAATGCGAGTAAGGCTCTAGCTTGGGAAGACGCGGCCAGAGCATATTGCACATCTTTCAATTCATTTGATGGAGTAAGCGCATTAGCTATGGCACGGCTGAGGGAAAAAGTGCAGTAACTCGCGATAATACTACGTACGGCGGGGAACTCCAGTAATTCTAAATCTTTAATATTCACTCTGTTCTTTCAACGGTGTTTACCCAACAACCTACATAATCTAATCTCAGACGTAGAGGGCGTTAGAGGTTGAGTAACTTATAAATCTGAAAAATCAATCTGCGCTACCTCAATATTATCACACTGAGTCAACCAAATGCTCGTTAAAGCCAAAAAACGGGGGCGTCAGTTCAAAGTAGGAACTGGCGCCCAAACGGTTCAGTAGTATTGGATAATAAGGGTTAAAGTATTCTAAGCAAAATGACTTCCAATTTTGGCATAGCACTCCCTTCAGTGGATGTAGTTCCGAGCACGGTGGCGATAAACTCAATGCTATTACCCTCGCTAACTCTTGGGTCTCCTTTATATATTTGATAAACCAATAAAACTTGCCAACCCGCTGAAGCAGACTCGCTAATATCAACAATTAACTCAAAACTGTCGTTACCTTTGTTATCAAGACTGATAACTTTCCCAGTCAAAAGGACCTTTTGTCCGATATAATCCTGGTTAGAACGAGTTAGATTTATATAACTGACATTAGCGTTTGCACTTCTGCTCTCTTCCTCCCATGAAAGTCTTGTAGGATTATCATCCTTATTGCAGGAGCAATCAGTACAGGTACATGAACAATCACAATTGTTGGGGCTACACCCTAATTTAGACAAAACACCTGAGCAAGTTAAAATAGAAAAAATAAGTCCGAGCAACAAAACAACAATCACTACCAGCGCACAACATTTAAAAAAACCTCCGGAACCACCGCTCTTACGATTTTCATCAACCATGGTTCTCCTCCTTATTATAATGAATCGTGCATCGTATAAATAACATAACATATCCATAATTTAAAAACAATACTTATTGTACTGGAACTATTAACACTCTTCGGTTGCCTCTTGAACGAGTGGCTTGTCTCATGAATCCAATTGATTAAAGGAAAAATAGAAATGATTATTATTAGTTTAACAAGGATGTGATTGGCATACACATAGTTACTTAAAATATCTATTGCCAATGTTTTATGGTTACCGTTTTATTTGTCTTTTGTGGAAAAGTAGTGGTTAAGCATGCAAACGTTATATACTTTATCCAAAGAAAAATATACTATTTGGAGACATAATATGGATGCGTTATTAATTGTTGCTGTTATCGCCTTTCTGGTACTGTTCATTCTAATTTTATTTACTTTATTTCGGATACAAAAAACAATTGATACCATTGTTGGTGGTTTGGCTGACTGTTATTGTGTATTAACGAAGTTGAGCCAAGACAAACCTTCTGATGAACAACAGTAATTTGGATGGTTGGATATTTTTAGCTGTACGGGCATTGTAAGGCTCGTTTTAAATGTATCGAGATAAAACACATAGCAGGAATAGTTATTGGGGGCAGGATTATCAGCACATAACGTTATGTCAATATGTTAGTACTCTCATGCCTACTATGCTACATAATATATATTGTGCGAACCACATTTTAGCCATGATAATTGACATAATGAAGTGCATGAAAAATGAGGCTGAGTTTTGTAAAAGTGTCCGGATTTGCTTGATTAGAAGCGAGTTGAGTTCAGTTTTTAAGTTGGAATTCTTTCCGAAAGTGTAGGAGGGTGCATATGATTTCAAACGGAAATGGTGGTCTAGGCGCAGCTATTATCTTGGGTGTAGGATTAGTTGTTACGTGCAATTGCCTAGCCCTTGGCTACTTGGTATTCAAGCAAACTGTGCTGATTAAGGCCTTGCTAAAAACAGTAAATGAAATAAACCATAAGCTTAACAATAAAACTTAACACTAATTGTGAGTCAAAAATTGGGCGATTACACAATTAATCCGTTGAATGCGAAACGGAAGGTCGCTAGATTTCGATTGTAGAGCCTCATTGTTTTATCAAACTAAAATACGTATCTTTTTACTTATCGCTTAATGGCAGAAAACGCAATAATCCACAGTAACGTAGATAAGATCATTAAAACGATATCAATAACACCCAATACAATCCCAAAAGTGGCTTTAATACCGGTATAACCCTGCTTTTTAGCGATATTTCCGGTAATAATTGCAACAGTGCCCAGAACTATGCCAAGGAAGAAGAATCCAACAATGCCGCAAACAAGAGAGATGATTGCATTGCTGTTACCAGCGTCGGTCCGGGGGGGTATATTTTGTTGGGCATATTGAAAAGGTTGTGAGGATGGAGAGGCAGTGATAAGTTGCATCCCACAAACTGAGCAATGTTGGGAATTGTCGCTTTGCCGTGTACCGCATGAAGTGCAATACATATTGAACTCCTTCGCCTAAAATTTGTCAATATACTAATTGATTTTGACAGAATAAGCAACTAGTGATATTTTATTGTTTGAGATGCGGTTGAGAAAGTGCTATTGAGGTTAATAGATACATACGAGTTTAGTGATTACTCGGCATAACTACCCATAAACAACAGAACTATTCATAATGCCATGATTCGCCCTTATGTCAATTAAGCTATATTTATAATAATAACACCAATAGCAATTAACAATACAATCAGTATCGGAATTATCAAGCCAATAATCCCTGTAATAATTCCGATGGTAGCTTTGCTTCCTTGTGTGCCCTGCCTCTTGGCAATTATGCCAAATACGATGGCTAAAATACCAATTATTAAAGCAATTGGCCAAAACAGAAGCGCTGGAATGCTGATTATGCCACAAATCAGAGCCGCAGTCGCCATGCTTTCACCGCGCAAGTGTACGCTACTGTTATCCGACAGGTTATTGGAATGCGGCGAGTTGGCAAGTTGTGATGAGGGGAACTCTAGCGGTGGCGTATCGGATGTATGAGATGATATCAGGCTGACTCCACAATTTATGCAAAACTGAGTGTTTTCCGGAACACCTACTCCGCAATTATGACAATACATATTCCCTCCTCAAAGATTAGTTTTTAGTCTTTTAAACGCTTGTGCTTTGGTTGTTTCAACTCAACTTATCAAATTTCATTCTTATTGTACATACGTTACACCGCAAGTTCAAAGTCCAGTTTCCCTATCTTTTCTCCATTTACTATCAGCGTTATAGAATGCTTTCCGGAGTAGTGTTTGCGTACAGTTACATCAGCGAAAGAGTGTTTTTTATGATATGTTTTGCGAGAACCTTTCTTCAACGTGGTTTCTGAGATTTGAAAAACCTTGTCACTGGATTTGCCGTTAGCTTTGATATAACTTACGGCGTATTCCAATCTAACCTTAGTTTCTTGCGATGTACAGAGCGTAAAAGAGAAAGTAAGGTTTTCACCAATCCTTATGGAAGTTGCGCTTAAAGATAGATCTGTAACTGCTACCGAAGTTATATCTTCATACCCGAAAAGTGCCAGTATTTCACGTTCGCCCTTTTTGAGTAATGTGCGGCAAGCATGCTTAATAATCCAATCAGTATCTTTATTTTGGCCGTACCATTCATGTGCCAAACTGATAACCAGAGCAGGATGAGTTTTTGATATGTCATTAAGGTTATTGGCGACGCTACGTCTTACATCGAGGGATTGGTCGGTCTTCAGTTGCTCTAAGATAGGAAGAATAGGCGTAGGGTCTTTCTTAAAGCTGTTAAGAGCAATTCCCCAAGGAAGTGCCGGGCGGCAACCTTCACTTGATAGCCGACGAACGTGTTCACAGTCACTTTTTGACCAAGCGTACATTTGGGCCATCATTCGCTTCTCATCCTTGATAATAAACGGTCTTACAGCCAACTCTGACGAGGCGTACTCGGTAAAGCGTTCTAATGATTGGATAGATAAGTTCCAATTTTCTTCGTCTTGGCCAAAGACCTCAACAAAATCAGGAAAACAATACTTACAGAAACCATTGTATTGGTCCAATAATTGAACGATAATCTCAATGGCAGTGGGGAAATCTGCCGGGAGATAACGACCTAAAACAAGTGATACTCTGCGACCGCGCTCTTTTAGCTCAAGCTCCG
>JGI24702J35022_10002324_pt1 | contig 11638 bp, 12 predicted proteins | sample TergutTh196P4_FD_35022 | JGI IMG/M metagenome (IMG submission 35022)
TGCCTGCCTGCCTGCCTGCCTGCCTGCCTGCCTGCCTGCCTGCCTGCCTGCCTAATAATTGTGTCTGTGCTCATGGGTTTGTCAAGTTCTCCACAGACCATATGATAAGCTAATGCAAGCTTGCTTTGCAACATCACGCTGAGTTGTCGTATGTAAGGATAGCAAATGTACTGCCGTGCTTGGCGATATGGCGTATATCCCATATAATGAGCTTGGACTTAATCAACCTAGAATGGTGGTGCAATGCAGATTACCAAGTGGAGTTCTTTGAAAAGAAAAATGGAATTGCTCCGGCAGAGGATTTCATAGATGAATTAGATGATAAAATGTCAGCTAAAGTATATCGTCTGCTCACCATGATTTCTAACAATGGCCCTGAACTGCGAGAGCCACACTCCAAGCATTTGGAGGATGGTATATTTGAGATACGAGCACAAGTAGGTTCGAACTTATCTTTTGTTTTGTATTTCCTCGCAGTTGGACGCAAAGTGATTCTAACAAATGGGTTTATTAAAAAACCATGAAAACACCAAGGGCTGAAATTGAGAAAGCCAAAAGATACAGAGATGAATACATGGCAAGGGAGGCACAGAAAAATGAGAACGCTCGAAACCGCACTTGAAAGAAAAATGAAAGAGCATGGTTTCCGTGCGGAGTATGAAGCACTTGAACCAGAGTTTGCTACCATGCAAGCTGTGATTGACGCACGTAAAAACTCTGGTCTTACTCAAAAGCAGCTGTCTGAAATAACTGGGATAGACTAGGGAGACATCAGCAAAATTGAAATCGGGGAAGCCAATCCGACGCTTAACACACTGAAGCGGTTAGCTTCTGGGATGGGTATGAAATTGAAGTTGGAATTCGCTCCATTATCTAGACAATAAATTCGATATGCAAACGACAGGTTTGGTTATGAACCTCTCTTTTTGTGTCATATCACCAAGTTCTTCCTCGGGGGCTTTGTTCCAGTTCAGACCGTTCTGCTCAATTAGTTTTTTCCAATAGAAACCCGCTTTCATATTAACGGGCGCCACCCAGTCAGTTATAGCCTGTTTTCGCTAAAATAAGAACAGGCATAGCTGCTGCCAAAAGGAATTCAAAAAGATACGCTGAATGGTTGCCGATAAATCAGCGTTGGGCTACAATAACTGTTACTATTTGTACATAAATTGTAATGATAATTGGGGAGACACTATGGCAACATTGATTACAGATACTACTTTAAGAGACGCCCATCAGTCACTGATTGCGACTCGCATGCGAACTCGTGACATGGTGGATATACTGGAGGAGTTGGATAAGGTTGGCTTCTACTCTTTGGAAGTATGGGGCGGCGCTACTTTTGACAGCTGTATTCGTTTTCTGAATGAAGATCCTTGGGAGCGACTGCGTATCATTCGCAGCAAGGTTAAAAACACTCGTTTGCAGATGCTCCTTCGAGGGCAAAATTTGGTGGGCTACCGCCATTATGCTGATGATGTGGTGCGCGATTTTGTTAGGCTTTCAATCAAGAACGGCGTTGATGTATTTCGCGTTTTTGATGCTCTTAATGACATTCGCAATATGCGATCCTCAATTTCCGCAATCAAAGAATTCGGGGGCACTGTACAAGGTGTTATTTGCTATACCACCAGCCCTGTGCATACTCTGGAAAAATTGGCTGAAATGGCTATTGAACTGGAAAATATTGGCAGTGACGCCGTATGTATAAAAGATATGGCCGGCTTAATTTCGCCGCAAGTTTCCACCGATTTGGTTAGCGCCATTATAAAGAAAGTCAGTATTCCGGTGGTTTTACACTCCCATTGTTCCAGCGGGATGGCTCCGATCAGCTATTTCGCCGCTGCTTGTGCCGGTGCTGATGTGCTGGATACGGCTTTTTCTGCTTTTGGCTGGGGGGCTTCTCAGCCGCCGACTGAAAGCGTTGTGGCGGCTTTACAGGGCACGCCGTTTGATACCGGACTTAATTTGGCAAAACTGAATGAAATAAACGACTATTTTCTCAATTTGGTGAATAAATATCGCATTTTATTTACGGCTGAGGCGACGCGCCCTAACGCCGCTGTGTTGCTGCACCAAATACCTGGTGGTATGATTTCGAATCTAGTGAGCCAGCTGCGCGAGCAGAAAGCTTTGGACAGATTAACGGATGTTTACGCCGAAGTGCCGCGCGTGAGAGCTGACTTGGGCTATCCTCCTTTGGTAACACCTACCAGTCAGGTGGTCGGCACGCAGGCCGTACTTAACGTGTTAAGCGGTGAGCGTTACAAGCAGGTAACCCGCGAGACCAAAAATTATCTGATGGGGCTTTATGGAGCTGCCGCCGGAACGGTAAACACCGATGTTAGGCGTTTGGTTATCGGCGATGAAAAGGTTGTGACCGTACGACCTGCTGATTTGCTGGCACCCGAAATGGGTAAAGCGAAGGCTGAAACTCAAAAACTGGGTATTGGCAAATGTGAAGAAGATGTGGTGACTTATGCTCTCTATCCGGAAATTGCGGTTAAGTTTTTACGCGGTGAACTGAAAGAAGAGACGTTGGCTTCACCTCAGGCAGTGGTAGCCACGCCTACGCCTACGGCGACACTGTCACCAACCCAATTCAGTGTTGATGTCGATGGTGAGGTGTTTAATGTTAAAGTTTCACCGGTTGGTGGTGCGGTGATTGAAGAAACCAAGTGTCAGAAAATCAGTGCCGACCAGAAAGGGGCAGTTCCGGCTCCCATGAACGGCATGATTATGTCTGTACGTGTCAAGGTGGGCGATAAAGTGAATAAAGGTGACGTTCTGGCTACGATTGAGGCCATGAAAATGGTTTCCGAGATAAACGCCCCTGAGAGTGGTGTGGTTAAAATGATTTGTGTTCGTGAAGGCGACCTTGTAGGCGCAAAAGACGTGCTGGTGGTTGTGGAAGGCGATGATTAATAAAATATTGGTGGCCAACCGAGGCGAGATCGCTATTCGTATCATGCGCGCCTGTCGGGAGATGGGGATTAAATCGGTGGCTGTTTACTCCGAGGTCGATGAAGCCGCTCTTTTTGTTAAGTATGCAGATGAGGCTTATTTTATCGGCAAAGCCAAAGCATCCGAGAGTTATTTGAATATTGACAAGATCATTGCTACGGCGCTTGAGGCAGGCGCTCAAGCCATACACCCCGGTTATGGGTTTCTTTCCGAAAATCCCACCTTTTGCGATGCCTGTGAGCGTGCTGGCATTAAGTTTATCGGGCCGACTAGCAAGGTGCTTGAACTTATGGGTAATAAGCCAGCAGCCCGTTTGGAAGTCCAAAAAGCGGGGGTGCCGGTAATACCTGGCAGCAATGAAATCGTAACCAATCTTCAACAAGCGCAGAGAATCGCAAAGCAAGTTGGTTATCCGGTGATTATTAAACCGGCTGGTGGTGGCGGTGGTATCGGAATGAAAGTGGCTGACAATGAGGATGAATTGGACGCAGCGATTGTTAGCGCCCAACAAATGGCAGCCAAAGCTTTTGGGGTGCCCGATGTATATATAGAACGGTTTATAAGAGAACCGCGCCATATTGAGTTTCAGATTATGGGCGATAGCTTTGGGAATATAGTATATCTGGGAGAGCGTGAATGCTCCATACAGCGAAGATACCAAAAGTTGATTGAGGAATGCCCTTCGGTGGCTATTACTCCTGAGATTCGGCGTAGGATGGGCGAGGTGGCGGTTAAGGTTGGTCAGATGGTGAACTATGAAAGCGCGGGAACGGTTGAGTTTATTTTCTCGGGTGGGGAGTTCTTTTTCATGGAAGCCAATACCCGTGTACAGGTTGAGCATCCGGTTACCGAGATGGTTACAGGGATTGACATCGTAAAGGAGCAGATTCGTATTGCGCAAGGGGAACCTTTGTCTTTCACACAGGAAGACGTCAAATTTAATGGTTGGGCCATAGAGTGTCGTATTAACGCCGAAGATCCTGCGGCCGGTTTTACACCATCAACTGGTAAACTGCGAGGATATCGTTCTCCCGGTGGTATTGGGGTACGTGTGGACTCCGGTGTGCACACCCGTTATACCATTCCTTATGTCTATGACCCGATGATATCAAAGTTGATTGTATGGGGGCGTGATCGTGGCGAAGCCATTGAACGCATGAAAAGGGCTCTTTATGAGTACATCATTGTCGGGGTGGAGACCAATATCCCTTTCCACAAGGCGGTTATGCAAAATCCACGCTTTGTCTCGGGTGAATTCAGTACACACTTTATTGACAGCGAAAAAACGCTTATGGAAGATATGAAGCGTATAATGGAACAAGAAGAACCGTTGGAAACAAAGCTATCGGCAATTTTTGATGACAGCAAGCGGGTTGCCGCGATTGCGGCTGTTATGGCACTGACGCAACAAGAATTGCCACCGGTTACTTCAAACGAATCGTGACAGGTGTCATTGGAGTTGTTAATAAATAGTGGTTTTTTGCGCTTGCGATTGTTTTATCAATTAGTGCCGTATAACTCATTGCCTTAGCCGTGGGGAGTGTCAAATGAATCAAAAACCGCGCATAATCCGATTGGGACTGGCGCAACCGGATGTTATCGTTGGTGATTTTGCCGGCAATTATAACAAGCTGTTGCGGGTTTTGGATGATGCGCGTCGCCAAAAGGTGGACTTAACTGTTTTTCCCGAGCTTGTTATCTGCGGGTATCCGCCCGAGGATTTATTGCTTAAACCCCAGTTCATTGAGCGTAATGTTCAATACCTAAACAAATTGGTACAGGCATCAGTTGGGCTTGATGTAATTGCCGGTTTTGTTGAATCTGATACGTATTTGTACAACGCTGCGGCGGTGATACACGATGGCAAGCTCATCGCAACTTCGCGCAAAATATTTCTGCCTAATTACGGCGTCTTTGACGAGGAGCGTTATTTTAAGCCTGGCGCTGATTGTTCGGTTTATGTGATCGGCGGGGTCAAAGTGGGTCTTAGCATTTGTGAGGATATTTGGCATTCAAACAATCCGGTTGCGTCTCTTGCCAAGGCCGGGGCTGAAGTTATTGTTAATATCAGCGCTTCTCCTTACCACTACGGAAAAACTAAAGAACGGGTAGCGCTGTTGACCTCACAAGCTCGCCAAAACTCGGTAATTATGGTCTACAACAATATGGTGGGTGGGCAGGACGAATTGGTATTTGATGGCCATAGCCTTGTTCTTGACGCGCAGGGAGAGATATTGGCAAGAGGAAAACAATTTGAAGAGGATTTCGTGGTGGTGGATGTTGACCTGGATACTGTGGCGAATAGGCCTTTTCAAGAAAAAGAGAATTTGTCACAGGGGTTAACGCAGAGGAGTTGGACGGTTGGGCTGACGAAAGTCTCCGAAGCTTTCTCGGAGAGTGAAAAACCATCGTTGGCGCTTCGTGTCAATGAAGAGTATTCACCCGACGGTGAAATCTATAATGCGCTTGTGTTGGGGACACGGGACTATATTGTAAAAAACGCTTTTAGGAAAGTGGTATTAGGACTGTCAGGCGGGGTGGACTCCAGTCTGGTAGCTACCATCGCCGTTGACGCGCTGGGTAAAGACAGCGTTATCGGTGTTTCTATGCCTTCGCGTTTTTCATCTCCGGGAAGTCAAACGGATGCCATTTTGCTTGCCCAAAATCTGGGTATCAAGTTTTTCTCGTTGCCCATAGATGATACTTTTCAATCTTATTTGGATAATATGGCGGGAATTTTTGATGGAAGTGAGACTGATACTACCGAAGAGAATCTGCAAGCGCGAATACGCGGAAATTTGGTAATGGCGCTTTCCAATAAGTTCGGTTGGATGGCTCTTCCCACGGGCAACAAAAGTGAAATGGCTACGGGATACGCCACCTTGTATGGCGACATGGCAGGCGGGTTTGCCATACTGAAAGATGTACCCAAAACCTTGGTTTACAAATTGGTGGCCTACCGGAACCTACTGGCCGGTTATGACATTATTCCTCAATCTGTAATTATTAAACCTCCGTCGGCAGAGCTGAGATACAATCAACTTGATACAGATAGTTTGCCGCCCTATGAAGTGCTGGATTTAATACTTAAAGCCTATGTGGAAGACGATGAGACCGTTGAAGAGATGGTGGCACTTGGTATGGATGAGGAAGTAGTGCGCATGGTTGTTCGCTTGGTTGATGGAAGCGAGTATAAGCGTCGCCAAGCACCACCGGGCATAAAAATAACTACGCGGGCTTTTGGTCGTGATCGTCGCTTGCCGATAACCAACAAATTCCACGGCAACTTCTAGGGCTTAATACCCGTAATCGTAAATGAATAGTTGCTAACCGTTTGCCTGTTCAACTAAACTTACACAACTAACTCGTGAGGTGAGAATGATGACCGGATTTGGTGAGGGGGCTCTTGATAAGTACTGGGCTGCATTAAAAGAAAAGTATCGCGAAAGGTATTCTGAGGTTGCCGCAGATCATATGGTTTATCCGCGTAATACGGAAGAACTGACAGAGCATTCCTGTTTCGGTTTGTCATACGAGTCACTGGAGGAAAATATTGCGATATGGTTACGAATTGAGAATAACCATGTCAGCGAGGCTTCTTTTTCCACTGGCGACTGCTTTGTTTGTACTGCCTGTGCCAGTGCGTTGACAGAACTGGCGCGAGGTAAAACTCCGCAGGAAGCGCTGTTGATTGGCAAGCAAGAATTAATTGACGAACTGCATGGATTGCCTGAGGATGACCACGAGTGTGCTGAACTTGCGGTTAAAACATTGCAGGAAGCGCTTAATAATTATCTTGCTACTGAATCGTAGGTTGATTGGGGAGGAATACTGACAAACGTATGAAAAAACTACTATCGGGAAATGAAGCAATTGCATACGGTGCTTATCATGCCGGCATTCGCGTAGCGGCAGCTTATCCGGGCACTCCCAGTACCGAAATACTTGAGAATTTGGCCCGTTATAAAGACATCCATGCTCAATGGTCAACAAATGAGAAAGTGGCCTTTGAAGTGGCTTTGGGTGCCTGTTATGCCGGTGTGAGGACTTTGGTTTCCATGAAACATGTTGGTCTAAATGTGGCCGCTGATCCTTTTATGGCAGCCTCAGTGACCGGAGTGCGGGGAGGGTTGGTGGTTGTTAGTGCCGATGACCCGGGCATTCATTCGTCGCAAGGCGAGCAAGACAACCGTTATTATGCGATATTCGCTAAAGTTCCGATGCTTGAACCTTCTGATAGTCAAGAAGCCTACGATATGATGCCACTGGCATTTGAGATTTCCGAGCGTTTTGACACTCCGGTTATGCTACGCAGTACAACGCGTGTTTCACATGCCAAGACCGTAGTTGACATAAACAGAGAAAGACCGTCAAAGTTGCCGGAGGCTGTTTTTCGGCGCGAAATGTCCAAATTTGTCGCACTGCCGGTGAACGCCAGACGACGTCAACTATTGGCCTTACAAAGAATGGAGAAACTGGCTGAATACGCAGAGAGTTGCTCACTGAACTATATTATTCGAGGCAGTCAGGAGTTGGGTATTATCGCGAGTGGGATTGCTTTTAATTATGCTCGTGAGATATTCCCAGAAGCTTCGTTCTTAAAGCTGGGCATGAGTTATCCGCTTCCCAAAAAATTGATAGGTTGCTTCGCGCAAGAGGTAAAACGGCTCATTGTTGTGGAAGAACTGGAACCTTTTCTTGAGGAACAAATTAAAGCAATGGGGCTTACGGTGGAAGGCAAATCGTTTGTCCCTCGTTCCGGCGAGCTAAGCAGTGGGCTCTTGCGTACAGTGGCTCAAAAGAACGGATTGTTACCGTTAACAGAGAATAAACCGCTTGCCTTGCTGGCTGATGATTTGCAAAACTTACCCAAACGCCCTCCGTTACTGTGCCCCGGGTGTCCGCATACCGGATTGTTTTTTATTCTAAGCAGTTATGGTTTGCGGAAAGGTGGCGCGGACGGCAGCGAACTTGGTCCCGTTATCACTGGCGATATTGGGTGCTACACCTTGGCGGCTTATCCTTGCCTGAGCGCAATGGACACTTGCGCTTGTATGGGAGCTGGGATTGGAGAAGCTCTTGGCATGGAGAAAGCCGGGCTTAAAAATAAGCTGGTGGCTGTGATTGGTGACTCAACCTTCCTGCACTCAGGAATTACCAGTTTGCTGAATGCTGTCTACAATAAATCTTCCATAACGGTGGTAGTTTTGGATAACCGTACTACAGCCATGACAGGACACCAACAACATCCCGGCACCGGATTTACGGCGCAAGGAGAGCCAGCTATGGCTGTTGACATCGTCGCGCTGGCTAAAAGCTGTGGGGTTGCCAATGCTTCGGAGGTATCTGCTTTTGATATCAGGGCATTGCGTATGGCGGTTAAGGAAGCAATTAATAATCCGGAGCTGGTGGTATTGGTTGTGAGGGGGGATTGCGCTGCGATTGCCAGAAAAAAAATTGAACCCATGTTCGTTGAGCAGGAAAAATGTGTTAATTGCGGCGTTTGCCTTTCCTTAGGGTGCGCTGCGCTTCAAAAGGGCAATCAAAAAACACAAATCAACGCTCAATTATGCAACGGCTGTACTCTGTGCCAACAACTTTGTTCTCCGCAAGCAATAAAACCGCTACATGCTCAGGAGGGTCTAAATGCATAGTGTTAATTTGCTTATCACCGGAGTAGGGGGGCAAGGAGTGGTTCTGGCAAGCGACATCCTGGCGGAAGTGGCACTGGTAAATGGTTATGATGTCAAAAAGACTGACACATTGGGTATGGCGCAGCGGGGAGGCAGCGTGGTAACCAATCTAAGAATTGGCGAAAAGTTGGCTTCACCGTTGATTGGTGAAGGAGAGACAGATATTTTGCTGGCTTTCGAGAAATTGGAGGCGGCTCGTTGGAGCCCTTATCTGAAGCAAGGTTCGGTTTCGATCGTTAGCAACCAAGTCGTTCCCCCTTTGACAGTCAGTCTAGGCAAAGAAAATTACCCGAGTGATGATGATATCGTTCGCTTGCTACAGGGTTTTGGCAGTGAAGTGATCATTCTTGATGGCCCGCAACTGGCATGGGAATTGGGTAATAGCAAAGTACTTAATGTGTTAATGCTGGGGGCACTGTCAACGCGATTACCATTTCCCTTTGAGAATTGGCAGAAAGTCATTGAAGAACGCTTGCCAACTAAAATTGTGGATATTAATATAAAGGCCTTTATCTGTGGTAAAGAAGCCATTTTGCGGAAAGCTACTTAACTTGTTAATCCCAATCTGACTGGATTATACTTTTAAGCGTAGCATGTTTGGTTTACCTGATTGAGGAGATTTAATTAATGATCAAAATGCACAATATCGTTAAGCGTTTTGGTACGCAAACTGTTCTGTCGGATGTCTCGTTCGAGGTGAAGGAAAAGGAAATTTTCGGCTTGCTGGGGCCTTCCGGTGCTGGCAAGACCACTATTATCAATATTCTTACCAGACAATTAATCGCTGATGGAGGAAGTTACTCAATTGGCGTAACTCCCTTTGAAACTGGCTTGATGCTTGATGAAGACGGCTTATATCCGCGCTTAAATGGTCTTGAGAATCTGAATGTATTTGCTGACATCTACGGAATTTCACATGAGAAGTCCTTGGAAGCGTTAAGGAGTGTTGGTTTAGGGGATGCTGTCAAAAAACCGATCAACCAACTTTCTAAAGGAATGAGACAAAGAACCGCTTTGGCACGGGCGATTTTACATAAACCAAAGGTATTGTTTTTGGATGAACCTACCAGTGGAATTGATCCCGGAACTGCCCGTGGGATTCATAAACTTATTCTTAGACTACGTGACGATGGAGCCACTGTTTTTCTGACGACTCATAATATGGATGAGGCGGTTAAGCTGTGCGACAAAGTGGCTCTTTTGCACAAAGGAGTAATTGTCGAATATGGTGGACCTGCTGAGATTTGTCAGAGGCATAACTCGATAAAAACCGTGCCTGATTTGGAAGCAGTTTTCATCAAGGTGACGGGGGTGGTGTTGGAATGAGAAGCGCCAAAGCAATCTTTGTAAAACAGTTACGCGATACACTTAAAAACCGCGTGATGCTGATTCAGTTTGTCCTCTTTCCGGCCATTGCTTTTGTGATGACCGAGTTTGTCGCTAAGCCGAATGAGGAAATATCTGATGTCATTTTTATCACTATGTTTGCTGCCATGTTCGCAGGCATGACGCCGCTTATGATGCCAAATACCATTATTGCTGAGGATAAAGAGCACAAGAGTTTGCGCTTTTTGGTTATGGCTGGCGTCAAGCCTTTTGAATATCTTCTTGGAATAGGGGGATTCGTTTTAGTAATCAGTTCTTTCGTGGCATTGGCCTTTGCTACTATGGCTGGCTTCTCTGGTCCTGAACTTGGCCAGTTTGTACTGGTTATGATATTGGGATCTGCTGCCTCAATTATTTTAGGGGCTACAATCGGAATTTTCTCCAAAAATCAACAGTCGGCCACGGCTCTCGGTACTCCGATAATGCTTCTTTTCGCTTTCAGTCCGATGATTGCCATGTTTAATGAACGGCTTTCCCAAATAACTAGTTTTCTGTATACCCTGCAAGTCAGAGAACTGATTTTAAGTTTTGACCCAAGCTCATTACCCAGCGATGATTCATTCAGTTATGCAAAACCAATTCTGATTATACTTGCCAATATCGTAGTCATTGCCATTTTGTTTGTACTGGCGTATAAGAAAAAGGGATTGCGCGGTTGATTTTATTCACGCTTGAAGACAGTGATTTTGCTCATGATCTCGGCAATAGTGATTTCCTGCGATGTGTGTTTAAATAGAAGGGTTGTTTTTTAGTTCGCGCCCGGCTTTGAAGGCAGTGGCCAATACTTCGCCAAACGCGACGTACTCTGATTGCTTTCCATCGCAGTAGATAAAAGGTTGAATCTTGCTGAAATCGGGTTTCCCGTCGGTTAGGCAATCCGCACTTATATGGGTCTGTATAATTTCTCCGACAAGGAGTGCGTGGCTACCTAAATTTAATATATGAACAAGCTGGCATTCAATGTTGACAGGACACTGTTCAATCAGTGGCGCATGAGCAGTTTGCCCATAGAAGATTTTAAACCCGCAAGCTTGAGTTTTATTAGCTTTTGCGCCAGTTACTAGTCCACAATAATCATATTCGGCTATTTGTGATTGGGAAGGGATGTTGACCGAAAAAGTGCCGTTAATCTTTATTCCCTTATAAGTGAAACGAGGATGTTGGAGGGCGATAGTGAGCATGGCTGGTTTTCCGCATGCAATGCCGCCCCAAGCTACAGCCATGAAGTTGGGTTTACCATCTACGTCTGCCCCAACCAAGAAATTGGGCATAGGGTAAGCTAAAGGCCGCGACCCGAGTGCTATTTTTTCCATGTGTCCCCCTCGTACTCAGTTAGTTATTATGAAACAATGTATTCGTGCTGTAAACTGTTTCAAAACTTATGGTTAATTCTTACGATGGCAGGAGTAATACAAACGAGAACCTTGAGCCGAGTAACTCAACAAGGATTCCGACCATCCTGATGTGCGTACTCTAGCATAAGAGGCTTAGTACTGGCAAGCAAACGAAATATTCTCCGTAAATATCTACCAGTCATCCCTCCTGACTGACATAAGATAATGGGGTTTTCATCTCTAGCCCGAGATGGGGTCTGT
>JGI24702J35022_10002325_pt1 | contig 11635 bp, 9 predicted proteins | sample TergutTh196P4_FD_35022 | JGI IMG/M metagenome (IMG submission 35022)
ATTCTCGCGTTGAATATCGCCCACGCCGGGCGAGTTCTTCGCGACCTTTTTCGCTGGCGGTTTGGTGTAAAAAAATTCGTGCTTGTTCAGTAGGCTTTATAATAGCGTCGTTGGTTCTCGAGATGACTATGCTCCTCTGCATGGAAAAAGTACGACCTATTGGATAGATAATATTGGTGACTATTATATGTATCCAGGGGGAGCTAAGCCATACGCTAAGGAGCTGTATAGTGTTTATAATTATCTTGGTTGGTCTATATAAGGAGAAGAGCAAATGAAACATAAGTTACCAATTTTTTTCTTAGGTTTTCTGCTTTTGCTGTTTTCGGGATGCGTTCAAACGAACGTAAAGAGCAAAGCGTCAAATGAAGGCAGAACGTCAAGCACATATCCTATATTGCCGCAAGCTGCAGTCGCAATCATAACAGATATACTTGAAGTCAACAATGACAGAAATATACATGTCGACCTTGAGGAAGAGAGAGAGCTTAACGGGAAATTATACTACATAATCCAAGAGTATATTCTTTCAAAGCCGTTTGATGATGGATCAATGATGACAGGCACCTTAGCTAGATTTGCCGTAGATAAAGAATCTGGAGCAGCTTACAAATGGGATATAAACACCAACGAACTTGTTCCTGTAGGCAAACTTCGAATATTATTCATGGAAGATGAGGACTATAAAAAAGCAGAAGAAATAGGACGTGCGTTATTTTCAGAGGTCAGTTACTTTTCAACTTGGTTTGCCGAACGCGATGGTCTAGTCTACTATATTTACGGAATACCAAATAAGCCACATGGTTGGACAAATCATAACTATTTCTACTACAGTTTAGCAACAGGGGATATGTATCGTTGGAATATTGATGATGATTCCTTGGTAGCTGTAGGCTTTAGACTTCAATAACTCATCCAGGCAAACTTGTGACTTTTGTCGAGCATCCGCGCCCAAGCCGCCAACATGCTCGGCCTTGACCTGAACGACCCCGCCGACTACGACCTGGCCAACCTGCTTGCCGCCGTGTTCATGTACTGCTACTTCACGGATTTAGTGGATCAGATCAACCTGTGGAGGGAAGCCCATGGCGAGGAACCGTTTGTGCTCAACGGCCAAAACAGCGCCCTTGCCCAGCAGGTGTTCAGCGCGCTCACCGGGCAACCGATACAGCAGCAAGAGCGCAATCTCCTGTCGGGTGCGTGGAATCAGCTGCGCGGGCTGTTTGGCAGTGATGAGGAAGAGGAAGAAACCCTTGACACCGAGCCCGAAGAGCAGTATAATGAAGAGGAAGAAGGCGATGAGGAGCCAAGCGGCCCAAGCCGTGCGGGTGCAAACGGGCCGGATATCGGCGAGTTGAATCCGATCAGGTATCGGGGGTACTATTGGGATGAGGAGACGGGGTATTACTTCTGCCAGACGAGGTATTACTCGCCTGAGTGGCGCAGGTTTATCAATGCGGATGTGTTGTTTGTGGCGGGGGAAAATCATGATTCTGCATTAATCTCCTCCAACATGTATGCTTACTGTAGCAATAACCCCGTTATGAGGATTGATCCGAGTGGAATGTATGATTTAGATTTAGGACTTGGAGCGATCGCACAAGGGATATGGGTCCTTTTGTTTATAGCCCTTTACAACACAATCCTTGCTGAAATGGTCATGGCTGGTTTGCAGAAATATGGTGGACTGGATGAAGAAGTGTTTATATTTGCTGCGGTGTTATATGGAGAGGGAGGTAATACTTGCAGTACCGAGGAGCTTACAGCAATGGCCTGTACAGTAAGGAACCGTCTGCCGCACAAAGGGTTTGCAGGAACAACATATTATGAGCTTCTTACACGTAAGGACGTGATTAAAGGGAACACAGTCAAACAATATGACGCTTATGAAGGTTCTCACTATAAAAGCGCCATGAATTATCTTTCAGGCAGGAGAGTATATTCATCTGGACTAGCGAGTGCAACAAACGAAGGAAATATGTTAAAGTGTTTGCGCATCGCGCTAATGGTTTACTTTGATTTTCAACCTGATACCTCAGGTGGAGCAGATACTTTTTTTCGTAAGGATATCACTCCTTATGGTAACCCGACTCAAGTAATTATGCCGTCTACTTGGAGACATACTTTCTGGATATATCCTTGATGGAGGGACGACTAACGAATTTCAAGCGAATTTTTATGGGAAGTCTTCTTTTGACTATGTTGCTACTTTCAGCATGCGGCTTAAAACCCTCACCTCAAAATATCGAAACAAGCCCGGTTGAAACAAGACAGATAATATTTAGAGAAGGCCAAAATTCGGAAGGTCCATATTGGACAACTTTCCTAACGGATAAACACTTTGGATATGTTCTCTACGACAAAATTGGAGAGGAGTTTATACGGGATAGTGAGCCAGGCGGTATGTTTGACATTCAAATGCTCGACGAAAATTTGCTCGAAGTAAATATATCTGGTGGTAATGGCGGAAATTCAACACGCTATTATGATATTGAGAGGCATTTGTATTCAGCAACGTATAACAATGTACTTGCGATTGGCTACGGGAAGGTCGCTTATCGATCTTTTAAGCCCAGTGAACTGTCAGGAAGCGAAGGATTTATCATTGACGCTTTGGTTGTCCATGATATTTTCAATCCAACTATTAATCATGATTATTTTCAGCGCAACTATATGGAGGATATGGATCCTATGAATTTTCATGCCGTGTTTCCCTTCTCTTTAGTCGAATTTATTGATGAAACCCATTTACATGTTGAATATCTAAATAGCAGAGGTGAGCTTGTTAAGGAAACGTTGGAACTGAAGGGATAGAAAGCTGTCGCCTTAAAAAAACTGTGTGAACTTCAAAAATTCATCCGACCCTTGACACCGAGCCCGAAGAGAGCTATAATAGCAATAGTGGCGGTTCCTCACCCAATGGCGGCAGCGGACCAATGCTTGCTGGAGGCCCCAGCGGGCCGGACATCGGCGAGTTGAATCCGATCAGATATCGCGGGTACTATTGGGACGAGGAGACGGGGTACTATTTCTGCCAGACGAGGTATTACTCGCCTGAATGGCGGCGGTTTATTAATGCGGATGTGTTGTTTATTGCTGGAGAGGATGTATTGAAAGGCAGCAATATGTATGCTTACTGGTAAAGGTTTTGTCAAGGGGGAATGTCCAATTTTCTGAAAAATTTTTTCGGATCGGGTCAACCTCTTGTTTTCTTTTGACGTGGCACGTACTTCGGGCAGTCGATAATAATTGCCTTGTGGCTTTGCTTGCAATCGTGGGCACAAGCCTTGCAGAGCCAATTGTATTCGATCCTCCCCTTGCTGTTGATGAACAGGCTCATTTCGAGCCGCTTCTTTTGACTCGTTCTTGGCATACTCTTGTCCTCCTTAATAAATGATGGTTTTAGGTGTCGTTTTTGCTGCTTTTTTCGCCTGTAAGACATGGAAAAAGCAGGGCCAATGTTACTTGACCCTGCTCGTGTGAAAACGCCTTATTTGGTTAGCAATTGCGATAAATGCACCCATACATTATCTGATCAAACTACAAAAAACACTCCGCAACACATTGCGTTATTATCTGATCAAACTACAAAAAACACTCCGCAACACATTGCGTTGCAAAATTGTACGTCCTGATAGTATTTTGATCAAGTTCAAAACATTGTGACCTCGTCTGCGTCTTGCTCCTCCTCTTCGGATAGCATAGCATAGTACCCCACCTTGCCATTCATTTCGCACGGGTAAAGCCCTAGTCCGAACGAGTCATGACGTATTGCTTCCCCCGGGGAAAGGAAGGTAAAATGTTCAGGTAAAGTGCAGACGTTCTTCACTGTTGCAATACCCATAGACTTGCTCCCATCTAGATTAATAATTAATTGTAGCATACTTTAGCTTGGCTGTCAACAAAAATTTTATTCGAGGGAAAACGCCCTCTCCATTATATTCGTTTAGCACCAATTCATGTGAACAAAACATGCAATGAATACCAGATATTTCAAGGCCCCTGTTCAAGCTCATAGGAAAAATGGTCTAAATCCTGGTACAGGCCGGACAATGTGGCTCCTGATTGCATGAGCTGCGCGGCAAGGCGGTCAGGGTAGTTCAAATGAATTTTGATTAGGTACCTTGGTGCGTCTGAGTGGCGCTCCATCGCAAAATCAGAAATTTGCGCCTTAGTTTTAAACTGGTAATTGGGAAAGGCGGTGAATACGCCCCGCTGCCCTTGGATGCGTTTTGAATGATAGGGCTGTATGGTTCCTACGCCGGGGATTCCCCAATCCGTCTCTGCGGCAACGCCGTCGCAGTAATAGCGCAGCAACAGCCAGAAGAAGGGATTGAATTCTTTTCCTATCACCCGATTAAACAACGCCGAATCTTGCTCCAAGCGCTTTGCGTTTAGCACCGAGAGGCTGATCATGCCGTTAATGTTCGGGTATTCGCACAGGGCCGTAGAGAAATAGCATTGCTTGTCCTGAAGGAACCTTTCCAGTTCAGACACAGTCATCAATTTTGACGCGTATGCGTCTAGGGCTTTCGCCAACGGCTCGGGTTGGCAGAGCTTGTCGTAAGCACAGGCGTTGAGCACCGTCGGGTTGAGCACCCATATGACAGGCGTACAACGCGCCTTGCGCGCGCAGATATCCAGGCTTTTGCCTCTGTCGCAGTCGATGAAGGGCTCCAAGGCGAACAGAAGGGCCGATTCGGCGCTTTCCGTCCAATCGAGCATCGTCGTCGAGGTTCGGTGATGCTGCAATACGGCGGTCCAATCGTAATTCGTCTCTGGAATTGTTTGCATGCGATGGTACGTGCGGGCGCGGAAGCCCTGTTCTCTATAATCCCCCCATATAGCGGTCGAGGTATAGTCCTGCTGAAAATGGACGCTATAGGCGCTGTTTTGTATTTTCCGCAGCAATGTTGGCAACAGACTCCAGTCCTGTTCCTCGTGGCCCCGGAACCACATAGGAGGCGATTGCCTGCAGGCACGCTCATAAAAACCGCCGTTATCCATGCACCCCGCTTTGTCCTCGGTCGGGCACGCGCTGCAGCTTTCCTGCCAGAATCCAATCCGCAGTTCTTCCAGCAACTCATAAAAATCCCCCAAGGAATCCACATCATAGTGGGTATACCGCATTTTACACACCCCCTTCCGCTTTCGTCTCAGTGAACCGCGTAAGCCATTTGCGGCGCGGTTCAGTTTCCCATTTGCCGTTCCTGTCTTTTTCATCTATGTACCGATTATCCGAAAAACTTTGTGACAGCAACAGCCGATTGCGGTAGTAATAGTACAACACGAACCGCAGAGATTTGAATAACCGGTCGGCGTGAAGTAGGCCTTCTTCTGTAATATCATTAATCCGCTGTGGCTTGTTGTAGTAATCACTAATTTCCCTCATCCAGAATTCACCCTCGTGGTTCTGGTCCCAACGGTAACGCTTCTTCTCGTAGTCGTAGAATATGTCCGAGATTCTCTGCTGCTCCTTCAGAGTCTCCGGGTGCGGGCGCAGTTTCCCCCCCCCAATACTGACTTGCTGCAAGACATAAATGATGGTATATATCTCCCGCACATCCAACATCAACGTATTGCACGCAGGCAGTGCTTTCATCTCCTCAGTTTTCCCCTTCTTCGCCTCATTTTCCGCCTTTTCCTCCACCTTCCGCACATAGTCTGTCAGCCCACACTGTTCAGCAAACGCAGGGAAACTCCCGTGCTGGATCGGTACCTGGCCTTGCAGTAGATCGACCAGCATTTTCCCCGTTTCCTCAAGTAGCTTGAACAGCCCATCGCCATGTATCTCCGATCGGACCAGCAGCATTTCGCGCCCCGCTCTGTATTTCATGGCATAATAATTCATGCTGCTGTTGATATACGTTTCCACTTCGCCATATAGCTGTTTCAAATCTTCGCAATCCTTTGTCCCATCCGTTTTGGTCATTTCCCCGTCGTACAGCATGGCCAGAACAACACTGGCGCGGTCAAAGAAGGTGATCCTCCCGTCAAACATCCCGCCTAGCTCGCTGTCGAGCAGTCCGCGCGCCAGCACCCGCAGGTAGCCCAGTTGGTTGAGCTTCAGCATCTGGCACATGCCTATATCCGCGCAGATTTCGCGGTAGACTTGGAAAGAAAATTCGATGGCCCCTTTCAGGATGCGGGTGCTGATTCCGGCCTTGCTGCGTTCAAATCCCTCGAGAAATGCCGTATGATCCTGTGCGAGGATGCCGAAACGGTTAATGATCTGCATCCCGGAACGCGCATGCAGGCGGGTGTAGAGAGGATCATTTTTGTTGTTCAGAATCTCCAGGAAGCGTTTCTTGAGCTCCTGCCAGGTTTTCGGGGCAATTTCGTTCTTCGCACCTTTAAAGGCCAGATGCTCCGCGGCGAACCCCATCTGCTCGTTATCCGTGCGGCTCTCATGACCATAAGGGGGAATGGTTGCGTTGTATGCACGGAAGTTGATCTCCCACAGGTCCTGCATGTATGTGTTCAGTGCGGCCTGGACATCCTGGGGCAGGTTAAGCCCCAGTGCCTCAGCGATTGTGGTCTGAACATCCCGAGGCAATTTTTCACATTTCTTAAGCCCCAGCACATCAGCGATGCGCGTCCGGACATCCTGGGGCAAATCTTTTTCAAGGCCAAGCAGCGCAGCAATGTGCGTTTCAAACGCCTTTTTGTGTCTCTTCAAATCGTCCTTGATGATGTCCGGCGGGTATCTGAAAACCTCTTGCCGCAGCTTTCTTTCTTTTCCGTACTTTTTTTCCTCGGAGCGTAACTTTTCCTCGAACAGTTCCAGTGCTCGCGTATGCCCTATCTTCACCTCACTCTTTTTTTCTATCTGAACGGTCCACACTTGTACGCTCTTCGTACTCTTCAACCGCCGCATCATCGCTTGCTCCGCCCCCAACCTGCTCGCAACGATGAACTCACGGATCAGCTTGGACACCCATGCGTGGCCAACGTATGTTTCGAAGCTTTTCATGTTATCTGCGGCTTTGCAGACTTTTTCTATCCATTTCTTTATCCGTTCCTCGATCCATTCGATCTCCGCCTGCCAGTCTGTTAGCTTCGCTTTGTATTCCGGCTTGGCAGATGATTCCGATTTGGCAGCTGCCAACAAAACCTTCAGATGTTCCACGATTCGCTGCGGGGCCAGTGGAAACGCCTCGGCCTTATGCCTACCCGCATCGGCAAGCTCCTTCTGCAGCCTGTGCAGATATTCGTGACCAACGCACGTTTCGAAGCGTTTTATGTCATTCATGTCTTTGCAAGCGGCCTCTATCGTTTCGATTTTCGCCTGCCATCCCTCCTGTTCTCTCCTGACAGCAGGATTGGCCAGCGTCAACAGAGCCTTCAGGTGTTCGATGACTGTCTGCGGCGTCTGCACCACAGGTATTTCGTCGTCATCATCGAACATTGCCAGTAACGCTGCTTTTAGGAAATCCAGGAAGCTTTCCATGGTCATTCCCGTGTAATGGAAAAGGACTGTTTTTCCGTCCTCCTTAAAGCTTATCACGCTGTCGAAGTAGTCGATCACCGCCTGTACCAGCGTCTCCTGGATTACCAACTCGATCTCGTTGAGCGCACCGTAGTAGCTTCGGCTATCGCTGCCTTTCAACCATTGCTTAATCAACCGGTGCGTCAGTTTTTCTAGTGATAAGCGCAGCAACAGCCGATTGCGGCCCTCCTTGTCATGCCAGCGGAAGACATGGGATATCTCGTGGGTGAGCAGCGGAATGACGTTGTAAGACTTCGCGAGCATGGCGCTCGATGGGATCCCAACGGCGATCAGTCGGGTATGGTGTTTTTCAGGAAAGCAGTCCTTCATACCGGAAAGCGAGTTGAACAGCGTGGACTGCGAAATATTGCCCAAGCCATGGTCCATATACAAAAATGGAAACGTCCGTACATGGTTGCAGGCGTCAGGATTTCCCAGTAACCGCTCGTCGTTTTCGGAATAAAACGAGGCCGAAAGCGAACGTAAATGCTCGGAATAGGCGACCAAGTACTTCTCCATGTCCACTCGGGATTCGATCTCGTAGTTGGGCGACTGGATCGACGAAAAATTGATGGATTGCGTCAGCTTGTTGAAACTGTTAGTCGCCCGGACGAAAAACTCGATGTTTTCGTTCAATTCATGCATGATGCTTTGTTCTTTGTCCGGCGGGTATATTCTCCGATATTTTTCTAGGCCATCGACGTAGAACTCAATCCCCTGCAGGGCTAGTTCACACAGCACCATGAAATATGTCCCGTTAAGGCGGGATTCCCGCTGGTACCACAAGTGCGCGAAGGTTTTGCGTAGATCATTGAACTGGCGCATGCGCTCACGGAACTGCTCGCTTTCGTAGGGGAATTGGTACTCCTTCTGGATAAAAGCGTAGATGCGCTTTTTCAGATCGTCGATACGGTTAGCGATTAGCTCGTGGTCGGCTTGTTCTGGAACGTTGTCCAATAACTCCCACTTTGGCGGGCAGGAACTTGCGTCTGGTTTATTGACCCCGATGGCCAGACGCTCATTGATATAGGTAAAGTCGTTTCCCTTCAGCCCATAAAGTAATTGTAGCGTGCAGCTTTGGCAGTAGTCCTGTTCCACAACGGCCAATATTTCTTTGGGGTCATGATCTGCGACGCCATTGTCCTCCATCCAATCACGCAATTGATTGATACAGCCCTTGCACTTGTCCTGTTTCATGCCGACCAATATTTCTTTGATATCCAGGCCGGCGGTTCCATTGCTTTTTTTCCAATCGCGCAATTGATTAGCACAACCCTTGCACTTGTCTTTATCCTCTAATTTTTTTCTGATATTAACCTCAACATTATTCCAAATATCATCATCGAGTTCTGGCGGCTTGCCGTCAAGCTTGATAGCGCGCAGGATAGGATATAGCAAGATGAATTGCCGTATGCTCACACCGATGGATATGTCATACCAACCAAACATCCCGCGCCCGCGTGTGTTGAACGTTGACGGATTGCAAGAGAAAAAATTCTTATACTTGTCGAGGGAGCGGGGGTCCATACGCAGGCGCAGCATAACATGGCTTTCAGCGCTGATCATGTCCCGCACAAAGCCCGAGTCGAATGGATAAGCTCGTTTTTTATCCCCATATATCAAACCGGAAACCGTATAGACGCTATAGTCTAAGTTTACCTGCGTATGGATTTCGCTCTGTGGAAGAGACGCCTTAGACGCCTCAGTGATCGTCACGGAAATCCTGTGGGCGTGCTCTGGCAGCGCGGAGCGCACTGCCAGGCAGAAATCCCCGAAGTTGATTGCTTGGAACAAGTGATAGATCGGCTTCAGCTTGCCATCCTCCGCTATGCTCTCGACGGCGCTTTCCGTAGCGGCCAAGATGTCAGCGTTACAGGCTTTCAGGAAATCGTGTACGATACGCAGACCGCCTGGCACGGTGTCGTCCTGCTCGGAGCATTGCTGGAATCCATCCATAGACGCGCCATTATAAACAGGCCCGCCGCTCAGTTTCGTATTCAGCGACACGAAAAGCAAGGATAAAAAGGGACGCTTTTTATCCTTGCTCTCAAAAGGATCTGTTTCTCTTGCAGAAGGATCGAACTCTTTGAAATCCACCAAGGTGATTAGCTGCGCGCTGGTGGCGGGCATGGTGCCTTGGTTGATACCACCACTCATGCCGAAGCAATCGGAGGCAGAAAGCTTGTTGTCACGCACATAAGTCATGGAGTCGAAATAATCGAACAGGTAAAACTGTTCAGTGGCAGCGTTACCCGTCACCTTGAAAGGATCCCGGGCGGGTCGCTGCTTGAGGATATGTGCATTGCGCGCCAATCGGATCAGTCGCAAATCCCTGATTTTCAGTAGGTCATTCTCTGATGACGTTTCGGGTGTACTCACCTGTCACAAGACCTCCGTTGCTAAATTTTTTGCAGCGTTTTTCTCTTTCATCTAAATTATATCACACGCTTTACTTTAATGCAATACATTGGAAATAATATTTCTTATAATTGGAAGAAAAATGAAGAAGCATGTCATATTCCCTTGACCTTTTCCTGCTTATCTTTTTGCGGCTGTTTCGCCTCACGCATGATCCGCTCCGCCGTCCACTGCACACTTTCCACATCCAGCACCTGCTCTTTCAGCACGGTATATTCGCGGGAAAACTCGCCCCTCTCAGCAACCAATTTTTCGCGTTCCTTTTTCCACGTATCAAGCGGTAACTCATGCCCGTTCAAGTGCGCATCAAGATAGCGCTTTGCAGCCTCGAACACCATCAACTCGGCGCGGTGTTCCTCAAAAAACTTCGGCTGCTTCCGCGGGCTTAACCGCTGGTACTCAGCGTAAATCTCTCGGTGCTTCAGGTAAACATCGCCCTGATGAATATGCTCGCCCAACGTAGTCAACCGCCGCTCAATATATTTTATGCTGCCCCGCAGGTCGTCCAATTGGTTCAGCATTTCGTAAACCTTCCTCCGCAGCGCTGGCAGAGTGGAAACATCGTTTTCCCGTAGGAAAGAAAGCACACGCGCCGCCGTTTTCTCAAGGATTCGCGTATGGCGTTCCGATTGTCCACCACCTTCCGCAATGCTCTGAATTACGCTCATCAGTGTGGGCGGCGTAGTAGGAGCATCGGCATCCTTTAGCCAGTCCTTGAGGTGGTTGATTCTCGCCCGGAGTTGACGCAGTTGCTTATTCGTGACCACGATCTCCCTGTTCATATTCCCTCGCTCGGTGGCAATCCCTTTCCGCTCCATCTGCGAGGCTGCAACGCCCAAATGGACGGTGGGGACTTGTTCAACCCCTTGCCGCTCGTAAGAACGATGATCAACGCGTCCATCCATTTTCTGCTGCTCCAAAGCTGCGTTTACCGCATCAACCCAAGCTGCCCGCCATTGCTCCGCCTTTGTCTGCTCATTCCAGTCGATGGTAGGAATTTTCTTTCCGTTGACCTTCCGTGCCTTCGCGCCCCAGGTTCCGTCCGGCAAAAACGGGCGCATGGTTAGCATAACGTGGGCATGTGGATTACCGTTGTTTTTGTCGTGGATACAAACATCCGCACACATACCAACAGAAACAAAACACCTGGACACATACTCGCGGACAAGAAAAATATTCTGCTCCAACAGTAATTCCGCGGGCAAGGCCAGTTCAATTTCCCGTGCAAGCTGGGAGTTCTTTGCCTTCTCAATTTGCTCCACGGCGTTCCACAAAACAGAGCGGTTGGCATATTCACGTGGCGCGCGCTGCGGCAACAGGATTTCCGTGTGAGCTACGCCGCCCTTGCGGGTATAGTCGTGAGTGATGCCGTCATACTCGTTCGTGATTTTTTCTCCTGCCCGGTACGCTGAGGCAGCAACAGCCGATTGGCCCTTGCCCCGCGAAATAATTTTGATGCTGCAATGATAAATAGCCATGCGGCAATGCTCCTTCTTCTGCTGGTCGTAAACAAAGCACGGCGGGAAAGTTTTCATGGTAATGAAAACAACTGCGCCGTGCTTCTTGGGGGTGCAGGGGGAACCGCAGTTCCCCCTGCTGTTGCTCCGACAGGAGCGCACGACACCGCGAAGCGGTGTATAAGTGCGCCCTTGTTGGGGCAAGGGAAGGGCGCGTTAGCCCGCACCTTGCCCCGTGGACGCGGATTTGCCGCGGGCCTTCGCGCCGCTT
>JGI24702J35022_10002326_pt1 | contig 11629 bp, 4 predicted proteins | sample TergutTh196P4_FD_35022 | JGI IMG/M metagenome (IMG submission 35022)
AAATTACTCTTTACACTTTCTTTGTGTATGTTTGCTGGGGGCGTTCTTTTCGCCCAAAGTACAATTAAAGGAGTAGTCAAAGGTCCTGATGGCTATGGAATCCAGTTTTTACAAATCCTCTTAAAACAAGAAGATAAAGTAATAAATGGAGCCTATACTGATGACCTTGGCGAGTACCAAATTTTTGGTGTTGCTGCCGGTACTTATGACCTTAGTGCCGGTGGAACTTTTAATTGTCCGACACCCTTTACCCAGAAAGGTATTTATGTGTCTGCCTCCGAAGTAAAGTTTGTGGATCTTAACATTGACTGCTCTTCTACCGAGTTGGAAGAGGTTGTGGTGGTGTATGTACCTCCGGTTTTTGAAAAAGATAACACAACTTCAGGGGCAAAATTAACCGGAGATGAAGTTCGAAAATCTCCCGGACGTTCTATTACTCGTGTCCTTGCAAATTTGGACGGAGTTGCCTCACAAGACGGAAGTATCACCTCTGTTCGTGGTAGCCGTAGCGATGCTCACCTAACTATCATTGATGGCGTTCGCGTTCGCGGTGCAGGAAATATTCCTATGTCTTCCGTAGAAGGACTTGAACTTATTCAAGGTGGTATTCCGGCAGAATACGGAGACGGAACCAGTTTCGCCATTATTACTACCCGTGGAGTTTCTAGAGATTTTAACGGAGGCGTTGACCTCGAAGCCTCTTTGGAAGGATACAATCAGATGCTGGGTGCATTTAACCTCTCAGGTCCTCTTCTTAAAGGAAAATCTCCACAAGACCCACCTCGCATGGGTTTCTTAATCTCTGCCGAAGGAAATTACAACAAAGACCCATTCCCCGCAATTGGCGGTACATGGGTTGCCAAAGACGAAGTGATTCAAAGGATTATTGAAAATCCTGTGGACTATAGATACACTTCAACAGGTTATTATTCCATGTATAGAGCAAATGAACTAGAAGAAGATGCCTTTGAAAAAACAAGAGTACGTAAAAATGCTCAAGACTGGGGATTTATCGCACAAGGAAAAATTGATATTATGGGAGGAGGAAAAGATGCACGCGGAAGAGCCAAAAATAACCTGAGATTTTCATTAAGCGGAACCTATGAATATGAACATGGTAATTATGAACATCAAACCTATAAACATTATTACTTTCAAAGATATGCACTCTTTAATTATGCAAATAACAGAAATACTACCCGATCAACCCTGCGCCTAAGTGCCAGATTAAACCACCGCGTAAAAACTGATACCGCCGCCAACGCAGTTCTTAAAAATGTAATGTATGATATTAATGTTAATTATACATTAGTAAATGGAAAAACCGAAGACCCCAGGTTTAAAGATAACTTTTTCCAATATGGTCATATCGGAAAATTTCAAACAGAAAGAATAAATACTTATAAATACGACTCCTTGTCTGTGGTGCGTGAAGGTGATACCATGATGGTTTGGTCGCCTATTTTAGACGGATACCAACAAGTTGACTGGGTTACATTTAATTCTAACGCTTTTGAAAATAAATACAATAGTGAATTATCAAATTATACCGAAAATTTGATAGATTTCTTTAAAACAGTTACGGGTATTGATATCAATGATGCGACCGAGGCAGAACGAAACAGATTTAGATTTGTATTCGGTAGTTCAAATTATGAACTCTTTGAACAGTATTATGGACTGCTCAATGGTGGTTATCCCGGACATGGAGTTGGAAATGTAATAGGTAATGGATTATACTGGGCACCGGGGGTTATTAATACTGTTGACGGATGGGACTATAACAAAACAAGATCGGAAACTATAGGAGCAAAATTAAGCCTTTCACTGAATTTGAAAAACCATGAAATAAAATTCGGATTTGAATTGGATAAACTAACTTACAGAAGTTATGATCTTAAAGCCCGTGAACTGTGGAATAAAATGAGAGAGTTAACCTATTATCATAATTTTATGCAAGATTTGCAAAATCCTTATTGGATAAGCGGCAATGCATGGGATGATGGACCCAGATGGGAAATCATTGCTGGCGAATATGTTCTGAATGATACATTGATGTACCCAATTCTTACCGATAATGTTTCAACCTTTCAAAGAAATTTCTCCGACGCTATGGGAATTAAAAATGCAAATGGAGAATTGATTTTAGACCAGTATCTTGATATCGACAGTTATAATCCAAATCTCTTCAAATTAGAATATTTTTCAAATTATGAGTTACTTAACAATGGATTTAATTTAGTTAATTATAGTGGGTATGATTATACAGGTAGGATTTCAAGAAGTAAATTTAATAGGGAATCTTTTTTTGCCAATGAAGACAAGACAAACGCAAATCAATATGCTATTGGTGCTTACGAACCCATTTATATGGCGTGGTACATACAGGATAAATTTTCAATTTCAAATCTTCTTTTCAACGTTGGTTTACGTTTAGACTATTTTAATGCGAATCAATATGTATTGAAAGATCCTTTCCTTCTGAGACCCGCCTGGACAGTTCAAGATTTGGTTGATACATACGGCTGGGAAATTCCTATTGATAACTGGCAGTCGGATTGGATTCCTTATGTTTCTGCTGCTGACTATGGTGCAGAGGATGCACCCCACACTATCGTGGCATATAGAAGCGGCAAAACATGGTACAACCATTTAGGACAAGAGGTTACAGATATTAAACCTTATATGGGAACAGCAAGTGGTCCAGTATTACAAGAAGGAATTGACCCATCATTAGGTGAAGTTTCAAAAGTAAAAGGTGAGGCATTTGATAGATATATACCTCAAGTTACTCCAATGCCTCGTATCTCTTTCTCTTTTCCTGTTTCTACCAACTCGCTGTTTTATGCAAACTATAATATCATGACTTATCGTCCACAAAACTTACAAATTAATCCTATTGCATACTTGTATATTTCACAATATCAAAATGCCGCTAGTATTATTACTAACCCAAATCTTCGTGGACAACGTGTTATTAACTATGAAATTGGTTTTAAACAAAGAGTAGGTGAAACTTCAGCCCTTAGTTTTGCTGCTTTCTATACGGAACAAAGAGACCTTATTCAGTCTTATCTATACACAAATGCTTATCCTAACCAATATTTTTCTTATGAAAACGCAGACTTCGGTACTGTACAGGGGTTAATACTGGGAATACAAACAAGAGGCACTAAAAATTTATCGTTTAGAGCAGGATATACTTTGCAATTTGCAAAAGGAACAGGTTCTACCGCCAGTTCTAACCTTAAAATTATTGCATCAGGGCAACCGAACTTAAGAACTCTTAATAGTTTGGAATTTGACCAACGTCATAAAATATCTGCAAATATCAACTTCCGTTTCGATAATGGCGCAAGTTATAACGGACCGGTTACCAGAAAACAGAAAAAAGGAGAAGAAACAGTAAAAGAAATTAGATGGTTGGAAAATTCAGGAATATCATTGATGTTCTCCGCTGCTTCAGGTATGCCTTACTCACGTTCGTCAACCGTATATTCATATTATGGATGGTCAGGTGAAAGCCGTTTACAGGGAGTTATCAATGGCGCAAATATGCCATGGATTTTCCAATGTGATTTACGCCTTGAAAAAGCTTTTATGTTTGACATGGTAAGCAAAAAGAAAACAGAAGAAAACGGAAAGAAAAAATCTAAATCCGGTTATCTTAACGTGTATTTAGATTTTCAAAATCTGCTGAATATAAAAAATGTGATCAATGTGTATGACTACACAGGTAATCCCACAGATGACGGATATTTAGCCTCATCATTATTTATGAATAACGCCTCTGCTTTAACATTGCCGTTAGTATCCGCTATGAATTATTACGAAATGGCAATCTCAAATCCTTATAACTATAGTCAGCCTTTCCGAGTGAAATTAGGCATACAGTTTTATTTTTAATGTCTCACCTATAAAATATAATATATTATGAAAAATAAATCTAAATTTTTAATTGTTTTATCCCTTATTTTCTTAGTTTCCACTATTCAAGTGCAGGCTGAAAAATACAAGGGAGCCGTTGTGGTGAAGTCTCCAAAGGATAACGCCGGTTGTTTCGCCCCCGCGAGAACCACAGAACTTTCTTTCAATGCTGTGCGAGCACTTTTGAAAACTAACGGAACCATGTGGTTTATGGCTAATGCTGAATATGAAGTGCCCAAAGGCACTGGAATGACCTCTTTGTTTTCTGCCTCGCTTTGGGTGGCAGGAATGAATAATGCGAATCTTTATGTGGCAGCCATGAAATTTGCCCAAGGTGGTTATGACTACTATACAGGTCCTTTGAGTATGGTAACAGGTAATACTGAACAGGCTTCATGTTCCTACTATGATAAATTTTATAGAATCTCTCGCGCAGAAGTAGTCAGACACATTGCATTACAAGGAGTTGATCCTACCTATCAGATGCCTATATCTATTAGAGATTGGCCCGGTACAGGACGTCATGAGGCTTATAATGAATCCATGTATTTAGCACCGTATGTAGAGGTAGGAGGAGACCCGGGTAAGTATGAACCGGATGCCGGAGACTATCCATGGTATGACTTGAACAACGACCTTTGTCCTTGGACCCCAAAAAATATTGAAAAAGCAAAAATTCCATACTGGATTGATTTGGGAAATGGAAAAGTAGATATAAACGATTCTGCCCTGCAAATGCCTAACGAGAGAATATATACAAAGATGTTAGAGGACGATAATGGAAAATATGTGTATGGCTGGGATAACCTTATGATTTCTGCCGACCATGTGTTGAAAGGAGATGAAACCATATTCTGGTTTCTTAATGATATGGGTAATACCCATGGCGAATCAGGAGGAAGACAAATTGGACTTGAAATTAGAGTGCAAGCATTTGCTTTTGCTACTAATGACGAGTTGAATAAAATGACCTTTTACTCTTATGAAATCATCAATCGCGGCTCAGTTGAACTTACCGATTGTTATTTTTCACAATGGTGTGACCCCGACTTGGGTTTCGCTGAAGACGATTATATAGGCTGTGACGTAATTAGAGGATTGGGGTATTGTTATAATGGTAAAGAAATTGATGGTAACGGACAAACCTGGGCATACGGAGCAAACCCACCTGCTGTGGGATTAGACTTTTTTCAAGGTCCTTACATTGACCCGGATGGTAGCGATAACCCAAAGTTTAAAAGAGATTTAGCCAATATTACGGGGAACGCCGATGAGCAGGAATATTGTAGAAAATTTGTACATCATATTTTTGATTATTGGAATAATGGCGCACCGGATTCACTAAAAGACGTTCATCCAACCGAAACACTTGTGGTTGAAAATAAAGATAAACAAACAGGAGAAATAACTTACGATACCGTACCTATCCGTTGGAATAACCAGTTTGCCATAAATGGCGTTAACTTTGGAGATGGAATTGCAGACAATGAGCGTTTTGGAATGCGTGCATTTACCCATCATAATAATGCAAATGGTAATATGGGAGACCCCGATATAGCCATTGAATATTATAACTACTTAAGAGGTTTTTGGAAAAATGGTGTTCCATTTACTTATGGAGGTAGCGGTTATAATGAAAACGGTGCAACATATTGTAAGTTTGTGTTTCCGGAAGCAACAGACTATTGTAACTGGGGAACCGAAGGTGTTACCCCTGATGGTTATGGAGGAGGAGGAAAAAATGGAACATGGTCGGAAGTAACAGAAAATAATCCACCCGCAGACCGTCGATTTATGCAATCTGCTGGTCCTTTTACACTCAAACAGGGTGCTTGTAATTATGTTACTGTTGGAGTGCCATGGGCAAGAGCAACACAAGGCGGTGTTCAGGCTTCTATTGCATTGTTAAAGATAGCCGATGATAAATGTCAGGCTCTCTTTGAGAACTGTTTCAAACTTTTGGATGGACCGGACGCACCCACTTTAACCATAAGAGAATATGACAGAAAACTTATCATGCTGCTAACAAACAGCGAATTAAGTAATAATTACCAGGAAAAATATGAAGAAGAGGATCCAATGATTCCTGACTCAATCAGCCCTTGGTTGCCCGAAGAAGAAATGGATCCTATCTATCGTTTTGAAGGATACCAGATCTTTCAGGTAACCGGACCCGGCGTTGGTGCCAATGATTTGGGAAATACAAGTTTAGCCCGATTGGTACAACAATATGATATAGAAAATTATAATAAAAAGGGAAACCCGATTGGAAGATTGATTAATTATGAATTTAACGAAGACCTGGGCCAATCTGTTCCGGTAGAAAAAGTGAATGGTAGTAATTCCGGAATAGAACACTCTTTTGAAGTAACTATCGACCTTTTTGCCACAGGAGAAAGACAATTAGTGAATTACAAAACCTATTATTATATTGCTGTGGCTTATGCTTATAATGAGTTTTATCCATATAGTGAATCACCGGATGATCAAGGTGAATATCAAATGGGATTACAAGGACAAAAACTCCCTTATTTAAGAGGAAGAAAAACCGCCGAAGGTGGTTCGGTTGTCCCCATTAAAGGGGTGCCCCATCCACCAACAACTCATGGCGGAGGCGTTACACTAAATAGCGATTATGGGGCAATACCCATTATTACTCGTTTAGATGGACAAGGAAACGGAGGAATCGCCATTGACCTTTCCAAACAAACCATTGATCATATTCTCGCAGGAGGAGATGATGGCAAATATAGAGCCCGTGAACTTACTTATGAAAAAAACGCAGGACCTATTGCAGTTAGAGTAATTGACCCACTGAGACTAAAACCTTTCAATTATTTGCTCCAAATTAAACACCCTCTCTTTGATATGGATAGTATTGTGGTTAATGGGGAGAAAATTCCTGTTACTCAAGAAATGTTAGACAGGGCTGACGTTGAAGATGACGCTTACTGGGTTCTAACCATACCCGAAACCATTACCGATGAAGAAATTATTGCAGCAGATTTTGTTGATGTGGATGGAAAACCTATCAGAGAGGTCTTTTTAGATTCTGAAAGAAATATTGGAGTGAAATTTGAACAACTTATTATTCCTTTGGGACTCTCTATTTCCATACAAAATCAAGACTTTACAACTACTGATGGTAATACAAAAACGTTTTGGAATAAAATTTTAAAAATGTATAATAATGATATGTACAGAATAAAAATGGCATTTTTGCAACCGCAAAAAATAGATCTCCCCAATGATATTGTTTTTGAAAATGGTGGTTCACAGTGGATTACCGGTTTAGTAGATGATAATGATAATCTCCCTTCCAATTGGATTCGTGCCGGAAATAAGAATATGGGACAATGGGAAGACGAAAGTACAATACAAATAATTAATGATTTTCTACGTGTGAGACAGGAAGACTTCTTTTTTCCTTCAATTAGTATTGTGCCTGATCCTGAACCAAATCGCTCGGGTCCGGTTTCTGCTCGTGCATTTAAAGATTATTCGGGTAAATTTGGAACAATGTGTGGAGGAACTTGGGCACCATACGTGCTTACTTCTCCTTACTATGGTGCACCGCAAGCCAAATATACGGTACCCGAAAGACCCGATCCTTACGATAATACACAAACATGGAATCCCCGCCCCAACCCCAATAAAGATTCCGAATATCCATGGTGGAGTTCGCCTAATTCAGCAGGAAATAATCCGCCAAATGCACCGCTCCGATATAGAAACGGTTTAGGATTATATAATTACTATAAATTTGAAGACCTTACAGATATTAGAAATCAACCCGGTTATAATCAAACCATGATTAATCTCTATTCTGTTAATGTGGTTCTTACTCCTAATAAAGATCTATGGACTCGTTGTGTTGTGTTGGAAGCCTGCGGTGATCCCCAATTTTCTGTAGGAGGTGCACTGAAAAACGAACCCAGAAAACATACATCTGTTGATAAAGATGGAAAACCTGACCTTACTTCTAAGGATGGTTTTGGACCAAACGGTACGGAAGGTATGGGATGGTTCCCCGGTTATGCTATCAATATGGAAACAGGCGAAAGGCTTAATATGATGTTTTCAGAAAATTCGGACATTAGATTTCAAGAATATGATTCTCTTGTACATGGAAATGATATGTTATTCAATCCTACTTCTACTTATGCTATTGCAACATGGCCCATTGATGAAAGTTTTTTTGGATTTCCAATTTCTGCAGGAACTGAAATTCCTAAAACTCTTTACGATATGAGTTTTCAAATTCCCTGGATGATTGATGACAACACAATGGGTATTTTAGGGGATATTTACGAAGAAACTCTCGCAATTGAAAGAGTTTGGGGAGGAAAACATTATGTATATGTTTGCGGTAGTTCGGGGAATACTTCTTCTGCCTATTACCTGACTAATAACAGTGGAAATGATAAGATTTCTAATTGGCTACCTGCTGACTTTCTTCCCAATGCAAGACGTAATTTTAATCTGAGAGATACTGTTTTTAATATTCAAGCTACTATTGTTAATACTCCTTATCAATCAGAAGATTTTGGAGGTACTTTTGGAGCAAAAAATTATCCTTTTTACGAATGTGGACCGTATGATGAAGGAGAATGGTTGGTTCAAAAATTTAAGACTTTTTTAAATCTTCCGGTTGATGAATATTTTATAAGAGAAAGAAAACACAATAAGATGCAATTGTTTAATAACGTAATGTACACACATATTCCCATGCAACCCGATGACCCCGAACTTAAAAAACAGTGGTTGAGTTGCGATGTTACTTATAAAATTCGAGTTACTCGCCCTTATTTGAGATATACATCAAGATGGTATGAAACTGTTGAAGAAAGAAATAGTGATTTTCCCGGTAATTTCCCTGATAATCATGGTTTCCCAGTGTATGGCATTGATGCCAAAGATTTGGCTCCAACTTTCCATGATACCAGATTATACCAATCTATTCTTGACAATATCAATATTGTGCCTAATCCGTATTATGCAGCATCATTATATGAAGGTGGTGCTCTTGAAACCTATGTAAAGATTACCAATTTACCCACAGATCTAAAAAATGGTGCTCCTGTTACCATAAATATTTTTACGGTAAATGGTACTTTAGTTCGTACGCTAACAAAAGGGGATAGTGAAACTACTTATGTGGACTGGAACTTGAAAAATCATGCCAATATTCCCATTGCAAGCGGTGTGTATATTATTCATGTGAATTGTCCGGGTATAGGAGAAAAGATGCTGAAATTTTTCTGTACGATGCGTCAAACCGACTTGAATCAATTCTAATCAAATTAATTAGTAACTTATAAAAATTTTAATATTATGAAAAGAATATATAGAACATTACTAATTTGTATAGTGCTCGGTCTTTTTTCCGCTGCATTTACTGCAATGGCTGGAAATAGAGACCGTTCGGGTCAGTCCGGAGCACAGCATCTTCTTATTGATCCTTGGGCTCGCTCAGCAGGATGGGCATCTTGCGGCGTAGCTGAAATTAGAGGTTTGGAATCTGTTTATAGTAATATTGCAGGACTTGCATTTACCAAAAAAACAGAATTAGCATTCTCTCGTACCCAGTATTTTACAGGCTCTAACGGCGGCATTAATATCAATGCTGCCGCAGTGGCACAAGGACTTACCGCTACCAATAAAGAAACCGGAAGAAAAATTGATCTCGGTACCATTGCTATTTCAATGTATGCCATGGGTTTTGGAGATATTGGCGCCACTACTGTTGCCGAACCTGACGGAACCGCCGCTATATTCTCCCCAAAACTCAATTATATAGGTATTCATTATGCCAAATCGTTTAATAACTACATTCATGGTGGTATTTCATTCAAAATTGTTAATGAAAGTATCTCAGATGTAAGAGCAAACGGTATGGCAATTGATGTGGGCGTGCAATATTTAGCGGGTGCTTATGAAAACTTTAAAATCGGAGTAGCACTCAAAAATTTCGGATTGCCCATGACTTATAGAGGAGACGGCATTTCGATCAAAGCCACTAAAGATGGTACCGATTATACTTCCACAGTAGAAGAGAGATCGGCTCCGTATGAACTCCCTACCCAACTTATTGTAGGTTTATCTTACGACTTCCTCTTCTTTTCAGAATTATACCAAAGTATGGATAAAAGAGATAGAAAAGAAGAAGGATTAACTCGCAATGATGCCATTCATCGTATTACTTTGGCTGGCTCTTTCATTGCAAATGCTTATTCAAGAGATAACTTTGCCATCGGATTAGAATATGGATTTATGAAATATTTTCAAGTTCGTGCCGGATATCTCTTTGAAAATGTTTCTAAAAAAAATATTGAAGGAAAAGATAGAATCTTCTTTAATGACGAAAGTATTTACATTGGACCAAGCGCAGGAATTACCGTTGGGATTCCTTTATCTAAAAAAGGAAACCAACAACTATACTTCGACTATGCGTATAAATTTACACATTTGTGGAAGGGAAACCATATCATTGGTTTGAAATTGGCACTGTAAGTTCTTTTCCCTTTTTATGACAACAATTAAAGAGGCTTTTTTAAGCCTCTTTAATTTCTTTTTTAATAAATGAATTTTAATTAATATAAAATAAACATGACCCAAATAAAATATTACTCAAAAGAAAGTTTAGACGCACTAAAACAAGAACTGAACTATTTAGAAACAGTGGAACGCAGTAAAGCATCAAATGCTATTGCAGAAGCAAGAGACAAAGGCGACCTGTCGGAAAATGCAGAATACGATGCCGCAAAAGAAGCACAAGGTTTATTAGAACTTAAAATTGGAAATTTGAAAAACCTCCTTGCAAATGCCAGAATATTGGATGAATCGAAAATAGATACCTCTAAAGTATTAATATATTCTATTGTAACTCTGAAAAACCTATCCAACAATATGGAAATGACCTATACAATCGTTCCCGAATCGGAAGCAGATTTTAAAGCAGGAAAAATATCTGTATCCTCACCCATTGCAAAAGGACTCATAGGAAAAGGGAAAAATGAAGTAGCAACAATACAAGCCCCAGCAGGTACGTTACAATTTAAAATTATGAAAATAACAAGGTAAAATGGATACAATATTCACTAAAATCATTAAAGGAGAGATTCCCTGTTATAAAATTGCAGAAAACAATGACTATTTTGCTTTTTTAGATATTCGACCCTCTTCAAAAGGGCATACATTAGTAATCCCAAAAATTCAAAATGATTATATTTTTGATTTAACAGATGAGCAACTTTCCGGATTAGTTCTTTTCGCCAAAAAAATTGCCATAGCACTAAAAAAAACAATTCCCTGCGAAAGAATAGGAATCAAAGTAATTGGACTTGAAGTGCCACACACACACATTCACTTAATCCCTATCCGCGTTGAAGGAGATATGAACCACGGAAAAAAAATACTGAAATTTACCCCGGAAGAATACGAGGAAATTGCAAATGAAATAAGAGCAGTGATTAGTTATTAGTTATTAGTGATTAAAAATAATGAACCCAAAAAGTATTATAGAATTAGAACAGATGGCAACGCAAGTGCGGCGAGATATTATCCGTATGGTACACGCCGCAAAATCGGGACACCCCGGCGGCTCGCTCGGTTGCGCAGATATTTTGACTGCCCTGTTTTTTAATATCCTTAACTGTAATCCGAAAAATATATCGGAAAAAGGAAACAACCAAGATATGTT
>JGI24702J35022_10002327_pt1 | contig 11621 bp, 10 predicted proteins | sample TergutTh196P4_FD_35022 | JGI IMG/M metagenome (IMG submission 35022)
CAAATAGTTGCGTATTGCATTGATATAACAAGTATATATATGCTTTATATGCCAACCTACGATGTAGATAGATCAAGGTTATATAGCTCGGAAATATCAGTTAAGAATAGACGGTTGGATAAAAATGATACGATCCAGAAGATCAAACAGAGTATTGAAGCTAGAGCCGAAACCTTGTCTCCTAATGTTGCTTATGAAATCTGGGGGTACGCAGAACAAACCTTTTCAACAGGGCAAATTCTTACTCTAGACAAAGTATATTATAAAGATCTGGAAGTAGCCTTCGAATACGAAACTCTCGACCATATCAAATCTTTTACCGCATAATGCAGAAAAATATAGAAGACCTGAGCAAAGAATCTCGTAAAAAAAAAGAGATATTATTCGTTTTTCTTCTTTTTTTTGCGAAGTATATATGCAGTTACTTTATTAAGCAAATAGAAGAAACAATAAAAAATATCTGCCAAGATTTCAGTTGACAAAAAAAAGAATTTTTGTATTCTGGCATTTTAGTTATAAAAGATCGAGATAGTATTTGTCCGAAAGCCTAACTTTTATCCTAATTATTATTAAACAAGGGTATTGATGTGGAGTAGAATTCCGATTGCATCACTCGTAGTAACTTCGAGAATTACCGCTCGAAACTAAGAAATATATGAGTTTGGACAATCTTATTCATACCTTCTTTAATAATTGGTGTATTGATAAAAATAAGTAACAAAAAATAAAAAATAGTAAAAGGAGACGAAGATGAAAAAAATTTTCAGCGTTTTTGTGTTATTAAGTTTACTAACCCTATTGCTTAATGCACAATCAGCACTTGTTCAAGTTAATAGCTTACAGGAAATCATATTGAAAGACACTATTAGCCCACGGAAAGCTGCTACGGGAAAAATTGTTCCAAACCTTAGTGAATTACCTCCTCGCATCAGCTCACGAGAAGTAGTACTTTTTGAAGGTTTTGAAAGTACAACTGGTTTTAATCTTCCCACTGGATGGACAAAAGTCGGAGGGAACGGAGCTACCGGGTGGAGAACGATAAGCAATACAGAATCGGTAGCCGGAGTTGAGGATCTAACTCCTGTATATTCAGGAACTCGAGTTCTTTCCCGGAGCTGGCAACATGCTGGTACAGGAAATTGGGTTTTTAGTAATGGTCTATCATTAACCGGTGGTACAACATATGTTGTATCATTCTATTTTGTTGCCCCAGGATATATTCAATATAATGAATATGACAATTTTGAGGTGAGAATAGGGCAAACCGCTACTGCAGCTGGTATGGCAAGTTCTCCCATTATTTACTCGCATAATAATCGTAGAACTGATTATCAAATCTTCGAATATGCTTCTACTACATTCACTCCACCAAATTCTGGGACATATTACTTAACATTCCACTGTACAACCCCAGCTGGAGAAGGATTCTATATCCTAATCGATGATGTTTGGATGGGGGAAGAAGGTCCAGGTGAACACCTTCCACCACAAAATTTAAGCGCTTCAGGAGGTCATTTAGAAGTCAATCTTGTCTGGGAGGCGCCAGAGGATGTTGGAGATACACTGACCGGCTACAAAATTTTCCGTAATGGTATTGCTATTGCTTCAATAAATTATGACCTCATCACCTATAAAGACTTTCCGATCAGTAACAATATCACGAATTCATATTATGTTACAGCTGTTTACACAGCGCCTCCGGGCGAATCTGTACCTTCGAACACTGCTTCAGGAACACCAGTTGGACCAGATTTCATCAATAATTCTCCCCGGAACCTCATGGCCACGAATTCATCAAATACTGTGAACTTAACATGGGATCAACCTAATACCCATAATGGTATCTTAGCTGGTTATCAAGTGTATCGCAACGGGAGTAAACTAACTATCACTTTTGATGCTACTTCTTTCAAAGACTATCCTCTGGTGAATGGACTTGAATATAGCTACCAAGTTGTTGCTGTGTACTCTTTCCCTAATGTTGTTTCTGAACCAACTGAGACCGTTATTGGTAATCCAATTGGTACTACAATTGCACCTGGACCTCCAACAAATTTGACTGGTATGGCACTTCCAGGTGAGGTAACATTAAGATGGGATCTTCCAAGTTTTTCAGAACAAGGGACAACAATCACTTATGCTACTTCGACTGATTTTGTTGATGCATATGGTTTGAATAGTCAAGATTGGGACTATACAGTTTTACATAGGTATACTACCACTCAATTTACCTCTCTCGGGGTAATGGGTAAAAAAATAACTAAAATAAGCTACTATGTTAATTCACTTGAAGTTTCATATGGGATCATGGCAATGTCTTGGACGGGAGATAACTATACGATCATTCGAGATGAACAATCACTGGTGGTACCTACCTCTGAAGGCTGGTTTGATTTTTATTTTAACGAACCAATTCTTATTGGAAACCAGGATTTATCAATAGGAGTAAGGATGAGAGGAGGGAATGCAGACGATTTCGGATATCCCCTCAGTCTCGATGCAGGACCTGTCGTGTTATCATATGGAACTCAGCTATATATAGCAACTTCATCATATCTATACACAGATGGTTTCGAAGATCAAGATGGAAACTGGATGATCCGTGGTTTTGCGACTGATGTTCCTGGTTCTACAATTGAGATTGCACTCGATACAACAGCAGGAGCCGAAAAAAGAACAAATCTTGTTCACCAAAGCTTAAATATTCCTGTTATTTCCTCACCATATCATCCGCAAACACTTTCCTCATCCCGTAATTTCATTGGGTATTTAATTTATCGGGATGATGCTTTAATAACACCAGACCTAATTCATAGTTTAATCTTTACAGATACAAATATTCCTGTTGTTGGGGCAAGTAGTACTTTTACTTATAAAGTAACTGCTAATTACGAAAACTCTTTAGAGTCTTCTCCAATATCTGTTAGCCTCACTGTACCTGCCATTACTACTGTTAGTGTACCATATGAAGAAGGTTTTAACTCCTCATCTTTCCCTCCTACTGGGTGGACTAGAGTCCAAAATGGTGGAACTGAAAGTCAATGGATAACACTTACTGCTCAACCGTATGAAGGTCCTCGCTGCGCCTCTAGTAGTTCTGGAACTTCAGCTCTTGCTTATTTCCCTGACAATTGGTTAATATCTCCCCAAATCGATATTCCTTATCAATCCACTCGAGACGATCTTTATCTTACCTATTTTGTCGGCTGTACAAGTAGTAGTAATTTTGCGGAAAAATATTCTGTCCTTATCTCGACTTCGGGTATTGGAATGAGTAGTGATAATTATGAAGTTGTTTTCACGGAAACTCTTAGTACCAATGAATGGGTTCCAAGACAGATTCCTTTAAACGATTATGCAGGGCAAAAAATATTTATTGCTTTCCGCCACCATGACAGTTCAATTCAAGCTACAAGAAGTCTTAAACTTGATGCGGTTAGCATTAGTGACGCTACTGCAGATTTTGATCCAGCTGTAGATAAATTAGAGACAAGTTTATTGGGAAATTACCCTAATCCTTTCAATCCCGAAACAATTATCAGTTATAGTATGGCAAAAGAAGGTTTTGTTGAGCTTGATGTATTTAACATTAAAGGGCAAAAAGTTAAAACTTTAGTCAATGGTCTTGTTTCTGCTGGTATGAAAGAAGTAGTTTGGAATGGTACAGATCAGAATAATCAACCTGTTAGTAGCGGTGTCTACTTTTATAAGTTAAATACTGAGAGTGTTACTTCGGTAAAAAGAATGATCTTGCTTAAATAATAACCTCTTTGTAGGACTATATTAAACGAATCATAAGGGGTGTTACCTTTCAACACCCCTTTTTTGTCCTTATCAGTTAGTAATCATGGAATACACACCGGTTAAAAATAGAATTAATCAATTTATTACTCATCATTTACTCCGAAAATTTTTTTATATCAGTTTAGATTGCTTTATTCTTCGTCAATGGTATGTAAAAAAATACTTAAAAAAATATTTACCACCAAGGCAAAATTTTTTATTTTATGATGCTGGGTCAGGTTTTTGCCAATATTCAGATTATGTTTTGAAGCGATATTCCCAAGCCAATGTTGTGGCTGTTGATCTAAAAGATGATTATCTTGTTTATTATGATAAATATATCCAAGATAAGTACTCGAACAGGTTTAGTTATATTCAAGCGGATTTAGAGAATTTTAGTTTACCAACAAAGAGAGCTGATTTTATCTTGGCGATAGATATATTAGAGCATATTATTCATGATGATGAAGCTTTAAAAAATTTTTCCAAATCAATGAAAGACCAAGGTTATCTCATCATATCTACTCCCAGTAATGCCAAACAAACAGCATTGTTTACCGCTGAGCATGTACGCAATGGGTACTCTTTAGCTGGTTTATCAGAACAACTTAACCGCCAAGGATTTACCATTGTTGAGTGTGAATATTCATATGGTTTTTGGGGGAGTATCTATTGGTTTTTAATGATGTATAATAGTCTGATTATACTAAATAGGGGCAAAATAATGATGGGTCTTTTACCAATCTATATTTTGATTGTCTATCTTCCCTCTTTATTTGCTATGCTCCTCGATTATTGGGGAAAGAACAAATCAGGAAAAGGGATCATTTTGGTTGCCCAAAAAAAATAAAAAGAATACCCTAAAAATGATTGTCTTCGGTCGTGAATCTACTTATTAAGGCTGTCGCATAGTGAAATTTTATGGGGAGCAACGGCATCTAGCCGTTGATATTTGAAGATGTGATGAATATGTTTCTTGTTGTAATACATACAGTTATAGATTTTTAATAATTATCGGTAGGTTTTGATTCAACAGTAAGATGCCGTTGTAACATCACTATGCGACAGCCTCTTATTGATACTCTCCTGCGGTAAGAGTAATTTCAATTTCTTTTCCTTCTCTTATCAACTTAATCGTTATTTGTTCATGAGGAGTTAAATCTGAAACAGCAAGAGCCGCATCAGTTGAATTTTTGATAAAATCATTGTTGATGTAGTATATTAGATCGCCTCTTTTCAACCCGGCAATCTGGGCAGGTCCCTTCGGATCCACAATAGAAACAATAACACCATTCGTATTTTTTAGTTTTAGGTAATTAGCAATAAGACGAGTTATGTCTTGAATTTTAAACCCCAGATAGACCTCGCGAATCATCCCAAAGGAAATTAATTCTGAGGATATTCTTTTTACACGATCAATAGGAATTGCAAAACCAATACCAATACTTCCCCCACTCTCAGAAAAAATAAAAGAATTGATGCCAATTACTTCCCCATGAATATTTACGAGAGGCCCTCCACTATTACCGGGATTAATTGCAGCATCTGTTTGAATCATTCCTTTGTAAATTTTAGATTCTACTTGATTAGAAAAATTTCGGTCTACTGCCGATATAACTCCCACAGAAACACTCGGTTTACTATCTTTCATTAAAAAACCATACGGGTTACCAATGGCAATTGCCCATTCACCGATTAATAAATCGGAAGAATTACCTAATTGGGCATGTATTAGATTGTCTGCTTCAATTTTAATGATTGCGATATCGTGCATAATATCTAAGCCTATTAGTTTCGCTGCATACTCTGTACCTTCATAACTAACAACATTAATTTGCTTTGCTCTTTCCACTACATGTGAATTAGTAATTATATAGCCGTCAACTGTAAATAAAACACCTGTGGCCATACTTTCTACATTGCGTTCCGGAGGACCGAAAAAATAATAGTAAAAATCATCATAAAAGGGAAGATTGTGTGTTATTTCAGTTTTAATGACATAAATACTAACGACAGCTGGCTCAATTTTTTGAACGGCTTCTGTAATAACAGTACTTCGATGATAATTATCAATAGCTAAATCCAGTGGATTAGTTGTGTTTTGCATCCCATAAGGAGGTTGATTATTCTCCTGAATCTGGTTTTTTTTTAAACTTTTAATCTGATCATATATAAATAAAAGACAAATATTGATCACGCAAACTAGTAATAATAATGAGATAAAAGTTTTTTTGGGCATTGGCATTTCCTTTATAAGAGATTATTTTTTTTCAACACTATCGTTTGAGCAATACATTCTAGTTCGATAAGGTAGCTTAATTTATACCCAGCTGGATAATAAACAACAGTATCAATGATGAATATTTTCTGAACTTCAGGGTGATAAAAGGCAAAGCTTTGAAAAGCACCACCAATATAGTATTTATAATTTTGATATTTACCCCCTAGAAGTAAAACATCAGTAGTATTCCAGACATCATGGGATATGGACACATCATTAAGATCGAACTCATCCTCATCATAATAATTCCAAGCAAGTTCTTTTCTTTTATCAATAAACCATTGTTCCGTTAGAATATTTTCTGGGCAATTTTCCCAATACACAGATAAATAGCGATCAGGATTTTTTTGTTGGTCCCAATGATTACGAAAGATAAAAGAAATAAAGCGATTATCCAAATCTTGGCAGTAAATTTTATAAATTTCTGGTAAATTTAAAGTAAAAGGAAGGTTGTTAAAAAAGTTTGGCGCATATTGATTTAGTCTCGCCAAACGATGATTAATCCTTGCTAGATATCTGTCTTTCATGATTGTAAAATAGTTATTGGGGTTATTCAACAGATATTCGGAAATGGATGAAGATGTATCTCCAAGTAAAAAAAGAATTAATTGGTCTTTTGCCCAAAGATTGGTATTCATTAGTAAAATAGACTCTTTTGTTTGCGCTGCAGAAATAATATCTTGGGCTAAGAGTTGTTGAATTTGTTGGGAAACTGGTCTATCGTCATTAAATAGTCCTAAAAATATTATATTTTTGTACCGGAAGTAATTATTAAAATCGCTTATATCAACTCGAATTAGTTCAAAAAGAGCTTCATCTTCAGTGGTGAAAAAAACTCTTTCTAGAGATTGCCTTAATAAAGATTCGCTTTGTTGCCAAAGCTGAGAATCGGCAAAAATAATGATTTCATGTTCTTTTCCGTATGCATTCGGTTTCTTGTTATTGAGCACTAAATTGGTTTTTTTATTGATTAATACTTGTTCTAAAGATTGGGTACGAATTAGTTCTGATTCTTGAGGGGGTTGGCAATTACAAAGAACAAATACAGTAATTCCTACCCATATTATGACTAGTATTTTACGAAGAGTAATTTTATTTTTCTTCATTTTTCTTCACCACCAAAAAATTAACTCCAGACACAATAGTGATCGCTACAATGATCCAAAAAACAATTTTTATGCCAAGGAGTATATTTTCTTCAAAAATTTTTAAAGGACTAAAAAAATTAATCTGAAGGATAGTGTGTACAACTAAAGCTCCCACAATCCCCATCATTTGTGCAGTAGTTTTCACTTTTCCCCAGATGTTCGCAGGGATTATTAACCCTTTATATTGGTAATACTGACGAAGTAGAGTAATAGTTATTTCTCTTAGCAGAATAATTAGGATGACCGACCAATGAATATAAGCAATAGGAGGGAAAGTAATGATGAAAAGTGCAGATATAGTTAATAGTTTATCCGCTAGGGGATCCATTATTTTTCCAAAATTACTCTCTATAAAATATTTTCTGGCTAGCATTCCATCTAAATAGTCGGTAATACAGGCTAAAATAAAGATGAGTAAAGCGCTTATGGAATTATTCTGTAAAGAACAAACAATAAAAAATGGGATGGCAACCATGCGCGAAACAGTTAATATATTAGGGATAAATTTAATCATAATTATTCTTTGAAAATACTGGTTTTTGAACCAAAACCAGAAAAATATTACTAAGTATTAATAAAATAATAATACTGAAATCGAAAAAAGTTTGGTGCTGGGGAAAATCATTAAAGAAAATGACTACTAAATCAAAATAATTTAAAGATATATTGATCATTAGAACGATTAATGTGGAAAATAATATAAAGAAAAGATTATTGATGATATTTTTCAAAGAGAGAGAGCGATAAGAGATACCAGAATTAACTACAGCATTAATAAATTTTTTATTTTGAATAATATACAAAATTCGGAGGTGGGACTGAATAAAAAGATATATAAACAAAGAAAAAATTTGGATAATATGTAAACTCCATTTTAGTTGTCGGTTTTTTAGCTCGATGTTCTGCCAAGCTTCCTGATTATATTGGATAATAAAATCAGGGTATAAATCGCTTAATTCTAGAATGAGAAGGGATAGTTTTTCGGCTTTCAAAGGTAGTACTGTTAATTCTACTTGGTATGGTAGAGTAAAATCGTCAATAATTTCTTCTACATTTTCTAAACTATACTTAATAATAAGCATTTGTTTTAATTCATGAGGTGTTTGGTAAGTAACAGTTTGAACACCTTCTTTATGATTTAAAAAAGTGATTAATTCATATGCTTGCTCTTCTGTATCGGTATAAACAAGAATTGGAAAGAGGCTTTTCCGGTTATTGTTGGTATCGAGATAATTTTGCAAAATGAATGAACCACTAATAAAAAGAACGGAAAAAAAAGATAAAAATATTAATTGCTTGAAAAACCCTTTCATTGTTCTACCACCTTTACTATATCACCGTGCCAAAGACGGTATGTGGTTACAAAATCGAGCGCAGATTTACCTGTGGCAATAATCATGGTGCCACTCTTTTGAAAATAATGAAAAAGATTAATAACATTTAATAATTTATCCTGGTCAAAAAAGGTATCAAAATCATCAATTAACAGCAATGAAGGACTAATTAACGCTGTTCTGACAATGTACATGAGCATTTTATCAGAACGGCTACAATAAAGCATTTTTTGCTTGAATAGATGCACTATATTCACGAGAGAAGCCATATCTAACAACCTATTTTTTTGCACACTATTGATTCTTCCTAAAGGAATTTCCACATTTTCGAGAAAGGTATCTTTTTCAATAACATGCAAATCATTATTAATTAAAATGATGTTATTCTCTTTCCAATGGTGTTTTAGTTTATCTTCTTTAAAGATAACTTCTCCTTTGGTTTCTTTATATTCTCCGCATAAAGTTTTCAAAAAAATTGTTTTTCCGGAAGAATTTTCTCCTAAAAAATATGTAAATGTTCCCGGAAATAAAGATAATTCCGGTACAGAAAGCACGATTCGATCTTTCGAAAAAATTGTAAAATTCTTAAAGACTAACATGGAGAATTTTGTGTTTTGTGATTAATGGCATAAATTATTTTGGTTTTTAGAGTACTACTCTGATAAATCACTAGGGGATCAACATCTAATTGATATTGAGCACATAAAGTTTTGATTTCATTTTGGCGATACTCAGGATAGATCACATAAGCTATACCATTAGGTGCTAGATAGTTCCGAATAGTTATCATTAAACCTGCTAGTGATCCTACAATCTCGTGGCGAGCAACAGATTTTTCCCAAGTAGCATTTATTCTTCCTTTATTCTTTTGAAAGTGAGGGGGATTAGAGATGATTAAGTTATATTTATTTTTTCCCAGTAAATGCTCTACATCGCAATAATCAGCAGTATAAAATTGATATTGGCGTTGACCAACAACAGAGGTTAGTTTTTTAAAATTTTGTTCTGCCATTTTAGTTAATGATTCCAGAAGCTCAATTCCCGTGTATGAAGGTTGGGTAAAGTACCGTGCTAACATTAAGAGTAAGATACCACACCCAGTACCTAGGTCTAACACATGAGAATCTTGCAAGGGATTAATCAACGAAAGATACTTATTGGCAGCCAAAGATAAATGATCACTATCTTCTGATACACATTGAGATAATAATGATTGCGAAAAAATAGTATCTATTCCTGGCAGCTTAAAAGTAGTTTTCAAGTTATCCTAACTCCATCATTTTTTGGATCGGAAGCAAGGCATTTTCCGCAATATTAGGAGTAATAATAATTTCATTCATTTCATATTGTAATGTGTTTAAGACGTCATTTAAACTTGTTTTTTTCATATTGGGGCAAATTGCTTTATCGGATAGAGCATAAATAGATTTTGTTGGATATTTTTCTTGTAACATTTGAACTAATCCAATTTCTGTACCAATGATTACTCGTTCATGTGTATCTACGTAATCAGCCAATTCTCTTGTTGAGCCAACAAAATCTGCCATGTTTACCACTTCGGGGAGACACTCTGGATGAACAATTATCTTGTAACCTTGATAAACTAATCTGGCTTTATTAACATCATTTATGGTGATATTTGAATGATGAATGGGGCAAAATCCACCCCATAAATTGATTTTTCTTTTTGTTTGTTGACGAACATAATGCCCCAAATTCTGATCCGGCACGAATAAGATAGTTTGGTTTAGAGGAAGTTTTTGCACAATTTTTACGGCATTTGATGATGTAACACAAACGTCAGAAAGAGCTTTAACCTCCACAGAAGAATTAACGTAAGTAACAATTAAATGCTGAGGATGTTCATCTTTATATTTTTTTATTTCACTCGATAAAGCCATATCAGCCATTGGACACCCAGCATCTCCATCGGATAATAAAACTTTGACATTGGGGTTAAGTAATTTTGCTGTTTCCGCCATAAATCTAACTCCGCAAAACAGAATAATGTCTGCGGTAATCTCTAATGCAGCTTTTGATAACTGAAATGAATCACCAATCAGATCAGCAATTGTAATAATTTCTAAGCTTTGGTAATTATGAGCCAAGATTAATACATTTTTTTCTCTTTTTAAAGTATGGATTTTTTTTGAAATCTCGGTTATATTCATATCTTAGTCCTACATTCAGGTTCATTGAGCCATATTCCAGGATTCTACTTAACTAATTTCCCCACAAAGAAAAATTTTTTTTCTATCTCCGTGGAGCTGGAAAATCCTTCGTAATAAACAATTATTTCACTTCGCCAAAGTGGTGAAACGACTCATTGGGGATTACTACTATATGAGAATCCATATCTTAATCTGATAAAGGGAGTATAAAGTATTTTCCGATTTCTCTGACGAGCCACATACCTTTGAGGAAAGAAAAATAAGGTTTAGAGATTTAAATATGTTACACAACTGTTATTAATCATCGTCAGAAGAACCAAATCCCGCTAACCCTCTATCAGTATGACTTAATTTCTGTACCAATTGAAAACAAATTTGCTCATGTTTGGCAAAAACAATCTGAGCAATTCTCATTTGTGGTTGGATAGAAAAAGGTTTATGAGAAAGATTGATTAGTAATACCTTTATCTCGCCACGATAATCGGCATCGATCGTGCCAGGCGAATTCAAGACCGTGATACCGTGCTTATTAGCTAATCCACTCCTTGGTCTAATCTGCCCTTCATATCCAGCTGGTATTGACAAAGCAAACCCAGTTCCGACCAAAAGTCTCTGTCCTGGTAATAAAGTGAGAGCCGATGGTAAATCTGCAAATAAATCATAACCAGCTGCAAGTCCTGACATTTTTTCTGGTAATTTTGTTGTTTCGCTTAAAAATTCAATTTCAATCTGCATCACCATCTCCTTAATTAACGAACTGAGTGTTTTTTCTTGTCATCAGTAGATTTCATCGAAAACTTAATAGTTTCTTGACAATAAATAAATTGTCAAATCTCTTAATAAAAGAGCTTTATCTCCGAAAGAATCAATGATTTTTATCGCTTCATTAGTATATTTTTCTGCA
>JGI24702J35022_10002328_pt1 | contig 11620 bp, 5 predicted proteins | sample TergutTh196P4_FD_35022 | JGI IMG/M metagenome (IMG submission 35022)
CGGCCAATCAAGTACAGCCAGAGAGGCAGACGGGACTGAAAACTTTGGCTCACGCAAGGAATGCATTTCCATAATTCGAATTACTCCTTCAACCAACAGGATCATCTGGTTGCCTGGGGAAACAAGGTTTCCCTCCGAAACAAGGCTGCCTTCCGAAACAAGGCTGCCCTCCGAAACCAGCATCCCTCGCGATGATCTGGGCAATGGCCCCTGCGAGAGCGGCGGCAGCTCAGGCAAGAGTATTTCCGGTGAATACGGACAGACCTGCTGGGCTCTGCTTGAAGATTTGGTTCAGACCTGGGGAAGTTACTTCTACCCCGGTTACAGGGTAATCGAAAGCCTGGTATTCAAGGTAAACCGTGACGCTGATTTTTCTGTTGATGAAAAAAGAGACGAAGATTTCGTTGAGGCAATGGCAGAAGTTCTTGAAGGCCGTGATCGATCCATGCCGGTTCGGATGGTTTATACGCCAGGGAGTATAAAGATCCGTGACTGTCTTGCCCGCCGGCTTTCCCTGACAGAAGAATATCTTTACGAGGCGGCAGGTCCTTTAAACCTGGGAGATTTTTCCGATCTTATCGTAGGTTTTGATCATCTCAGGGAGAAGTCCTGGAAAATATATTCACACCCGGCTTTTTCCGAAGAACAATCCCTTTGGGACCGGATCAGCCAGGGGGATGTGGTTCTGCATTTGCCCTACCAGTCCTTTGATCCGGTAGTCCGCTTTTTTCAGGAAGCCGCTTCGGATCCGCAGGTGTCGGTCATTAAAACCGCACTTTACCGTACCAGCGGGGATTCACCCATAATCCGGGCCCTGGAACAGGCGAGCCTTTCGGGCAAACATGTAACCGCTGTTGTTGAACTAAAGGCAAGGTTTGATGAAGGGAGGAATATTTCCTGGGCGAACAGGCTGGAGAAAGCCGGAGTTATTGTGGTTTATGGTCTTGCCCGATTAAAAATTCATGCCAAGGTAACTCTTGTGATGCGCCGTGAATATGACCGGATAAAACGTTATGTCCACCTTTCTACCGGCAACTATAACGACAAAACCGCAAGGTATTACGAGGATNTTTCCCTGTTTACTGCCCGGGAAGACATAGCCTATGACGCCGGGCTCCTTTTTAACATGATCACAGGCTATTCGGCTGTCCAGACCATGGGCAGGCTTACTATCGCACCCATCGCCCTGAAACGCCGGCTTTTGGAACTTATTGATCGTGAGATCAACCGTTCAAGTCCGGAAGCTCCGGGCAGGATAATGGCGAAGATGAACGCTATGGCTGATCCGGAGATAATCCGGGCCCTTTACAGGGCTTCCCAGGCGGGGGTTAAGATCTTCCTCAATGTCCGTGGAATTTGCATGCTGGCGCCAGGTATCAAGGGCCTATCCGATAATATAAGCGTGGTGAGCGTAATCGATCATTACCTTGAACACTCAAGGATATATTACTTTGCTAATCATGGCGCGGAAGAGCTGTACCTTGCCAGTGCGGACTGGATGACCCGAAATCTTGAACGCCGTGTGGAACTCATGTTCCCTGTTTTGCAGGAGGATTCCAAAAAGAGAATTTTTGAAATTCTTTCCGCCTATTTCCGCGACAATTGCCAGTCCTGGTTTTTGGATTCCGAAGGAGTATGGACCAGGATAGAGCCCGCCCCTGGTGAAAAGCCTTTCCGTGTCCAGGCTCATTTTCATTCCAAAGCTTCCAAAGCCCGTACGAGTGAATATACTGGAACAGCCTGGGGAGAATTTGTCGTTCGCAGGAGCCCGCAAAGCAAGGAATAAGCAACAAAAAGGTGTCTTATGAACGCAACTAAATCAACACTTGTTTACAGGATTATTTTCACAGTTCTGCTCTTTGCTGTTGCCCTGTATTGCAGCTGCTCAAAAAGCAGGACAGGGCTCCGGTATGAGTATTCCGAAGATTCAGGGGCCGGATTTCCTTATCCTGAGACATATTTCGCAGTCATAAGTGATATCCACATTTACGATCCCTCTCTTGGTTCTTCCGGCGCGGCTTTTTTGGAAACACTGAATTCGGACCGTAAACTTCTTCTGGACAGCATGGATCTGACGGATTATGCAATAGAAGCCATTAAGGCTTCCGGCGCCGGTTTTGTTCTTGTTACCGGGGATCTGACCAAAGACGGTGAATTGAATAATCACCGTCTTATTGCGGGGAAGTTAAAACGATTTGTAGACGCCGGTATGGCGGTTTATGTGATCCCCGGAAATCACGACATAAATAATCCCGGCGCCGTCCGTTATGAAGGGGACGAAACAGTCCCCGTTCCCTCGATAAGTGCCGCAGAATTTGCGCAGATATACGGAGATTTTGGTTATAACTCCGCGCTGATGCGGGATGACGATTCCCTAAGCTATGTGGCTGAACCTGAGGAAGGCCTCTGGCTTCTTGCGCTTGACAGTTGCCGCTACAGGGAAAACAAGAGCGGCGAGGAAGAAATTGTATCGGGGAAAATCAGTCAGAAAACCGCGGACTGGACAGCCGGAGTTCTGCAGACTGCAACGGAAAGAAAAAAAGCGGTAATAGCCATGATGCATCACGGCATAGTGGAACACTGGAATGGCCAGCATAAACTTCACCCCGATTACCTTATTGATGATTATGAGGACTTTGGGAAATTTCTTTCCTCTCATAATGTGCGGTTTGCTTTTACAGGACATTATCATGCCCTTGATATTGTTCTTGGCCAATTTGGTGACAAGTTTATTTATGACATCGAAACAGGTTCGCTGGTAACCGCCCCCTGCCCAATCCGGTATGTGGAATTTAAAGGCAATTCCCTTCAGGTTCGTACCGATACCATTGTGGATAAAATCCATCCGGGTACGAATTTTGCGGCTGACGGGCGGGCTTTTGTAAAAAAGACTGTCATGCTGGAAGCCGAGAAAATTTTAAGAGGGTACAGGGTTTCAGCCCGGGATGCGGAATATATTGCCAATGCTGTGGGAGACGCCTTCGACGCCCATTACGCAGGGGATGAAAATCCCGCCCTGCGTCCGTCTTTTGACAGGGGCAGACTTGGCCTCTGGGGCCGTTTTGTCTACGGTCAGCAGAAGTATGCCCTTGACGGGCTCTGGGAGGATCTTCGCCCCGCCGATAATAATGTGAGCTTGAACTTTTAGGCAGTTATGCATTAAGGAAATATGCAGTGCGGCATATGGTTTTATATTCACAGGCGAAGCAGTCTCCGATACGTACCTCCCTTGGAATAAAATCAAGGGCCTTTACCTTTCTGCCGAATTCTTCTATCTGTTCTTCCGCTGCTTCAAGTACGAGCTCATATTCTTCCCTTGATGGGGTTTTGGTTTTCCCCGCCGCCCTTTCCCCCATTACGGTTTTTATCGTCTTTCCGTTGATGCTGTAAAAATATGCGCCCTGTACCTCAATTGGTTTGCCCTCTCCGCCGGCAGATATTTCTTCGTAGAGCTTAATGTAGAGAGGCATCTGGTATTCCGCGAGGGGAGTTCCAGGCAGACTTTCCATATCTGTCTGTTCAGGAAGACTCCTTGTTTTATAATCAATTATTACAGCCTTGCCTTCAGGCGATATGGAAATTCGATCGATGGTACCTTTTACCAAAAGCTCCCCGGTATTCAGGCTGACATGAAGTTCCAGCTCTCCAACTCCATAACCATCGAAATTCTGTGCTTCCAGTTTCAGAAGATGGGCAATTTTTTTCGCCATCCCGTCTGCCTGGGGAGAAACAAGGGGAATTGCCAGAGGACCTCTGAATGCCGGATGTTCCATAATGGCGGTTTTTGTTGTATCCATGGCCCATCGTTTATATATATCCAGATGTCCGGAATCAAAAATTCGGTCTTCATTTTTTATTTTTTTAAAAAGCTCTTCCAGAATATTATGGTAGAGAATTCCCAGAGAAGTATCGTCCAGCAGCGCGGCCTCAAGGGAAAATTCCCCGGCCTTAAAGATCCTTGTTAAAAGCCATTTAATGGCGCAGCTGTAATATACGTTGAGATCGCTGGTCGGTGTGACGGTCAGGTACCCATCCCTGCCCAGAATGGCGCTTTCAAGCAGCTTCTTAACCGGGCTTGAGGAAGGGACAGCTGATGAAAAGAAAGAAAACTTTTTTTCCTTGCCGGCAAGAGTATTTTTCCAGTATTCAAAAGATCTTTTTTGCATCGGGAAGAGTTCCCTTAGTTCCGTTTCCTCCGGCATCCTCCAGAAGCGTCGTTCCTCTGTATATGGATCCCGGGCAGCCTGGGGCGGGGGCATGGTTTTTTCCCGGGCAAAAAAACTGTGAGGAATGGCCCAGCCGGAAAAGGTCTGTGTTGAGGCGCTTATGCGGATCCTGCATTTATAGACTGAGTCTTCACCGGTACTGCAAAGTGCAAAAAAAGCGCTGGTAGCGTCCCTGTCTTCAAGCCCAAGGCGTTTGCGCTTGTCCTGCCGGAGAAATTTCATTGGCTGGTAAAGCACCGAAGCGGCGCTTTGTGACGCGTTCAGAACAAAGTGGCAGCCAAAGGGTGAAGCCGCGGCAACCCGCCACCTGAAAATATTAACCCCCGGTTTCTGATTTGACTTCACATACTCCTGTTCTCCAAGACAGGAAAGGAAAAAACCAAACGGAGAAGCCGGTGTCAGGCTGCTTTCCCCGAATCTTTCTTCCAGTTCTGCAAGAGAACCGAGTTCTTCAATACACCGGCTTAATACCGCGTTGTCCTCTTCCGTGATTTTTTCCATATCCAGGAAGCTGCTCCTGAAGGCGAAATAATATTTCCGTATATCTGCAAAACTCTTTGAGCCGGCGAGGGCAAGGGTACGGGTTTTTAATTCCCTGTAATATGATCGCAGGTCTTTGCTGTCGTTATGGGCCTGCCTGAAAGCTTCTTCCCAGATATCGACCATGGTTCCATTCTGCACATAACCTGAAACACAGTTGTATTTGATGCCGAAATCAATCAGGGCCCGGTTTTTCTCCATTTCTTTCCAGGGAATATGGCCGTTAAGGATCAGGGCCTTAACCCTGCCAAAGGAAAATCCCGAAACGGCACATCCGCTAACAAGCGAGAAAAACCGGCCTGCGCCTGTTTCACCCAGCTTCTTCCCGGCCCTGAGGGTAACCGGTATGTGGCGCAGCGAGAATTCCTTGGTCAGGCAGGGCGCCATTTCTTCCAGTTCCGGGACGCTGACAGCCATGTCTTCAAACGGAACATCCTCTGTTTCATGGAGCCTTTGCATCTCCATCACCGCACTTCGGATTTCCTCACGGGCGGACCGGAAGTTAATCAGCCTGGGTTTCTCCGGTGTCAACGCAGTATCCGCTTCAACAACAATGAACCTGTGAGAACGCAGCATGGTTTTGTATTCCGCAAAGTCTTCAATCAATTCCGGGAAAAATATCACATAACGATTGGATTCTTCCGGAATTTTTATTTCTTCCCAGGATGGTTCAAAGAGGTCATGGCGTTCGAGAAAAGCGGCGTACTCTTTCTTGATAAGCCTGAAATCCCGGTCTTCCTCATCCAGTGTTGTTCCGGGAGCATTGCTTACAAGTTTTTCCCATTGAGCCAGTGAAGGGAGGATCCTTGCAACGGACTGGACAAATATACTGCAGCCTTGAGCGTGTTCCGGCGGCACAAGGGATCTCAAGGGAAACCCGTCGGGTCTATCCCGGCGGGCATTTCCGGGGTGAGCGCCTCCGGGGCGGGCATCTTCGGGGCGGACGGGCACCGAACCGGAGGTTTCAATAGCTGCGGCTGCGTTTTTTCTTAGCAGGGCCTCGGAAAAAAGTTTCCGTATAATTACCGAAACCGGCGCCCTGTTCCCCTCTTTTTTCTGAACCACTTCCTCTTTAAAACGGTCCCATGCGAGGAAACGTCCGGCTGCCGCTGATCTGGTTATACCCAGGGTACAGGTTTTTCTGGCCCATAGGCCTGCCGAGGTCTGGGAGGGGAACACAAAGCGGACATTTTGATTCTTTATGTGTTCCCTTAAGACGGATATAACCTGATTCATTATTCAGCTTCAATGCTGATTATATATGGCTGGTCAGGATCATCTCCAATGTACGTTACCTTTAAATAGTAAAGACCGGTATCAAGCCGCCGGGACATATAGGAATCAAGATATTCTCCCCCGTCATCGTCTTCAAAAAGAAATTCCAGATCCTCATCGTACAATTCGATGTAAGTGTCCAGGTTGTTTGAATTTAATCCTCTGGTTTTGATAGTATAGCGGCCCCTCTGAGTTATGTGGAATTTAACCCAGTCTATATCATCTTCGTCGTGGAAGACATGCTGCTGAGGCATGCCGATTTCAATCAATTTGGCTAGAGAAGGATCGTCGTCACTTTCGTATTCATCCTGGGCAATAATCTGCTGTATCTGAAAATATGCACTGAAATCGTAATGTCCGATCTCGTCCCTGTCATAACCCCGTATTTTTACAATATAGCGCTGCCCTGCCTCTACGTTATACCTGATATGGGCATTGGTACCTATACCTCCATCATCGTTTTCTGTCAGCATATTCCGGGTATCAGCATTATATAATTCCATATAGGTATCGATGTCATTGCCAGCAGTTATCATTATTAGCCGGCCGTCTTTTTGGGGGACAAGAAGGAAAAAATCCTGGTCGTTTCCGTTATGAAGGGTACGGCTTATGGGCAGGACGTCCTCCCCTTCGCCTATTTCACATAACATGGGATTATCCATGCTGTCTGGTTCCCATGCATCTGCGGGAATAAAAGATGAACTGCTTCCGCTGCGGCTGTCCCCTGAAAAAAGCATTTGAACCAAATATTCATTCTTTTCGAAATCCGTATAGAACACAGCTTCTATGGCCCTGTCAATCGTACGGATCAGGCGGGTATATACCCTGATAGTGTCTACCGCATCAATAATCTCACCTGAAATTATCCAGTCCGCGAGTCCGCCTGAGAAGGCGGAAAAAGATCTGTTGGAAATGTTTGTTAATTCTCCGGTAAGCTGATTTACCAGATATTCACCGAATAAAGGAATATATTCCCTGTAAACAAACTGGGTTACGGCAATTTTCTGTATCTTTTCTGCAACGAGTTTCCCGTTAAGGTCCTCTGCCAGCTTCCTGACCGCATTATCCATTTGCTGAATGGAACTGCCGGCATTCCTGACTTGTATGGTGTCCCTCGCCTGAGCTCCGCCCTGAGCGAAAACAGTACTTAAAGTCAGGATTAAAACCGGAAATAAAAACAGTTTTTTTAACATAATACCTCCCAGGATCCCAAACGGATCCCATTATGCAGATTTTTATTCTTGGCGAAGGTCTAATACCCAAGAACTCGCCCACGCGAGGGAGCTTTAGGGCATTTATTTTGCAGACCTAACGGCAAATTATTGCCGTCAGGGCTTTTGCCGTAAATCCCATGTGTTCGGCAACCTTGCCGGCGGGACCGGATTCTCCGAAACGCTCGACAGAGAGAATATCCTCCGGTTTGGCCCAACGTTCCCAACCTTGACTTACTGCAGCTTCGCATACGATGATCCGCACACCGGGAGGTACTATGCGACTCTTCGCGTTATCGCTTTGAGTCTCAAAGAGTTCCCGGCTTATCATGGAAACAACCCTAACATTCTTCCCAGATAGGTCCGCAGCTTCCAGAGCAAGGCCAACCTCGGATCCGGTAGCAATTATCACCGCATCAAGAGTGCCTTTCCCGCCTTCCCGGACAATATATGCACCGGTACGTATTGTTTTTTTCCAGCCGGGATCTTCTTTGGCAAGGACCGTTGTATTCTGGCGGGAGAGGGCAAGGACCGTAGGGCCATTGGTTCTTTCCATAGCCATTGCCCAGGCTTCCGCAGTTTCTTCAGCGTCAGCAGGACGGAGTACACGGACATTAGGAATGGCCCTGAGAGAAGCCAGGTGTTCTATGGGCTGGTGGGTAGGACCGTCCTCGCCGATAAAGATGGAATCGTGGGTAAGTACATAGATAACCGGCAGATTCATCAGGGCCGAAAGGCGCAGAGCCGGACGCAGGTAATCGGAGAATACCATGAAGGTGGCGCAGAAGGAACGCAGGCCGCCGTGAAGGGAAAGTCCGTTGGAAATGGCAGCCATGCCAAATTCCCGTATGCCAAAATGAATGTACCGGCCATTGCGTGCAGAAGCGGAGTATGCAGCTGTATCAGGAAGTCCGACGGCGTTAGGCGACTTTAGATCAGCTGAACCTCCTACAAGATTCTGATTTGCCTTTGCAGCAAGGGCCAGGGCTTTGTTTCCCGCAGTGCGTGTGGCAACCTGATCTCCTGCCGCATAGGAAGGAACATCCATGGGCAGGGCCTTTCCGGAGTGGAAAGTGTCCCATTCTTTTTTCAGATCAGGATTTTCCCCGGCCCAGGCGTCAAATTCCGCAAGCCACTTTCCCCTTTCCTTTTTCCATTCTTCCTGTCTGGCTTTAAAATAACTTATTGCCTCCGGGGCAATGTAAAAATCAAAACCTGAATTTGCGGCGTCATTTGCACAGGGAATACCCAGCGCCTTTTTCGCTGCAGCCAATTCTTCCATTCCCAATGGAGCGCCATGTATGTCAGCGGTGTTCTGTTTGCCTGGCGCGCCCTTGCCTATAATTGATTTTAGGATGATTAGGCTTGGCTTTTTTGTTTCGGTTTTTGCCTGGGTTATGAGCCGGGCGATTTCCTCAAAATCATACATGGAACCGGAGAGAACCTGCCATCCGTAGGCTTCGTAACGTTTTGCCACATCTTCTGTGAAGGAAAGATCCGTGGAACCATCGATGGTAATTTTATTTGAATCGTAAAAAACGATTAGCTTACCCAGGCTCAAATGTCCAGCCAGAGAACAGGCCTCACCGGAGACACCTTCCTGTAAACAGCCGTCTCCGGCAAGCACATAGGTAAAGTGATCCACGATTTTACGGTTTGCTGTGTTAAACTTCGCTGCCAGCATGGTTTCTGCCATAGCCATGCCTACTGCGGTCGCAAGCCCCTGGCCCAACGGACCGGTGGTCATTTCTATGCCTGCGGCCATGCCGTATTCGGGATGGCCGGCTGCGGGAGAACCGACCTGACGGAAAGATTTTATGGCATCCAGGGTCATGTCCCTGTAGCCGGAAAGATGAAGCATGGAATAAAGAAACATTGAACCATGTCCGGCTGAAAGTACAAAACGATCCCGATCCGGCCACCCGGGATCAGCCGGATCGTGGCGGAGTATTTCTCCGTAGAGCAGGGCCCCCAGCTCGGCTGCTCCCATTACAACTCCGGGATGCCCGGAATTTGCTTTCTGAATTGCATCCATCGCAAGTGACCGTACCGAAAGGGCTGTTTTTTCCAAAGCGTTTACATTCATTGCCGAACTCCTTAATTGTTTCTGTTTATGCTGGCGCTCGCGATGAGGCGTCCTATATCCAGTTTTTTTCTGTTTCCCTTATATAATTCAGAATATCTTCTGATCCTGTACGCTCTTTGAGCAGCCGGTAGAAATCTTCCTGGCGGCAATAATAATTAATTTCCGACAAGGTATGAAGATGCTGTTTTGCCGACGCGGAGACAATGAAAAACAAAGTATCAACTTTGTCACCGTCCAGTGAATTCCAGTCGACCCGATGCCTAAGAAAGGCCAGAACCGTGTATTGGGCACTGTCCTCTGTAGCAAGAGGATTTCGTGGATGCGGAAGGGCTATTCCCTTTCCTATGTTTGTAGACATTAGGGCTTCCCGTTCCAGTACAGCCCGGAGCAGCCTGTCTGCCGGGACAGCCGGGATTGACGGAATTATTGCGACAAGGGCAGTTAAAACTTCACGGAGGGTGGTCCCCTGTATATCCCTGTAGATCCCGCCCTTTTTAAGCAATTCCGCAAGTCCTTTTTCTGCTTTTTCTATACCCATATAAACTCCGTCCTACCTATCTGTATCATATCCCTTAAAGTAAAGCACGTTAAGGTTCCGGTTGCAGGAATCCAGATTGAATTCACCCTGAATAAATTCCGGCCCCAATTCCTGTCTGGCGTTAAGCCGCTCCATGTCGTTTTCACTCTCCAGGGCAGAAAGTACTTTTCTGAATTTGATGGGGCCGCCAATGAACTCCGGTGGTGCAGCTCCGGCGCCTGCCACACATCTGACAGGTTTGCTTGCCGGAGACTCAACCTGTGAAAGAATCATGATCCGTATAGTCCATTTTGCCCCATATTCATATAGCAGTTCAATAATGCCAAGATCATACAGTTTCTGAATTTTGGTATTTGGATCCAGTACATTCCCGTTTGAACCATTGCTGTCTCTCCGGATTTTTTCTGTACTAAAATTGTAAGACTGTGTATTACGCCAGCCGAAAACAGTCTGGATTATCCTGTGAAGTTCTCCAAGGTTAAAATTTTCCGGAACAACAATTCTGCGCCAGACATCAATGCCGCCAATACTTAACTGAATCAGCTTTTCAATAACAGTACCGTAATTGCTTCCCGAGCGGATCAGTGCAAATTTATTTCGCCTGAAAGTCTCAATGGCCTCTTCTATGAGTTCTTTCAGATCGGCATAAGTTTCAATCATGCTGTCCAGTGAGCTGTCCAGTGCATCAAGTTCGGTTTCTGAAGGCGGTTCGTCGGAATCCAAATCTTCCATTATGTCGGCAGTATGGCTTAGGATCTGGGAAAGAATGATAAAGGTATGCCGTGGTAACCAGCCAGTATCTATGTCACCCCTGCTTAGCTGTGCAGCGAGATCTATCACTGCTGTCAGCAGTTCCCCGGCTCTTTGACGGACTGGTCCCAGAACCTTGTCGGTAAATGGAGTATAGGACTCCCTGAATTCCTCCAGAACATTATCAATATAGTCGACAAGGAATTTTTTCTCCCGGCCATTGATTCCTGTACATGCGGGAATGAGTCTTTCCATTATGTTTCCGGTTTCTTTTTCTCCCCGAAAAAGGAAGTCTCTGACATACGATTGAATTACATATTCAGAAACGGGGATTTTCAGCTTATTGAGTATTTCTTCAATTAAGGTTTTATCCGGACGTGAATCGTAAATATCCATTTCAGTACGATCGGGAATTTCCCGTCCCGCGTACCAAAAACGGGTTTCTATTCCGTAAGAGGTAGTTTCAATTTTTATGGTCTTTTCATAAAGGAAATACTCCAGGGAATAGGCGGGGACCTTTCCCATATCAGGACTGCCGTACCAGTATGCGTATGCGATCTGCTCTTCTGTACAGGATGCGGGCCCTAAATTGTCAAAGGATTTTTCAAAGCCCCTGTCGGCGGCTTCGAGCCATTTAAGAAGATCCGCTTCACTCCATTCGTCTTTGCTTACTTTTTCCAGTTTAAAGATCCCCGTTTTCCAGTCCAATGTACTTACTTTAAATCTGTCCCCAGGGACAAAAGATGTTTCCCGGTAGATATTTCTCATGTCCAGGGTTCTGATGGAAACAGAAGGCGGATCGTCATAGGGATCTGTGTTAAATGCTATTTCATTCTCTGAATTGTCACGAGCCACATACTGAGGGGCATATTCCTCCCCAAAAATACTGTAAAAGGGATAAAAATCCTCCGGTGCACCTTCTGTTGTTGTGAATGGAACCTGTTCATTCTGCCAGAAAAAAGAATACTCCTGGGGCAGAAAGCCTGGGTTGGCA
>JGI24702J35022_10002329_pt1 | contig 11619 bp, 10 predicted proteins | sample TergutTh196P4_FD_35022 | JGI IMG/M metagenome (IMG submission 35022)
TGTGTGGGACCATCCTCGATTGTTGTGACGACGTGTTTGTCCCAGATTTTGTCGAATAATGTTTTTGCCATATTTTTACTTTTTAATTTTAATACTCAATACATTTTTCGCATTCAGCGGACTAACCACTTTTTTGCCTGTTTCCGCTTCGAGTTTCAGGCGGGCATCGCGTGCAATATTTCCGCCACGCCGTGCAATATCTTCGTGTTCGGCAATGGTTTCAGGATTGGAAACTTCGGAAATTTCTTTGGTCGAAAGTTCGGCAAGCATATTGATAACCAATTCTTTATTAGTCATATTGTCACGCAAACTTTCTTTTTTCAAGCCTTTGTATTGTTTGTATTCTTTCGTCGTTTTTCCCGACCACGATTTGTAAATAATATCGGTGAGCGAGGCAAACTGCACACCTTCCTGTAAACCATGACGTCTCCATTCATCGGTCAAATCCTTGCGGATTTCAATGCTTTTCAGGCGTTGATTTATCCAACTTTCGGAATATCCCAAGCGACGATAATCGGTCATTGCCTGCTCGATAGAAAGTTCAGGGTCTTGCAGTTGATCGATGCGTTCTTTTGCTATATGTGCGAGCCATTGCTTAAATGGCTCGGCTTTGGGCGATGGAATGGATTGGATTATCCTGAAAACCTGCTCGGTAGTGGCTACATCGGTAAGGCGCATTTTGCCATCTTCAGCAGGTAATTTCAACTGGTTACAAATTGTAACCGGTTGATTTCCTTCTTGTGAAATTCTGTGTTTCAGTACTTTCCAATAATTCCTTGCACCTTGCTGATTGAGTTGATCGGTTAAAATGCCAACCACATCAACTACCGAAAAATACCATTCCTCCTCGTCCGCGTTCCAAGCGGTACGGACTTGCTTTGCTTCAAATAATTTAATTGCTGTTTGATTGTTCATAGTTATATTTTTTTATGTGCCGCGGAAGATAAAATTTTTCACTTCACAAATTTATTTATTGCGTCAATATAGGCTTCGACAGAGGCGGCAATAATGTCGGTATTCGCCGAAAAACCATAGTAATTTACCCCATTGTGTTCGACTTGCATGTGAACTTTACCCATGTCGTCACTACCTTTGTTAATTGCCTGAATCAGAAACTCTTGAATGATCATTTGCCGACGGATAATCTGTTTCAAGGCTTTGATGGCTGCATCGACCGGTCCATTACCGGAAGCCGCCGCTTCAAATTTTTCGCCTGCGATATTCAGTCCGATACTTGCTACCGACCGGACGCCAACCCCCGAAGTTACCTGTAAGTATTCCAGCTTAATGCGTTGCGAATCCAGACGTTCTTTTCCTGTCAACAGTAACACATCCTCGTCGGTAATATCTTTTTTCTTATCTGCCAACAAAAGAAATTCTTCGTAAACCTTATCCAGTTTTTCCTGCGAAAGTTCAACGCCGAGAATGGCTAAACGGTGTTTCAGGGCTGCACGTCCGCTACGCGCCGTCAATGCGATGGTATTTTCGTCAATTCCCACATCTTTCGGGTCAATAATTTCGTAGCTTTCCCGGTTTTTCAGCACGCCATCCTGATGAATGCCGGAAGAATGAGCAAAAGCATTTCGTCCGACGATTGCTTTGTTGGGCTGAATCGGCATATTCATCAAACTTGATACCATCCGGCTGACCGGATAAATATTCCGGGTATTGATATGGGTGTCGATGTTCAGTTCCTTATGACTTTTCAAAATCATGGCTACTTCTTCCAAAGAAGTGTTACCCGCGCGTTCACCGATACCATTGATGGTCACTTCCACCTGACGGGCACCGTTCATAATTCCGGCCATCGTATTGGCAGTCGCCATTCCCAAATCGTTGTGACAGTGTGTCGAAAGGACAACGTTTTGGACACCTTTTACATTCTCCATCAAAAATTTGATTTTTTCGCCGTATTCGGCCGGAAGACAGTAACCTGTCGTATCGGGAATATTTACCACCGTAGCGCCGGCTTTGATAACCGCTTCCACGACTTTTGCCAGGTATACATTGTCCGTGCGACCGGCGTCTTCGCAATAGAACTCCACATCTTCCACGTATTTTTTGGCATATTTGACACATGCAATGGCTCGTTCGAGAATTTCGTCTTGCGTGGAATTGAATTTATATTTAATGTGATAAGGCGAAGTCCCAATGCCGGTGTGAATCCGTTTCCGCTTAGCAAATTTCAGGGATTCGGCTGCTACGTCAATATCTTTCTCCACAGCGCGGGTAAGGGCGCAAATCACCGGCCAAGTTACTGCTTTTGAAATTTCTACTACCGAATTGAAATCGCCGGGACTGGAAACCGGAAAACCTGCTTCAATAATGTCCACTCCCAAATGTTCCAGAGCCTGAGCTACTTGAATCTTTTCAATCGTATTTAATTGACAACCGGGAACTTGCTCGCCGTCCCGCAAAGTCGTGTCAAAAATAAATAAATTTTCCATTATCGTATGATTTAATAATTGAAAAGCCTCCCTCGCACACGCGAGAAAGGCTTCATTTACTCAAAATCACATACCAAACCCGCTTCAGCTTGTTATTCCCAAGAGAATAATAATACCATTAAGCGAAAGTTCATATGCCAATTGTTTTTGCATTGAGTAATTTTCGAATTTTAACTGAGACGGTGCAAAAATACATATTTTTTTTTAATCTGCAAGAACTTTCGGGATTTTTTAACAAAACTGTTGAAAATAAAGGACATTATTGCAAAAATACTGTACTTATCAAAATATCTTTACCTTTGTCCATAATTATCCCAAATAAATAATTTTCGATAAACCATGAAAATTCAATTGATAGTAGTCGGCAAAACCTTTCAGGATTTTGTTCTGAAAGGCATAAATGAATATTGCGTTCGTTTGAAACATTACCTGCCGTTTGAAATGGAGATAATTCCCGATAACAAAAACACAAAAAATCTTTCTTTCGATCAGGTGAAGGAAAAAGAAGGCCAATTAATTCTCAAATCGCTTCAAACGGGCGATTTTGTTGTGCTGCTGGATGAGCGCGGCATGACTTTCACTTCTCTCGGATTCTCCAAATACATCGAAAAGAAAATGCAAACGGTTCCGAAACGTTTAGTTTTTGTAATTGGAGGGCCGTATGGCTTTTCCCAAAAAGTGTACGAAACCGCCCACGAGAAAATCGCTCTGTCAAAAATGACTTTTTCTCATCAATTGGTTCGGCTCGTTTTTGTAGAGCAATTATATCGCACAATGACGATACTTAACCGTGAACCGTATCACCATGAATAAAAATGTGTTTGTCAGTTCGATTTTAAAACCGTAACTTTGCGCCTTAATAAATTTCTTTCATTATGCAATGAAAAATAAATACCCAAAAGTTTCTCTAATAGAAAATGAGACCTAAGACAATAGGAATTGTCATCTCGACATACAATCATCCGGCGTGGCTGGAAAAAACATTGTGGGGATACATGTACCAAACTCACCCTGATTTTGAACTGATTATCGCAGACGATGGCTCCGGAAATGAAACACGGGCATTGATCGAGCATTACAGGAAAATTGCTTTCCCTGATATTAAGCACGTCTGGCATTCCGATAAGGGTTTTCAGAAAAGCCGGATATTGAATGAGGCGTTGTTGGTTGCAACTTCCGAATACCTGATATTCACGGATCAGGATTGCATTCCCCGAAACGATTTTGTGGAAACACATCTGAAATTGGCAGAGGAAGGTTTTCTATTGTCCGGAGGATATTTCAAATTGCCCATGGACATTAGTTTGAAAATTACGGAAGACGATGTGGCAAGTCAGCGTTCGTTTGACCTGTCTTGGCTCAGGGAACACGGATTGGGTTGTAGTTTTAAAAATACGAAACTGATTCGTTCCAGCGCTTTTTCCGTCTGTATGAATTTTATTACACCTACGAAAACTACGTGGAATGGAATGAATTCGTCGGGTTGGAGGAAAGATATGTTTGCCGTAAACGGATATAACGAAGAAATGCAATACGGAGGGCAAGACCGGGAATTTGGCGAACGTCTTTTTAATATGGGTATCCGGTCCAAACAAATCCGTTATTCAGCCATTTGTTTACATCTTGATCACAAAAGACCCTACAAGACAGATGAAACGATGTTGAAAAACAGGGCGATTCGCAAACATACGCGACAGGAAATGATTATCCGTACTCCTTCCGGAATCATGAAGCTAAACTGATTCTTCTAAATAAACCTACGGCACCGGATCATATCCATGCCCGCCCCAAGGATGACACCTCGAAATCCGTTTCACGGCCAGCCATCCGCCTTTGAATGGCCCGTATTTCTTAATTGCCTGCAAAGCATATTCCGAACAAGTCGGTGTGTAACGGCAAGAGGGAGGTGTCAGCGGAGAAATGCAATATTTATAGAAATATATGGGAATTAAGGCAATGAAAATTCCTGTTTTTTTGATTATCTCTTGCAATTTTTTCATGTTAAATCCGTGCTAATCCGCTTTACCCGCGTCATCCGCGTTCAATATTGTCAAAGCCTTTACCACAGCCGCCTCAACCGATTTCCACTCAGGCAGTTCGTTCCCAACGAACAAAAATCCTATCAGCAAACCTTTCTCTTTTTCCCGCAAATTTTGCAAAAGTGTCTGTTTATTTAAGCGATATGCTTCCCGTATCAGCCGCTTAATGCGATTTCTTTTCACCGCCCGCTTAAATTTTTTCTTGGGAACACTCACCAAAACAGCGGCTTCCGCCCCCGAAACCGGTTGTTTTTCAACATAAACTACCCGTAAAGGATAAACGACAAAAGAAGACCCTTTTTCAAACAAAAAATCCATTTCTTTCTGTTTGAAAAGCCGTTCTTTTTTTCTAAAAGTTCTGCTATCCAATGGGATTTATTTCCTTCCTTTTACAGGTTTAATGACCGTTTTCAAATACTGTTCCAAAGCAGCAGTCATAGAAGGAGCCTGAGGATTCGGCGCCTCAATATCCAAACGTAAACCCGCGTCACGAACAGCTTTGGCAGTCGTTGGACCAAAAGTCCCGATAGCAATTCCGTTCTGCTCGAAGTGGGGGAAATTTTTCAACAAAGAAGCGATACCTGCCGGAGAAAAGAACAAAAGAATATTGTAATCAAAAGTCTCATCCGAAGTGAAATCATTACTTACAGTCCGGTACATAATCGCCTTCGTGTATCTTATTTTTTTGTCGTCCAATAATTTAAGTAAATCTTCCTTATGAACATCCGACACCGGAACCAAAAAATGTTCTTTGTTATGTTTATTGATATAAGTAATTAAATCTTCAATCCGGGAAGAATTCGGATAGAATATTTTCCTTTTCCGGAAAATGATATATTTTTGTAAATAAACTGCAATTGCTTCTGTTACACAAAAATACTTCATCATTTCAGGTATTTGTACCCGAAGTTCTTCGCATAAACGAAAGAAATGATCGATCGCCGTTTTTGCGGTAAAAATGATTGCCGTATGGTCTAAAATATTGATTCTTTGTGTACGGAAATCCTTCACAGATAGCGGGTCTATCTTTATAAAAGGTCGAAAAACAATTTGAACACCATATTTTTCGGCAATATCATGATAAGGTGATTTTTCCGTCTTTGGATCAGGCTGAGAAACCAGAATTTTCTTTATATTTGAGTCCATAAACTATCCCTTTGCATTAAAAATAAATAAACGAATCCTTTGTATAAAAGAAACAATGGTATGATTTCTTGGGCGCAAAGGTACAAAATAAAATAAAGTAAACCACCTTTTTTGTTAAAAAATAACACATATTGCCTATACAGTAATACAATTTGAATAAAAATGAGGTATAACAGAACAAGAAAACCCCCATACACGCAAACTCCTTCCACATAAAATAGAATCAGTGCCGGAAAAAATAAAATGATTCCACTCAGGCAAATAGCCGACGAAAACGTGTCGTTCCATCGCTGCTCCGTTTCCTTATCAAAAAAGATGTACCCTATGAAAGAATAGGCTAAATATTTATAACCGATAAAAAGTCCCAAAAAAAGGCTGGTAAACCCCAAAAAAATAAACATCCGGGAAGGTGATTCTATTTGGAAAGTCCCATCATTCACCGCACCGCAGTAAACGATAATCGAAGTCAGCAAAATAGTTTGTATGCAGAATAATAATATATTCGGAGATTGGCCGATAAATATTTCACCGGAAGCAGTTTGACTCCTGTTTCCGAATAATTTACCCATCATTGCAAGCAGTAATTTCGAGTTCTTGCTGACTTGATAAATCAGGATAAAAAAGCAAACCATAAAAAGAATAAATCCCATGTTTTGGGTTTGAATCCTTCCTGCAAGCGGTTCTCCCGTCAAAAATAATAAATTGAACTGCATGTATTTAACCTTTCTTCTGCTCGAAAATCAAGTTCAAGGCTTCTTCGGGCGTATTTGCCACCGTCCACATATCGTTTTTTTTGTGATGCAAAAAATGTTCCGCTTCAATTTTTTGCAGCATTGCCAAAAGCGAATCGTAAAATCCGTTAATATTCAGAATGATTACCGGATTCGTGTATAAGCCCAATTGCTTCCACGTGATGATTTCCAGCAATTCCTCCAACGTTCCGACACCGCCGGGCAAAGCGATACAAGCATCCGCTTTCTTCGCCATCATTTGTTTTCGCTCGTGCATATCGGCCGTAACAATTACTTCTTTAATATCCGGATGAAGCCAGCCCCTTTCAATCATAAATTGCGGAATAACACCGAAAACTTTCCCTCCATTTGCCAAAACCGCATCGATAACAGCAGCCATCAGGCCATTGCCTCCACCGCCATTGATACAAGCAATGCCAAGTGCAGCCATTCGTTCACCCAAATCTTTTGCCGCCTCAAAATAAACCGAAGCAATCTGAGGACTTGAAGACGAATAAACGGTTATTGTTCCTATATTTGCTTTGTTTTGCATCATATTATTTTATACAGCCGTCATTGCGAATCAATGACGTTAATATTCATCCCAACTCTTAACCGGAACTTTATTTATATCGATATAACAGAAAGCCCGAATAAATGCACTTGCCAGACGAGCATTCGTCAACAGCGGAATATTATGATCAACTGCCGAGCGGCGAATCTTATAGCCGTTGGTCAATTCCCGTCTGGTGTAGTTTTTCGGGATATTGATGACCAAATCCACTTCGTGGTTGACAATTAGCTTGATAATATCCTTGTGTTTCGTTTCGTCAGGCCAGCTAACAATGGTCGCCTCCACGCCGTTGTCGGTAAGGAATTTCTGCGTTCCTTCCGTTGCGTAAAGTTTATAACCTTGTGCACCGAGCATTTTGCAGGCATCTAACAAATCTACTTTTCCTTTGGCATCGCCCGAAGAGACTAAAACGCCCTTTTTCGGAATTTGATAACCAACGGAAAGCATCGCATTTGTCAATGCCTCATCGAAATCGACACCGAGGCATCCTACTTCTCCTGTCGACGACATGTCAACACCCAGAATCGGGTCTGCTTTGTGTAAGCGGGCAAAAGAGAATTGGGAGGCTTTCACGCCGACGTAATCGAGATCAAATGTCGATGAATCGGGTTTTTCGACCGGAACATCCAGCATGATTTTAGTTGCCGTTTCGATGAAGTTCCTTTTCAATACTTTTGAGACAAACGGGAAACTTCTTGATGCACGCAAGTTACATTCAATTACTTTTATGTCGTTGTTTTTGGCAAGGAACTGTATATTGAAAGGGCCGCTGATATTAAGTTCTTTCGCAATTTTCTTGCTTATTTTCTTGATTCTCCTTGCCGTTTCCATGTAGATTTTTTGCGCGGGAAAGACCAGCGTTGCATCGCCGGAGTGTACGCCTGCAAACTCAACATGTTCGGAAATAGCGTATTCGATTACATCTCCGTTTTTGGCGACTGCGTCAAATTCAATTTCTTTTGCGTTCTGCAAAAATTCGGAAACGACTACCGGATATTCTCTGGACACTTTGACTGCCGCATCCAAGAAAGTCACCATTTGTTCCTTGTCGTAACAAACATTCATGGCTGCTCCCGACAACACGTATGAAGGTCGAATCAGTACCGGAAAGCCGACTTCGTCAACAAATTTGCCGATTTCATCGTAATTGGTAAGTTCTTTCCAACGTGGTTGGTCGATGCCGAGCAAATCGAGCATGGCAGAGAATTTGTGGCGGTTTTCCGCACGGTCTATCGAAACAGGGGAAGTTCCCAGAACAGGGACGTTTTGACGATACAGCTTCATCGCCAGGTTGTTTGGAATTTGTCCTCCCACCGATACAATCACTCCTTCCGGCGTTTCAAGGTCGACAATATCCAACACTCTTTCAAAACTCAACTCGTCGAAATAGAGGCGATCGCACATATCATAATCTGTCGATACGGTTTCCGGATTGTAATTGATCATAATGGACTTGTAACCCAGATTCCGTGCTGTTTGTACCGCATTGACCGAACACCAGTCAAATTCGACCGACGAACCGATGCGATAAGCGCCCGAGCCGAGAACAACAACCGTTTTCTCATTTTTATTATCGTAGCTGATCGCATAGCCTTCCGCCCCGTAAGTCATGTAGAGGTAATTGGTCAACTCCGGATGCTCGGATGCAATTGTATTGATGCGGCGCACAGCCGGTAAAATTCCGGATTTTTTGCGTTGTGCGCGAACCTCAAGCGACTCTTTTTCCAAGTTTCCTTCCGGATTTTCTACATAGCGCGCTATTTGGAAATCGGAGAATCCCAATTGTTTTGCTTTTTTCAGTACATCAGCCGGAAGATCTTCGATTTTTTTGTATTGGGACAGCACTTTTGTATAATCGACAATGTTTTTCAGTTTTCCCAAAAACCATTTGTCAATCTTGGTCAAATCGTAAATGCGGTCGATGCTGTAACCTTTTTCCAGCGCTTTTGCGATAGCGAAAATGCGGAGGTCGGTTGGATTGGCAAGCTCTTCGTCGAGGTTGTCAAACGTTATTTCCCGGTTGCCCACAAAGCCGTGCATGCCCTGTCCGATCATGCGCAGCCCTTTTTGTATGATTTCTTCAAATGATTTTCCGACCGACATAATTTCACCGACCGATTTCATGGATGATCCGATTTGACGGCTTACGCCTACAAACTTGGTTAAGTCCCAGCGAGGGATTTTTACAATCATGTAATCAACGGAAGGTGCAATGTATGCTGAGTTTGGCGTTCCCATTTCGCCTATTTGATCGAGCGAATAACCCAGCGCTAATTTAGCAGCCACAAAAGCCAGCGGATAACCGGACGCCTTGGAAGCCAGTGCCGATGAACGGCTCAAACGGGCGTTAATTTCAATGATGCGGTAATCGTTGGTTTCGGCATTGAAAGCGTATTGAATGTTACACTCTCCTACAATTCCGATATGGCGAACTACTTTTTTAGCGACATCCTGCAACAGGTCGATTTGTTCCTTTGAAAGCGAAATGATAGGCGCTACCACGATACTTTCCCCTGTATGAATACCGAGCGGATCAAAATTTTCCATCGGGACAACCGTAAAGCAATGGTCGTTTTTGTCGCGGATTACTTCAAATTCAATCTCTTTCCACCCTTTTAACGATTCTTCTACCAGAATTTGCTTAGAGTGTGCTAATGCGCTTTCGCAAAGCGTGGCAAATTGCTCCTCGTTTTCGCAGATGCCCGAGCCTAAACCGCCAAGTGCATAAGCTGAACGTACCATTACCGGAAATCCGATTCGATTGGCTACTTTCAATGCGTCATCGTAGTTTTCAACTGCTTGCGAAACAGGTGTTTTTGCGTCTATTTCACTCAGTTTCTTTACAAATAAATCGCGGTCTTCCGTAATCATGATCGCTTCTACCGAAGTGCCCAGCACTTTTACGCCATATTTTTCCAATGTTCCGGAAAGATACAATTCGGTTCCGCAATTCAGAGCTGTTTGTCCGCCAAATGCCAAAAAAATACCATCCGGCCGCTCTTTTTTGATCACTTCTTCGACAAAATACGGAGTAATGGGCAAGAAATAAACTTTATCTGCAATTCCTTCGGAAGTCTGAATGGTAGCGATATTCGGATTAATAAGTATTGTACTTATGCCCTCTTCCTTCATAGCTTTGAGCGCTTGCGAGCCTGAATAGTCAAATTCTCCCGCCTGTCCAATTTTTAAAGCTCCGGAACCGAGCAAAATAACTTTTTTGTTCATCGATTTTTGAAAAAAGGAATTTTTGCGCAAAGGTATGAAAAAATATTGAAAATCTGTTCTGGATTTTGACTTATCGAAAAAATGGAATCACCCGTAAAAGTTGAGGGGTTAAAAAACCTTATTTCTACCTTATCTAAAAACAAAACTACCTTAGTAGCCACAGTCAATTGGTAATTATTTTCCAAACTTTATTACATTATTAGATTATTTTATCAGCAGACCATAAATAAAAAATTAAAATAAGCTAATAAAGTTTGGTGTTATAGGCGTAATTTCCTGCTACTAAGGTTGTTCTGTTTGAATAATAAGGTAAAAATAAGGTTTTTTTTAACCCCTCAACTTTTACGGGTGATCCAAAAAAATGTTTTACCTTCGGGAAATTTTATTAAAACTGTTTAAAAGAACAGCACCCTGACAAATGCCAGGGTCTGCAGACGCGCCGATCCGTAGAACACGCTAAGAAGTCAACACTTCTATCCTACAAAGATACAATTTATTTTTTAATAAAACCCATTTTTAAGGATTTTTCGTCAATTTCATCAATATTTTTTAGTTAAATCTGAAAAAATGTTATTAAAACTATTGTATAGTCAAATAAAGTTAATTACTTTTGCAAAAAAAACAAAATAACCATTATAATTTTTAAATTATTTAAGGTAACTAACGGACAAAAAGGAATATGGTGGAATTTTTTCGGAAGTCTTACTCTTATCATTTAGTTTTATCATAGGAACATATAAATGTATAATAAAATCATGAGCAAAATAATTATGTTAAATTCAAAAGTTAATTTTATGAAAAAAGTAGTCTTATTGTTATCATGCTTATTACTAAGCATGGGATTGGCAATTGCACAAGACAAAACAGTATCGGGAACTGTGGTTGATGAAACGAGCAGTCCTGTGATTGGGGCGTCAGTTGTGGTACAAGGGAATGCTACCATAGGCACGGTGACGGATTTGGATGGAAAGTTCACTTTAAGAGTTCCAAGTTCGGCAACGACTTTGGTTGTTAAATATTTAGGGATGCAAGATCAGGAAGTAGCTGTAGCGCCGAATGTTTCGGTCGTGCTACTGTCATCGTCCCAGAGTTTGGATGAAGTGATTGTGGTAGCGTATGGAACAGTTACGAGAAGTACGTTTACAGGTTCGGCAACTACCCTAAAAGCAGAGGCAATAGAAAAACGCCAAGCCTCTAATATTTCGACAACATTAAGCGGTAGTGTATCTGGCGTACAAGGGCTAAGTGCCGATGGAGCGCCGGGGTCTGTAACCACTATCCGTATACGCGGCGTAGGCTCTATTAATGCAGGCAACAACCCGTTGTATGTAGTGGACGGTGTTCCTTTTGATGGAGATATAACATCCATAAATAATGCGGACGTGGAATCGATAACCGTACTCAAAGATGCCGCTTCAAATGCTTTGTATGGCGCTCGCGGAGCCAATGGCGTAATT
>JGI24702J35022_10002330_pt1 | contig 11615 bp, 9 predicted proteins | sample TergutTh196P4_FD_35022 | JGI IMG/M metagenome (IMG submission 35022)
CTTGTTTTTTTTCTTCCCGCCGGCCGCCCGGCCGGGGCGGGGGACATAGAAAAATGGCTTTCCCACAGCCGCGAGGAATCGGCCTTTACCCTTTTTTCCCGCATTGCCGCCGGGGACACCGGCAAGTCAATTGAATCGCTGCATACCCTTCTTGCCGCGAAGGAAAGCCCCCAGGGCATCCTTGCCGGCCTTGCCTGGTGTTTCAGGAAACTCCGCGATTACCTGGCCCTTCTCGAAAAAGGCGAACCGGACAGTTTTGAACTGAAAAAACTCGGCCTCTCCTCGCCAAAAGTCAAAAGCGATTATGCAAACGCCGCCCGCCGCTACAATGCCCGCGCCGCCGACTGCTGCCTTGCCCTTTCGGCGGAATATGACATACTCACCCGCGCCTCCGGTTCGGCCTGGGAAGACGTGCTGATGGATATGTATGTCCTTAAAATCGCCGCCGGCGGCATTGACCGGCAGGCGGCTGCGCCGGGCGCCTAGCCGCCCTTCAGCATCTCCCAGAGTTTCCCGGAAACGGTAAACTGGTTCTCCCCGGTGCGGATAATCGCAATACCTTCGTTCTTTGCCGCTTCAAGCATATCGGCCGGAATGGGCCGCGAGTTGCAGACAATAATAACAGAGATATTCACCAGGGTGGCGACCGCGACGGTGTTTTTATGGGCCTGGATCGTAATAAGGGCGCCGCCGTCCCTTGCGTTCGCCATTACATCGGAAAGAAGATCCGAAGCGTAGGCGCCGGAAAGCTCGCGGTCTACAAATTCTCCCTGGCAGATCTCGGCTTCCAGGGCGGCGGCGGCTTCCTTTATTGTCATACCTCTCCCCTTTTACCCTTCGTCCTTGGATGAGTTAACATACACCACGGAGCGTACCGTAGTGCCCTTTCCCAGCACGGATTCAATTGAAAATTCATCAGAGACCCGCTTGGTGTTTGCCAGCCCCATTCCCGCGCCGAAACCCAGCGACCGGATATACTCGTTGGCGGTGGACCAGCCCTCCTGCAGGGCCAGATTTACATCGGCAATGCCGGGGCCGGTATCGGCGGCAACAACAATTACCTTGTCAGGCAGTATGCTGCATCTGATGCTGCCCCCCGCCGAATGAACCACGATGTTGATTTCCAGCTCATAACTGGCGATGGCGATACGGCGGATGATTTTCGGATCAAGGTTCCTCTGCTTGAGGGCCTTCTTAATTTCCGTCGAAGCCCGTCCCGCCAGCTCAAAATCGTAGCTGGGAACATTGAATTCCATTTCCAGATACGGCGACGAGACGCCCTCCGCTTCTTTATGCATCTTTTCCAGCCTGAGCACCTCGCGGTTCATATCTACCAGCAATGTCCGGATAACGTCAATGGGGCTGAGGATTCCGACAAGGTCCTTGTTCCTGTTCAACACCGGAAAACGGCCGTAGTGGTACTTGTTAAGATAGGAAACGGCAAAGGAAAGGGGCATGTCGTCCTGCAGCGCGATTATATCGCAGGTCATATGCTCGCCGGCCAGGCCGTTAATAAAGCCCCCGTCCAGCGCGGTAACAATATCGCCGATGGTAACCATGCCCGCGAGTTTTGGCCCGTCCACAATGGGAATGCCTGTAATATTGTTTTCACGCATGACTGCCTGAATGTGCCGCAGGGTATGATCCCTGCGGCAGGTTATTACGGCGGTTTCCATTGCGTCCTTTATTTTATGCTGGTAAATGAGATCAAGGACAATGGAGGGCGACTCGTCATTGATGGGGATATTTTCTTTCGGGGTTTCACTCATTCGGAACGTCCGGACCGGACAAAATGTATTTTTCGATTATTTCAACAACGCCGTCATCGTCGTTGCTTTTGGTGGTAACCAAATCGGCAATGTCCTTTATCCGCTTGTCGCTGTTGGCCATAGCGACGCTGATGCCCGCCCAGCGGAGCATGGCCTCGTCATTCATTGAATCGCCGATGGCAAGAACTTCCCCGCTGCCGATTCCGAGCAGGCCGGCTACCTTTGCCAGGGCGGTTCCCTTGTCCGTATGGGCCGGCAGTATTTCCAGAAAATAGGGCTTGCTGGTGAAAAGGGTAATGTCGTCGCCAAGGTATGTCCGCATAAGCGTTTCCAGCGGGGCGAGAAGTTTCGGGTCCCCGGGGATGAGCAGTTTGTGGCAGCCGCCCGCGACCATTGCCCGGAAATGCTCAACCACAACCTGCCTTAGGCCGGTAAGTTTTTGATCATAATCGGCGTATTCGTTGGGCCGGGAAACGTACATCACTTCGTCTTCGTAAATCTGCACGGGAAAACCTTCGGCGTCGGCCAGATCAAAGGCGGTAAGGGCGGCGGCCGTTTCTATCCTGACTTCATGGATGATGTTGCCCGTATTGCTTTCCTGGATAATGGTACCGTTATTGCAGATAAGGTAGCCGTTCCGCCTGTTCATTGCAAGAAGCCCGGCAAAGTGTTTCATCGCCGCAGGGATCCTTCCCGAAGCCAGCACCACCGTTACCCCGGCGGCCACCGCCTGCTTGATTGCGTGCCTGGTTTTGTAAGAAATGGTTAAATCTGACCGGAGGAGGGTATCATCCAAGTCAAGGGCAAGGAGACGTACCGCGCTCATACTTCTAGAATAACCCCCTTACGAAGGTAATTCAAGTGTTTCCCCGGTAAGGTTTTTCCGTTTCAGGCTATTATCTTTCAACGGAAATTAATATACTGCCTGTATTATGGCAACACATACACCGGGTGAACGAATCACCGAACTGCTCAAAACTTATTCCATCAGCAGGGAAACCCTGGCGGAACGGAGCGGTATCTCCGAGGAGATGATCGCAAAAATCGAAAATGAGGGGCATATTCCCGGCCTTGCGCCGCTTATAAAGATATCCCGCGCTTTGGGGGTGCGGCTTGGCACCCTTCTTGACGACCGTGAAGAGCTTGGGCCGGTTATTACCCGCGCAGGCGAAACCCCCTCCTCCGTGCGCTTTATGACGGGGCTTCCCGAAGGAAAATCCCCGGAGGTAAAAACCGAAGGGCATAAGGGCCTGAGATTTACCGCCCTTGCCGCAGACAAGAACGGCCGCCACATGGAACCGTTCATCGTGGACATTGAGCCGGAAGCGGTACAGGAAAAGTCAACCCATGAAGGAGAGGAATTTATCCATGTTCTCGCCGGAAACCTCAAGCTGGAATACGGCACGGTTTGCGACACGCTGAAACCCGGAGACTCTGTTTATTACGATTCCATTGTGCCGCACCGGGTGATCTCGGCCGACTCCCGGCCTGTAAAGATTCTCGCCGTTATTTATACGCCGGTATAAGTGCTGAAAATAAGCATCCATGCTTATTTTCAGCAAAAGCATTTAATACAGCGGCTTCCATGCCGCCAAAGGAAATATTATGCAATATATTGAAAAGACCCTCGGCGGGGTGCTGCGGGAAAAGGCCCTGGCCAATCCGGATCATGATTTTCTTGTGTACGCGGACCGCAACCTCCGTTTTTCCTACGGTGAATTCGACAAGCGCGTTGACGAGCTGGCAAAGGGCTTTCTCGCCATGGGGCTGAAGAAAGGCGAACATGTAGGGATATGGGCGACCAATGTGCCGGACTGGAACACGGTGCTCTTTGCCTGCGCCCGTCTTGGGCTGGTCCTCGTCACGGTGAATACCAGCTATAAAATTCACGAGCTTGAATATGTGCTGAAGCAGTCGGACATGGCCTGCCTCTGCGTCATCGACGGCTGGCGGGACTCCGATTATGTTTCCATGGTGAACGAGCTGGTGCCGGAACTTAAAACCGCCCAGCGCGGGCATCTGCAATCGGAAAAATTTCCCTTTTTGAAATACGTGGTCTATATCGGGCAGCAGAAACACCGGGGGATGTACAGCTTCAGCGAGCTGCTGCTGCTGGGGCAGCACGGCGACAACACCGAGCTGCATAGAATCGAAGAGTCGCTGGATCGCAACGATATGGTGAATATGCAGTACACCAGCGGAACCACGGGCTTTCCCAAAGGGGTCATGCTTACGCACCGGAACATACTCAACAACGGGCTTGGCATCGGCGACAACCAGCGTTTTTCGGAAAAAGACATTGTATGCCTGCCCGTGCCGCTGTTCCACTGCTTCGGCCTGACGCTGGGGATGATGGCAATCCTTACCCACGGCGCGACTGCGGCGATTGTTGAATGGTTCGACCCCCTTCTGGTGCTTGCGACGATTCAAAAGGAAAAATGCACCGCCGTGTACGGCGTGCCGACAATGTTCATTGCCGAACTGAACCACCCCATGTTCAAAATGTTCGATCTTTCCAGCCTGCGCACCGGCATCATGGCCGGCTCTCCCTGCCCCATCGAGACCATGCGCCAGGTAATAGAGCTGATGCATATGTCGGAAGTAACCATAGTATTCGGCCTTACCGAATCTTCCCCGGGGATGACCCAGAGCAATTATGACGACAGCATCGAAGTAAAATGCGGAACCGTAGGCCGCTCCCTTCCCGGAGTCGAGGTGACGATCCGCAACCCCGAAACAGGCGAAGAATGCCCCAACGGCGTGCACGGGGAGTTCTGCTGCCGGGGCTACAATTCCATGAAAGGCTACTACAAAATGCCCGAAGCCACGGCCCAGTGCATAGACGAAAAAGGCTGGCTCCATTCGGGCGATTTGGGCGTAAAAGACGACAACGGCTATTTTAAGGTTACCGGCCGCATCAAGGACATGATCATACGCGGCGGCGAAAACGTGTACCCCAAGGAAATAGAAGACTTTTTATACACCATGCCCGGGGTCAAGGACGTGCAGGTGGTGGGCATTACGAGCAAAAAATTCGGCGAGGAAGTCGGGGCCTTTATCATAATGAACCCCGGCGCCTCCGTTACCGAAGAGGATGTCCGCGATTTCTGCCGGGGTAAAATCAGCCGTTACAAAATTCCCAAATACGTTTTCTTTACCGGCAGTTTCCCCCTTACCGCCTCGGGCAAAATTCAAAAGTACCTGCTGAGGGAAGAGGGCGTTAAAAAGGTGACGGAACTGGGCACGGCTACATAACAGATAACGGAGGCAATTATGGCTTACGACGCTAAAGAAAACCGCTACGAGGCGATGAAGTACAGAAGGTGCGGAAAGAGCGGCCTTAAACTCCCCGAAATTTCCCTTGGGCTTTGGCATAACTTCGGCGGCGTTGACAGTTACGAAACCGGGCGCGAAACGCTGCTTAACGCCTTTGACTCAGGCGTTACCCATTTCGATCTGGCGAACAATTACGGGCCGCCGCCGGGTTCCGCCGAAACCGCATTCGGCCGGATTTTCAGGGACAACCTTGTTCCCTACCGCGATGAAATCATCGTTTCAACAAAGGCGGGCTACCAGATGTGGCCGGGGCCTTACGGCGACGGGGGCAGCGGGAAGTACCTTACAGCCAGCCTGGACGCAAGCCTTAAACGGACGGGCCTTGACTATGTCGATATTTTCTACCACCACCGGCCCGATCCGGACACCCCGCTTGAGGAAACAATGTCCNCCCTTGCCGGCATTGTGCGCAGGGGCAAGGCCCTGTACGCCGGCATTTCAAATTACAGCGCCGAGCAAAGCGCCGCCGCAGTTTCAATGCTGCGATCCCTCGGCGTCCCCTGCCTGATCCACCAGGCCAGTTATTCCATGCTGAACCGCTGGACGGAAGACGGCCTTCTGGATGTCCTGGAAAAAGAGGGCGTAGGCTGCATCTGTTTTTCGCCTCTCGCCCAGGGCCTTTTAACGGGAAGGTATCTGGACGGCTCCATCCCCCAGGGTTCCCGCGCCTCAAAAAACGTTTTCCTCAAGGCGTCTTCCATAACGCCCGAACTGCTGGGGAAACTCAACGCGCTGAACGGCATCGCCAGGGAAGGGGGCAGAACCCTTTCCTCTCTGGCGATACTGTGGATACTGCGCGACAGGCGCAATACCTCGGTACTGATCGGCGCAAGTTCGTCCGCGCAGCTAAGGGAAAACCTCGGCGCCCTTTCACAGCCGCCTTTGTCTGCGGAAGAACTTGGGAAGATCGAAAAAATTCTCAGAGGGAAATAAAAAAATGATCGTCAAAAAAACGTATATCGCTGCCCTATTATGCGTTCTGACGGTCGCGGCCTGCGCAAGCGCGCCGAAAATGCAAAAACCGCAATATTCGCAATGGTACTACTCATTCTCGGTCCTCTTCGACCCCGAAGAGCCGGAAGGAAGCCCCCAGCTTGATCTGTCAATGTCCCTGCTGCAAATGCATTACCCCAAGGAACAGGCGGAATACCTAAGAGGGCTTTTGTATTCGGCGCCGGATCTTGACACCTACAAAGACAGAATAATCCGCGAGCAGAGGGAAAATTACCGGGGCAGAAAAATGACGCGGGGGGAAGAAAGCCCTCCTGAAGAAGAAGAAAATTTCAACTGGCGTTATGCGGAAACGGTAAGGGCGATTTATACCGGCGAAAGGGGAATAACAGTCGAACGCGATTATGAGATTTATACGGGGGGGGCCAACAGCCAGGCCATGAGGCGGTACTACCCCGTCGATCTGGAAGGGCTCAGGGTAATAAAAATTGACGATCTTTTTCCGGAATACCAGGGCGACGAAACCCGAAACGTTGTTTACCGGGAACTGCGGAAATACAGCGGGCTTGACGAGGATCAGCCGCTATCCGAAGGGATCTTTTTTTCGGACGAGCCTGAATTGAGCTTTAACTTTTTTTTCACGCAAGAGGGCCTTGGCCTGCACTGGGATCCCTATGAAATAACCCCCCGTTCCGAGGGCGGCGTTACCATAACCCTGCCTTGGAGGGATATACGGCCCTTAATGCTTAGCAGCGGTATTGAACTGCTGACCAAATTCAATATATACCTTTTTGTGGTATAATAAGGATAAAAAGCAGCAATGAAAATCCGCCTTAAAATGTTTCTGGTAATACTGCCATTGATTATCGTAACCCTCGCACTGGCAGAAACCGCTTCCTACTTCAACGCGGTAAACGGGGTAACTCGGCTTGCCCGGCAGCTCCTCGGCTTCAAGCTGGATGAACTGGAAAAATACGCCGACAACCAATGGTCGCTGCTTATCGAGAACAGCTACGCGGGCAGGCCCGACATGGTGCTTGCGGCGGAAAAAGCCGTTGAGCTGTACGCCCAGAGCATTATCCTCAGCGCCACGGAAGTAATATTCGCCGTGGACGAAGAGGGAAACGCGGTAATGTCAACCGTCCCCTTTGACGTGCAGGAAAAGGAAAAGGGCCCGCTGATGCGGATTTTGCAGGCGGAAAACCCGGGCCTCCAGACCGCCATAATAGGCGGGGAGAAAAGGGTCTTTCAATCGTTCTACTTTACGCCCTTTTCGTGGTATATGCTGATAAGCGAAAAAAACGACGTGTTTTACAGCGACGCCAACCGTATCGCAATGCAGACCCTTATCACCCTGGCCGCATCAATCATCCTTACCTCGGTTCTGCTTATCATGGTTACGTCACACCTTACAAACCCCCTTGGCCGCATTGTTAAAACGATGAACAATATTATCAATTCGGCGGATCTTTCTTCCCGTGTGGAAGTTGAGTACCAGGACGAAACGGGGCGGCTGGCCCATACCTTTAACCAGATGATCGGCGAACTGGACAAGGCATACGGCCAGATTAAACGTTACGCTTTTGACGCTGTGCTCGCGGGGAAAAAAGAGGAACGGATACGGCAGATCTTCCAGAAATACGTTCCCAAAGACGTTATCGAAAGGTTCTTTGCCTCTCCCGAGAAAATGCTTATCGGCGACAACCGCAGGCTCTCCATACTCTTTTCCGACATACGCAGCTTTACCACAATTTCCGAAGGAATGGCCCCGGACGATCTTGTCAATTCGCTGAACCGGTATTTTTCCGGGCAGGTTGACATTATCTACAACCGCAAGGGAGTGGTGGACAAGTATATAGGGGACGCGATAATGGCCTTCTGGGGCGCCCCGGAAAAACACGATGACGACGCCCTTCAGTCGGTCCTTGCCGGCCTGGACATGATGGACGCCGTTACGGTGTTCAACGCAAACCAGCACAAACTGGGGAAGCCAGAGTTCTACATAGGCGTCGGCATCAACTTTGGCGAAGTAACGGTCGGCAACATCGGCAGCGAGCGCAAGATGGACTATACGGTCATCGGCGACGCTGTAAACCTTGCCTCGCGCATGGAAGGCCTTACCAAAACCTACCGTTCCGGAATTCTGATTTCCGAATTTGTCTATACGGAACTGCAAAAAAAACCCGCTGCGGGCGCGCCCGCGCTTTATTACAGGCTGCTTGACACCGTTGCCGTCAAGGGCAAGACAAGGGGGGTAAAGATCTACACGGTAAAGCGCGCCCTTAGCCCGGCGGAAACGGCGGCATGGCCGGTACACAACAGCGGAATGGAACTGTACTACCACCGCTCCTTCGGCGAGGCCGCCGAAAAATTCAAAGAGGCATACCGCCTGCTAGCCAAAGATTCCAATGCCGAAAGAATGTACCGCCGCTGCATGGAATACGCCGTCAGCCCGCCGCCCGAAGGCTGGGACGGCGTTGAGGTGATGAAAACCAAATAAAAGCCTACTGGCTCAAGGCCTGCAACGCCTGGCGGATCTGCGCAAGCTGGGTGTTAAGGTTTGTAATGGTCTCTTCCATTGCGGAACTTTGCTGCTCAAGCGTCTGTATGGTAGTGTCACGCGAACTGACAAGCTGGTTCAATGACGCGACCTGGGTTTGCAGCGTGTCAGCCATCTGCTGCGACGCCTCGGCGTTTTGAGTCTGCGCGGCAAGATCCGATTCCAGGGACGTTATCTTTTCATCCTTTGCCGAAGAACCCGCTTCCAGAGCGCTGTTCGCGGTACGCAGGGCGGAAACGGAATTGTTAAGTTCGTTAAGGCGCTGCGTCATGCCGCTCCCTTCGGAACTGAAGGCTTCGATTGTCTTGTCCTTTTCGGCCAAATCGCTTTCAAGTTTGGCGTTTTTTTCCTGAAGATCGGCAAGAATTTTATCCGCGCCGTCCTGGGGCGCTGGGCCCCCGGCCTGGTTTTTGCGGGCCTCGTCTATCATCGTCCCGAAGGAGTTAATTGCCTGGGTGTAAAGCTCCCGGCGCGCCTGTATGGAACGCAGGGACAGAAAGGCGGGGGTATCGAGGAATTCCCTCATGGAATTAACGGTTCCCGCGGCGTCATCCAGGCGGTTTTGGGCAAGCTGCCCGTTAAGATTGGCAAACAATGCGCCCATCTGGGCTTCCACGGTCGAAGCCGCCGCCTGCTCCCTGGAAAGCCTGTCCAGTTCGTTCCGGGCCAGGTTAATCGCCGCCGCGCCATGTTCTGCGACAAGGGCAAGCTCGCGGGTACGTTTTTCAAGCTGGGCCTGAAGGCCCGCCTCTTTTGCGCGGGCCTCTTCCAGTATAAGGGAGCGCTCGTCCTGCAGCTGCGCAAGAGCCGACCGGTACTCGTCCTGCACGGATTTTAGCTTGTTTTCCGTTTCCTGCTGCTCGGCGGTAAGCTCCAGATTGCTTGAATGGAGTTCCCGCAGTTCGGCGTCTACATCTTCCAGTTTCAGGGAATACATGGAGATCTCGTTTTCTTTTGCCTCAAGGCGGGAAGATGTTTCCTTGCGGATCTCGTCAATGAGCGCCCGTTCCGCGCTGTTGTACACTTTTGCCCCCTCGCGGACCTGGGCGTCGGTTTTCCACTGCACCGCCGAAAGGGAAAAAATGCCCCCTGCAAGAACCGCCACAGCGGCAATATTTACCAGAACGGGAANCCTCGCGCCGCTTTTTTTTGCCTTAAACCGCCAGTCAGACCCTTTCCCAAAAACGGCAAACCGTCCGTTCGCTTTGCCGGGCGGATCCTCCCCGGCGGGATCTTCCCCAGCCCCGGTAAGGGACAGCCTGTTCCTCTCGGCGATGCTGTTGATCTTCGAAAGTATCTCCCGCTGCTCATCTTCGGAAATTCCTGAATCCGCGTCAAAGGCAATCCCTGAATCCTCCAATGAATTTTCACTATTCGTCATTTTTCTTTCTCCCCGCGTCCACTCTGGATACCTGCTTGTTTGAAAGCCTCAGCCCGCCGGCCTTCAGCCCCCGCACGCTGTAATTCTGGGCCTTAAAGTCCTCGGCGAGAACTTTAAGCCTGGGTTTTGGCACATACTTTACGGTAAATGAAAATTTCGCCCGTGTATCAACATGAAGGATTACCGCCCCGTCGGGGACAGGGAAATAATCCTTGTTCATAATCCAGCCCTCAATAACGAAGCGCTTGATGCAGGCAAAGCCGTTTTCCCTGTCTTTGTAAATGATTGTAAAAACCGTTTTTGACAGTACTTCCTTGTCGGCAACTCCGATCCACCAGGCGTCGGCGCCCACAAACAATTTTTCCGGCAGATCCGTTACCGAATACATCCCGTTTTTCCTGACCGCCAGAATTCGGTCATAGGGAGACACTTCGGCGATTTTCTCCCCGCTGACATTGGTGCCAAGGTAGCCGGTTTTTTTATCGTAGCGCAGTTCCACGTCCCTTTTGACAACTTCTTTTACGTCGATCTTGTCAAAAGCGCCGACCTTTGTCTTCCTGGCCCCCCTGCCAAGTTCCTCGTTCGCCTGTATTTTTCCGATTATCCCTTTCAGAAAATCTATAGAATAGGAAACGATATTTTTTAAGTGGCCGTTAATCTCCTTAACCCGCGCCTGAATTTCAAGCATTTCGTCGCGGGCCCTGTTAATGTCATATAATGATATTCTCCGTATCGGAATTCGCAGAAGGTGTTCCACGTCCTCCTGGCTCACGCCCCGGGGCCCTACCTCCTTCATAAAGGGCCCGAAACCGGAAACAACCGCGTCCTGGACTCCCTTTACGGTTTTCATCTTTTCTATGCCCTTGTAAATCCTCTCCTCGATAAAGATCCGTTCAAGGGTGCGCAGATGGAGCTTGTCAAGCAGTTCCGTTTTTTCCAGTTCCAGTTCTTTTGTAAGGATTTTTACAAGCTGCTTGGCGTGGTGCTGAATTACCTCGGTTATCGTCATAATTGCGGGCAGGCCGTTCTTAATGACAAGCAGGTTCGCCGAAATGGACTGCTCGCATTCGGTAAAGGCAAAAAGCGCGGCAACTGTTTCCTGCGAGTATACGCCGCGGGCAAGTTTAACCTCAATTTCAACCTTATCGGTGGTAAAATCGTTTATCCCCTGGATCTTCAGCCTGCCCGCCCTTGCGGCGGTTTCCACGCTGTTAATAAGGCTTTCCGTGGTTGAGCCGAAGGGGAGTTCGGTGATAAGTATGCGCTTGGGATCGGAGGTGTCGAGTTTCGCCCTTACCAGCACCTTGCCGTTTCCGTCGCGGTAATCGGAAACGTCAACGTGACCGCCTGTCGGAAAATCCGGGTACAGTTCAAACTTTTTGCCGGAAAGGCAGGCGATTCCCGCTTCGAGCACTTCTACCGCGTTGTGGGGCAGTATCTTTGTGGACATTCCGACGGCAATGCCCTCTGCGCCCATCACCAGCACAACGGGGATTTTGGCGGGAAAGAGCACCGGCTCCCTGTTGCGGCCGTCGTAAGATTCCGCCCATTCTGTGAGTTTCGGATTATAGAAAACGTCTCTGGAAAGGGCCGTTATTCTGCATTCTATGTAGCGCGG
>JGI24702J35022_10002331_pt1 | contig 11614 bp, 16 predicted proteins | sample TergutTh196P4_FD_35022 | JGI IMG/M metagenome (IMG submission 35022)
CGAGTACCATGTGATCTACAGCCGCCCAGGTTTTTTATTCCTCTACGACCCCGCCACCGGCGCGCGCTTCCCGGCGCAGGAGGGGTGAGGGTCAGCCCTTCAGCGACTTTTGCAGCGAAAGCAGGGCCTTCTTTTCAATACGGGAGACGTAGCTTCGGCTTATGCCAAGCCGCTTGGCCACCTGCCGCTGCGTGTGGTAGTCATGGCCGTAGAGCCCGTAGCGCAGCACGAGAATCTCCTTCTCGCGCGATTCCTTCATGCGCCCGAGCAGTTCGTACAGCTGCTCCACGCGTATCTTCAGGTCGATCTCGTCGAGTACCGTGTCGTCCATGCTGATGACGTCCATGAGCGTGAGGGGGTTGCCCTCGTTGTCTACGTCAATGGGGTCGCTCATGGAGACATCCTGTGCGGTCTTCTTCTGGTTGCGAAAGTACATGAGGATTTCGTTTGAAATACTATCATAGTGGCTCTTTCGAGTGGCGGTTCTATGCCGAAATGAGCGAAAACCTGGCGATTTTCTATTCTCAGGGCCGTTTTGCTCCAAAGTACACCCATCACGTCCCCCTGCGCCGCGCCAAGCGCCAATGCGACGCCGCGCTGTGTAATTTGCAGTACAGCAGCCTGGAGGACATCCCTACCACGGCGGAAAAACTGCGCTGGCTCCGCTACCAACGCAATCTGTTTCAGGTAGAGGTTGCCGACTATGCCGGGCTGGAGCGCTCGACCTATATCGGCTATGAGGAGGGGGCTAGGGATTCCTACCCCCCGGACAAGCTTGCGAAAATCGCGGCGCTGTTTCAGGTGCCTGCCGATGATTTGCTGGATGAGTATAATCGCTTTCTGGCACGGCAGGGGGAAGCGGTTCGGATCATTCGCCGGGAGCGCGGGCTTTCGCAGGAGGGATTCGCGGCGGCGTTGGGGGTATCGGAGAGTGCGGTTCGGCGATGGGAAAGTGAAAAGACCAAGATGACGAAGGGGATGTGGGAGAGGGTTACAGCGCCGTCCCACTCTTCGGCACAAACAGCTTCGAGACATCCATGCCCTCCAGCTCCAGCAGCCTGATTTTCGTCTGCACACCGCCTGCGTAGCCCGTCAGGCTCCCGTTTGTGCCCACGACCCGGTGGCAGGGGATGATGATCGAAATCGGGTTATGCCCCACCGCGCCACCAACCGCCTGACCTGAATTCACGCCTAGCTTTTTCGCGATTTCGCCGTAGGTGATGACCTCGCCGTATGGGATTTCGCAAAGGATATCCCACACGCTTTGCCGAAACGCGCTGCCGATTGGCGCAAGGGGCAGCTCCAAAATAGCAGGCTTATCGCCCGCGAAGTATCTGTCCAGCCATTGTTTTGTTTGATCGAAAATTGGCTGGTCACTTTTTTCAATCATCGCTTCGGGGATGGACTGCCCATGATATTTTTGTCCCTCTAGCCACAGGCCAACAAGGCTGTCGCCGTCGCTGGCAAGGGTGATGAGGCCCACGGGGGAAGGGTGGGTGGTGGAGTAGTACATGAAAGGTCTCCTCGCTGTATTTTTCACCAAATGAACGGCACCAAATGATAACGGGTTTTTTCGCAATATTCTTTATAGCCGTCCAGTTCTTCCAACAATACTTTTTCTTCATTCAACAAGCGCAAAACCACAAAACCGCAGATAAAAACCGCCGGTATCAATGCCCACAGCGAGCCCAGCGCCAAGGGCATGGACAGAAGAATCAGCACCGCGCCCAAATACATGGGATGGCGCACAAGGGCATAAACGCCGGTGGAGACCACCTTTTGGCCTTCGCTCACCTCAATTGTTGCGGAGGTATAGGAATTTGTATTGAACACCAGAAATACGATGGCAAAGCCCAACAAAATAAAAACATCGGCCAGGATTGTAATCCACAGCGGCACGTGCGACAGCGAAAAGCGATAATCCAGCCCTGGCACCACCAACAGCCCCAGAAAAAACACGGAACCCGATATGGCCTGAAACACCTTCTGTTCCTTTCGTGTCTCTCCGGATTTGATTCTGCGCCCGATCAGCGCCGGATCTTTGACAAGAAAGTACACCGTGATGAGCAGGGTTGAAGCGCAAAACACAGCAAAAAATGCCCAGCCATACCAAAAGCGCAGTGTTCCCGCAGGCAAAAAGATGAACCCCGCAAAGACTACGAAAAACACCAGGACCTGAAGCATCGTCGCAATCGCCAATTTCATGTTTTTCATTTCGCCAATCCTTTCGTTACAGCAGATAATTGTTCTCCCTGTTCCCCACCTGCAGGGACATGAGCTTATATGTCACGTAGCCCTCAATGACAAACGGCTCGCGCTTGCAAAGCTCTTGCGCCTCCTCGTAGCTTTCAGCCTTGAGGATGACCATCCCGGCGAACCCGGGGCACTTGCGCAGCACGCCGCAGAGCTCCATGTTGCCACTGTCGTCCAAATTTCTTATGTTGTCAACATGCCTGATGACCGCGGCTTTATTTATGCGCTTGTATGTTTGGGTCTTTTCCAGCAGCATGACGTATAACAAATTTTCCATGGATTCAGCTCCTGTTCTATTTATAGTACAACTCCTGCGTTGATTCGTCATCGCTATAAGAAATAAACGTTTCGCTGTACCTGCCATATTTGTGGAACAGCGGCGAAAGGGCGTAATGCTCGCAGGAAAAGTTTTCTTTCGGCGCGGCGAACAGCTCATCTATGCCGAGCCAAAAATACTCGCCTTCATCGTTCTCGGCGACCAGCTTGCCTCTATATTCTGTCGTCCTGTACATAAAGCAGAGATAACGTTCGTCGTTATCACGATTCACCCAATGCACAACGCCGCAATATTTGAGGCCGCTTACATCCAGCCCCGTTTCCTCTTTGGCCTCCCGTACAGCGCAGTCGTAGATGCTTTCCCCACGTTCAACGTGACCGCCGGGAAAACACCAGCCGGGATATTTTTGTTTGCGGTTTTGAATCAGCACCTCTTTCGTTTCAGGGCTCTGTATCATCACGCAGGTTACCATTTCAGCATTCACTGAATAATTCCCCCTCACCATTTTTGAACCGAGCGATCAAGTCATGTATATCAGCAACTCTCGTGGCAAAGCTGATCCCGGCGAATTTCTCTTTGTTGCCGCTGTGTGTGTCGGAGCCCGCGAAGCCCGGCAGGTTGTAATTCTCGGCATACTGCGCGGCGAAGCGATTTACATCGTCTGAGCGCCCGGTGTTGACGACTTCAACGGCGTCCACAAACTCAGGCCGCAGGCTGATCGTGCCGGTTTTATCTGCCCGGAAGGGGTGCGCGTGGACAACAAAGCCGCCGCTACCGCGCGTAAATTCCAGGTATTCGCAGGTGGTCATATCCTGGATTTCCGGGTGGGCGTAGAGCCACTGCTCGTCCAGCCCGTAGGTGAGATAGTCTTGCGCGTGGACACAGGAGTACTCCCAGGCGAAGAAGACATTTATACCCAGCTTATTGCTCTCGTCCAGGGCTTCCAGGTAGACACTATGCATTTTCTCTACGCGCGTTTCCCAGGACTCTTCTTTTCGGCCGCCGAAGTGATTGGTTACGCACAGCCCGGCATAGCCCATGTCTGCATAGAGCCGCACCAAATCGCGCGGGTCAATCTTTCCGCAGCGGCTGATGCCGGAGGTGTGGGCATGGGTTTCGTATTTGAATTCAAGCATGCGCTTTTCCTATCTTTAGTGAAATGGTAAATATCCAGGCATAAGAGGTGATCAGGCAGCAGCGCTGCACTACGCCCGCATAGTCGTTGAGCACGCCCGCCTGCAGCTGTCCGATTTTCATCAGCACAATCAAAATGGCCATGACAATCCCGGCGATCAGCGAGAAGACCGAGAGAGACTTCCACTTGTCATCAATGCGGAATCGCCGCCAAAGGACAAAGCAACTCGCGGCGGACAAGGAGAAAACAATCGCCCCCAGGATGCCATGCACTGTGCCCTGGACGGTCTGCTGGTTGTCGAACATCGCCGACGGGTCGGTCACAAACGGGCCGGAGAAAAAATAGCACACGGCGATGATCATGAACAAAACTGGGCCCGCGCACGATGCCTTGCCGCTGGGAAAGGCCGCCCTGAGCCCCAGCGCAAAAAGCAAAAGAGAAACTCCCAGGAGCATGAAGCTCACAATCTGAATCCAGCCCAGCGACCCTATCGATAGCTCACTGATATATCTTTGTGCGGGATCATAGCCGGGCTGCAAAGCTCCGTTGATCGTGAAGGACAGCGTAAACAGCGCCGTGCTGAGCATACCAGCCCAGGAAGCGATTTTCTTGATTTTCATTCAAGTCATCTCCAATAACATAATTCGCGACAGCAAACTAAGGCGTATGAATCTCAAGCAAAGCATATTTGAACAGGCCATTGCTCACGCCCACGTCGCTGTAATCGTTCCACGCGATGGGGTAGCTGCCCGCAAGTTCAAGTGGCGTCTCCCGCCCACGGATACTGCCGGCGCTCAGGCTGTCGTTCCAGCACAGAAGGCCCTGCTTTGTCGCACCATGATGTACGCTGAACTGCGCATAGCCCACGGTATCGCTGGTGGGCTCCCGCCAATAGTAGGGATCGTTCGTCAGCCAAAGGACATAGCCGCAGGAAAAGCCCTCCAACTGCTTCGCAAACGATTCAATCCGGCAGATATCTTTGATGAGATCATATGCGTTGAGGTCCTGCGCGCCATGGTTTTTCAAGCAAAACAGCTCATCGCCAATAAGCGCCGTCATTTTTTTCGACTTATATTTTAGCTCAATTGGATAGGCTTTGCCTCCAAGCCACACTAGAATATCAACGCGCTTGTTGGGATCGCAAGCGGGCGGGTACTCTAGCCGGATTTCCGCGCTCGGGTACGCAAGCTGTATTTCCCATGCCAGCGCAAACTGAAAGTCCGCTTCGGAATGGAAGACGCTTCGTTTCACGCGAAGAGCTTCTATGACAGTATGCAGTTCCAAATTGTTACCTCCCAAACCTCCACGGGCACACCGCGCGGCATTGCCAGCATTGTATCTCCAGCTTCTTATCCACAATCTTAAAGAATTGGTCGCACTTCTTTCGCCCGAACGAGCCCGGGTCATCCAGCGCGCCCGAGGGGCAGATCTCAACGCACAGGCTGCAGTTCTCGCAGATATTAAGCTGCACTTTCTCATCGGGAGCCAGTTCGGAGTCAGTCAAAACAGCGCTGAGCCAAAGCAGATTTCCATGCTCCGGGCTGGTGAGCAAGTAGTTGCGGGTGATCACCCCGAGCCCGGCAAACTCCGCCGCGTGCTTGAGCGATATCGTGCCCCAGTGCTTGCCCTCGATGAACTTGCCCCCTGTAGCACTGATCGCTTTCGCTTTGTGTCCGTCGGCCTTGATGCGCTTTTCCAAGGCTTTTGCGATGGCGGTCATTCTTGCCAGGATTTCGTTGCGCATTGCCGTGTACTCGGGCGCAGGCAGGCTCAGGGCTTCCGGCGGGAAGGGCACACCCAGGACAATCACGGAGCGGCAGGTCTCCAGGACGTCCGTGGGCTTGTGACCTTCTGGGGCCTGGGTGAAATCGCTCGCGGCGGCGATGCCGGCGACGGTTGCTCCGGAGGCTAGGGCGTATTCTTTTGCCAGCTCGCTGGTCAACTCAGTTTTCGTTTTAGGCATGGTATTCCTCCTTAGTTCAACTCCAGGCCATACTTTTTCGCGCCCCATGACGTGGCCCAGCCCTCGATCTGATTCCGATCATACGCCCTGCGGCGCTCGTCGGGGTCCCATGTGCCAGAGGCCAGCTCTTCGGCGTATTCCTTCGTGAATTTCCGGTACCATATCTCAGACGAAATGCCCACCACAATCACGTAAAGCGGCCCCATGAGGATGTTCTGCATGCCGTGCCCGGCCTCGTGATAGGGCGTATAATACTCCGCGTTTTCCCCCAGAAAGAAAAAGGGGCCCAAATTGTTGCTGCCCATCTCCCGCACGTTTTCAAAATAAATATTGCCGTGGAAGAACTTGGGCTCCAGGCCGTTTTTCAGGCAGATCAGCGCCTGGACGCCCCCGGCAACCGTGGCGATGACGCCCCAAGTGCAGGAGAGCACCCAGAACGACGCGGTACGCAGCGGCGGCGAAAAGTCAAGCGCCGGGGTGATCGTCAGGATGATCAGGATGGATAATATGATGCTGATTATTTTTAAGGCTGTTCGCTTTCGTTTCATGGGATCACCTGCTTTCAACCCTATTGTATCATATCTTGTTCCGGATTGCAAACAGCAAAAACTCGGAACAATGCATATTGACATTATTCCGAATCATGCTATAATTAGAGCTAGGAAGGATGTGATCACATGGACTATATCACCGCGCAGCAGACCGCCGAGCAATGGGGCATTTCTGACCGTCGGGTCCGTGTGCTTTGCCGCGAGGGGAAAATCCCAGGCGCTGTGAAGGTGGGCAAGGCCTACAAGATCCCGGTTGGCGCAGAAAAACCAGCCGATGGCCGGGAGAAGAAAGCTGCCGCGCAATCAGCCATGCGCTGGCTCAAATGGGAAAATAGCATCATCGGCACGATTGACGAATCAAATACCGTGCGCTTTGCTGTGCCCAAATATAATGAAGTTGTGGAGTTATATACCCACGACACAGATCATTGGTCACCCGAACAGTTTGCGCAATTTCTGTCTGAGCGGATGGTCAGCCGCGACCGGCGCGACATTGAAAAGATTCTGTTTCGCTGTGGGCTGTCCCACTATGATGTGCTGCAAATTGCTGAAATCACGCGGGGGATTCACCCGAAGGATTTGCTGTGGGTCGCACACCACGAGGGTGAGCGCCTGGACGATGTGATGACCGACGTGTTCGCCTCGGTGTTTCACCAGCGGATTGATTTGGTAGGCGACAGCATCGACACGCCGGAGGGCTATAATATCAAGCGCTACGGGATTTATGATGGCCAATACGGCATCTACAAGCAACGCATCAGCCCCCTTGCAACGGATGTCGAGTCAGAGGTAGCGGTGTACCTGCTGGCGCAAAAGCTGGGCGTGCCCTGCTGTCCCGCCTATCGCGTGGACAAAGATATAGTATTTTCTGCTTTCCAATATGAGTATGGCAAAGAATATTCCGTGCATTTTCGGCGGCTCTTCGATGGTCCGCGCTCAGATAACGAATACCAAAACCTGCTGGCTGTGCGCCCGCAGTACGCAGACGACATTGCCCGGATGATCTTGCTGGACTTCATCACGCGGCAGGATGACCGGCATCTTTCAAACATGGCCATCAAATTTAGTACCGGCGGCGAGTCGTTCTATCCGCTCTACGACAATGGCCGCAGCCTGTTTTACGAGGACACGGAGGAGATGGTACTGCGAGCTTTAGCTGACCCCGCCGCCTATGCCACCAGCTTCAGCTACAGCGGAATCTATTGGGATTATGTGCAGGAGATCGCGCGGGAACGCGGTTCGCTTGAGGGGCTGATCAATCTGGATATTGCGCATGATGATATTGCTTCTATTTTGCGTGAAGCCGGGTTTACAGGCTATCGCTATGATGGAGCGCTGCAATGGATTGAGGTGGCGTTGGGGATGCTGCGCCAATTCTAACCCACCAACGCTTCCGAATCCGCGCGATGCGCCGCGTAATTTTGACGTACTTTTGCCTCGCTATGATTCGCATAGCAATACCGGCATCCATTCATGCAGGAATTATATGCGCCGATATCAACGCTGACGGCGCAGTTGCAGCCTTCGCGCTGATGTTTATCGCGGGGCGCGTTTATGCCGAAAAGGGAAGCGTCAACGCACGATATGTGCTGAACGCCGCGTTCGTATAGTTCGGGCAGCTCACAACAGGCGCAAAGCGTGATTCCATGTTCTTTTGCGATAAGCAATAGGGCCTCCGCCAGTCGGATTTTTTCTACAGCATCTATTTGCACATGGCCTATTTCCGCGAGATTTTTCGCGACAGATTGATACGCAATCGCAAAGCTGATCACACATTTTTCTGTGCTCCCTGCAAGTATTTCGCACAATTTTGCAAATGCGCGAATGTGATAATCATAGCTATATCGCGGCGTGATGATAATCGGATCATATCGCCAAATCATGCGCTTTGGGCCAATCATCTCGGCGAACTCCAGGAACGCTGGGATTACCGTTGTCTTTTTGTCCGCTAGGCCCGCCTCAATATCCGTATGGTACGGCGTGATCGAATACTGAAAATAGTATGAATAGCTGTCCAGCGCCGATAGTTTTGGCAATAGCGGAGCGGCGTTTTTTGTCCACAAAACAATACCGTCAACATCCTCCGGCAACAGCGAAACGCGTTTTGTCTGTGCGGGGTTGAAGGGATTCTTCACAAGGCAATGCCCCGCGTTTAACCGATTCACGAGCCAATCGGAGTAAAACGCCGGTATGTCTGTTCTGCGGGAGGCTGAGATGATCACAGAGTGACCCTCCAAGACAAGCATAATTTTCTTGACAAAAGCATAAATTTAGTATATAATGGAATCGTACTCCATAATTTACGGAGGCTGAGAAATGTATATCCACAGACATATTGAACCTGTGATCGCCCGCATCGCCCGGCGCAAGCCAGTGATGGTGCTCACCGGCGCGCGGCAGGTGGGGAAGTCCACCATGCTCAAAGAGGTGTACCGCGACATCAACTATATCACGCTCAACCGGCCCATCGTGCGGGAAAGCGCGAAGGAGAACCCCTCGCTGTTCTTCGAGATGCACAAACCGCCCGTGGTGGTGGACGAAATCCAGAAGGCGGCGGAACTGTTCGACTATATCAAGGATATCGTCGACGAGAACGGCGCAAAGGGGCAGTTTTACCTCACTGGCTCACAAAGCATGAAGCTGATGAAGAACGTCAGCGACAGCCTGGCGGGCCGCGTGGGCGTGATCAAACTGCTGGGGCTTTCCATGCGGGAGATCGCGGGCATTGCCTACCGCGAGCCTTTCGTGCCCACTCCGAAACACATGGCAGTGATGGAGCAGGCGCGCCCGACTTTCGACTACACGCGCATTGTCGAAATCATCCACAGGGGCGCGTTCCCCGAGCTCTACGAAACCGAGGGCGACCTGCACGATTGGGCGGATTTCTACAGCTCCTATTTCCAGACTTATATCGAAAAAGACATCAAAGATGTGCTGAATATCCAGGATGAATCGGCGTTTATCAAATTTGTGCGGGCAGCGGCATCGCTCACGGGCGAAATGCTGAACATGACCACCATGGCGGAGATCTGCGGCAAGGATGTCAAGACGGTCAAGGCGTGGCTGTCCGTGCTGGAATCCAGCGGCCTGGTCTATCTGTTGGAGCCATACTACAATAATTTTAACAAGCGGCTGGTAAAATCGCCGAAGCTGTATTTCCTCGACACAGGGCTGGCCTGCTGGCTGCTGGGCTGGAACTCACCAGAGCAACTGGCCAGCGGGGCCATGTGGGGGCATATATTCGAGAGCTTCGTCTTCGCAGAGGTGCTCAAAAGCTATTACAACGATGGCATCGTTAAGCCGCCGCTGTACTATTACCGCGATAACAACAAGAACGAGATCGACCTGCTGATCGCCGACGGGGATATGCTGTACCCTGTGGAGATCAAGACGGCCAGCGACCAGACAAAGGCCATGGTGAAGGCGTTTCGATGTTTAGAGGGCATTCCTGGTGTGCGCGTGGGAACGGGCGCGGTGGCTTGCCTTGCAAAAGAAGCTTTGCCATTGACAGAGGATACCTGGATTTGGCCCGTACAGTTAGTTTAATCCACCAACGGAAAAGTCTTGACTTCCGCAAGAAAACCGGCAATTCTAAATGCAGAATTTAGAATAGTCGGAGTAAACTGTTAATTGGTTTATTCCGGCATGGTTTGAATCTTGGTCGAGGCATCTGTTCTGCATGAGGCTGAGATGATCATTGTGACCTCCGTGTTGGGAGTGCTGAGGGCGCTATGAGTCTTCGGTCAAGCGTTCCATCGTTGCCCGGAGTGCCGTCATCGCATCCCAGTCTGACACGACATTTATGTTGAGACGCCCATCGTCTGTTTCGTAGACCTTGACCCTTTGAATGGCCCTTGTGTCATGCATAAACAGCTGTCGCTTGCGTTCTTTCAGCGTATCAATAAGCCCTCGGTAATGCCTGAAGTCCATGAGCATGTTATCCAAAACACAGCTTGTCTTGGAAGCGTTCCAGTCCTCTTTGAGGCATTCGTTCCACTCGATTGCCGCGCAGTCGAACAGCACGGAAGGCGGAATATCGTCCTCCATGTATGGTTCGACCATGTCGATGAGTTTCGCGGACATCTTCATCTCATCCGGCGCATCGGACAGATTGAGAGCACTGCCGTGATTCGCCTCTACTTCCTGTTGAAATTCGGATCGAACCTCGGAAGGGGTTTTCGGGCGCGGCTGCGCTTTCTTTTGCTGCGGTGTTTTCTTTTTCTTGCTCATGTAAATTTCTCCTCCAACGCAATAAACCTATCAAAGTCACTCTGGAACAGCCGGTCCTGCACCACGCGGTATTTCTCAAACTCGCACTCGGCATGGCTGCGGGCGATTTCGGCGGAGATGCTGCCCGCGTTGGTCAGCATCTCGTTTCCGTCCGCTTGCAGGATGCGGTCCAGGTGGCCTGCCCAGTCCTGCATGGTCATGGGAATGTTACGCCGCGCGCGGTTTTCGGCCAGATCGAGATAGGCGGAGACGATCAATTGCAGCGAGCGCATCTCGTCTTCGTCGAGATAATTCTTCGCGACAACGGCATCGCTCAGAGCGATCTTTCCTGCCGGAGCCTCGCGCCATGTGGTCAGGCCCATGTGCTCTTTTTCGGCGTCGGCGCGGGCAACAATCACTTCAGCAGCCGTATTGCCATGCACAGCGAAGTGCATCTTGTTTTGCACTTTCGCGAAGAATTCGCGCGTGGTTTTGGCGCTTTTATCGTAGTCCAGCGCGGTAGAATAGATGTCGGTGATCTTCTGGTAGAACCGCCGCTCGCTCAGACGAATCTCCCTGATCTTCTCCAGCTGCCGGTCGAAATATTCCTGCGTGAGCACCGTGCCGCCGTTTTTCAGGCGCTCCTCGTCCATCACCCAGCCCTGGATGGTGTAGTCTTTTACGATGCCGTTGGCCCATTTGCGGAACTGCACGGCGCGTTCGTTGTTGACTTTGAAGCCCACGGCGATGATGGCTTGCAGGCTGTAATGGTCAACCTGGCGCGACACCTGACGGCTGCCCTCTGTTTGAACTATTAAGTATTTCTTAATAGTTGCCGCCGGGTCAAGCTCGGTGTCCTCAAAAATCCGGCGCAGATGCTGGTTAATGGCCGCGACGCTTATGTCGTACAGCGTGGCCATCATCTTCTGCGTCAGCCAGATATTTTCGTCCTCGTAGCGCATTTCGATGCTCTGCTCGCTGTCGCCCGTGGCGGCAATGAAGGTGAGATATTCCGCCGCGCTGGAGCGGATGAGTTCGTTTTTCATGGGCTGGTCACTCCTTTTCAAGCTTCTTTTATTATACATTATAATGGGCGGCCTGTCCAGATAATTCTTGTGCTTTGCTGGGGTGCGTGGTATAATGGGTGCGAGAGTTAATCAGCGGGAGGACAACCACAATGGAATTACATGAAGCAATGGAACGCATTCGAAAAATGGAACCGCCGG
>JGI24702J35022_10002332_pt1 | contig 11607 bp, 6 predicted proteins | sample TergutTh196P4_FD_35022 | JGI IMG/M metagenome (IMG submission 35022)
CCGCCGAAACCGCCGCCAAAGCCGCCGCCGAAACCGCCGCCGAAACCGCCGCCGGCTTTGGGCTGCCCGCCCATCTTTGCGCCTGGCCCGCCCTGCATCCCTGGCCCGCCCTGCATTCCCGGCCCGCCCATCTTTGCGCCCGGCCCGCCCGGCGTCGCCGGTTTTGCCGCCGCTTGAGATTCCGCCGCTGCCGGTTTTGCCGCCGCTTGGGATTCCGCCGCCGCCGCTCTGTCGTACGCCCTTCTGAACTTGTCTATTAACCTATCGCCCGGAATGGGAGTGTTGTTGCCGGGCGTATTGTCGTGTCCGGTATACTGATCCGCCAATCCCGCCAATTCCGGTCTTACCTTTTCATAAGCTTTTAGGAAGGCTATTGTAAAATCCCATGTATCTAAGGATTCTCCGGGCGCCTCAACTATTTCGGGGTGCAGTATCGCCTGACCGCCGACAGACTGATAGTCCGCCTGTTCCAGATTGGCTTTCGCGGGCAGCACATAATCGCTCCATCGAGGGGTTGGAGACAGGAAATTGTCAAACGAAATAATACACAGATCGTCCGGATTGTCGGGATCATTGGTCTGCCCGCAGGAGGGTATGGATTCCAGCATTTCCCTTGTATCATTCGGATTCATGTGCTGATTCATCATTACATTTCCGCTGACGTTTATTAACCAGCGAAAACCTGAGTAGACGGGTTTGCCGCCCTCTTCCACATATAAACGCATACCTGTGCCGGTTTCCGTCTGAGCGGCGCCGGAGTTTGGGAAAATATCGGAGCCGGGGTCTCTTTTCAGTTTCACAAAACCTTTTGCACTGCCTTCGTCCTGATAAACCCTGCCAATATAATCTTTCCAGACGGCGAGGTTTTTGCTGTCGGCGTGTGATTTGAAATCAACCGTAGGCTGATAATCCGGTATGTGTTTAGCGGTATATGCGCCTTTACCTTTCTTCGGATCCAGCATCACGTCCATAAATGCCATCCTGATGGCGTTATGCCACTGCGCGACCGAAATCAGCGGGGCGCCGACACTGGGTCCGATAGGAGTGACAGGCGTGTTGGGTCTGGTCAAGGCGCGGTTCGGCATCGCGGCTCTCTGTTGCGACGGGCTGCCGCCCTGTTCTGGAAATCCCCAGGCGGTTTGAAAGTTGCCTTCTATTCCATGACCGGGCATACCGAAGGTTTTTGTGGCAACCATAAAGGAGATCAGGGTAAACCTGTTCATAATGCCATCCAACTGTTTTTCCATTCCGTAACCGTAAATATGAAAAATTGGGTGCTGCTCGGGATCGCAATACATACGGGCAAGCTCTTTGATCCTTTGGGCTGGTATGCCGGTGATTTTGGAAGCCCATTCCGCCGTTTTCGGTTTGCGGTATTCTTTTTTGCGGATGTAAGCTGTATTTCCCACCCCGAGCGCTACAGGCTGGTTGCAAATATCCATATTGCGGAATGTTTGTCCTCCCGCGGCAAATCTGCGGGCGACATGATTTTTAACGTCATTGTATTTCGCTTTCGTAAGCCTGGAGTCATCACCCATGATATATGCGCTCCAGGACATGCCTGCGGCAACGGCGTTAACTTTCCGCCATTGAGGGCTGCCCGGATCCGTGAGGGATATGCTCCCGTCGGGTGAATCACTCGTGCCTCCGGTGTTCCTTACCCAGTATTCCGGCGAATCAAAGAAGCCATAGACGGCGGTATCCAGGTACTCCACATCCAACCAGGGATCGGGAAGAATATTGCCGTTTTCATCAAAAGTGTTGATGAGCATCTCATGGAGCATCCCAGTCATAAGGGCGGCTGTGGTGTAGGGTTTTGTAGGGATAAATTCATCGGCAATATTCAAGCCGGTGGACACAAACTCCGGCGCTATGTATGTCACCCTGGCGCCGTTTTTTCTTGCCATTGCGTAAGCGGCAACCTGAGCATGTTTGCGGTTGTGCTTTGTGGTCAGAGAGTTGTCGCCCAAAGAGATGATGTTCTTAATTGTCCCGCTTGCGAGTTGGTTGAGGTTAGGACGGGCGGTGGCGGGATATCCCACATAGGCGTTACCCCAATTATAATCCTGATGGAAACTGTAGTCCCCGGCGTACTGAACCGATCCGCCCACATATCTCAAGGCCAGAGCTGACAAACCGATATATTGGCATGATCCCCAGTCGGGACCGCTGTATCCGCCCGCCTGCAGACCGCCGTCATTGCCGCTGCCTAAAACGGAGTGTATGGACTCAGGACCATACTTATTGATTATGGCGTTGTGTTTCCTTGTGATTTCATTCAAAGCCTGATCCCAACTGACGCGTATAAAGCCGGAAAGGTCGCCTCGCAGCTTTGTCTGTTTTAGAGGATATTTGAGACGTCCGGGATGGCTGAGACGGTATTTATAACCGCGGCTCTTCCCGCACGCGCGTTGCTGGGGATTGCCATAAGAGTCGGGCGCGTAGTCTATACCTGGACGCGCTTCCTCTCCTACGGAGGTGACGCGTACGATCCTCCCGTCCTTAACCCACACTTTGGAGACGCATCTTACATGGCAGTTGTGCTTGCAGCTTACATAATAAAAGTCATCCGTTTCCACATCGGGCTGGTTAATTACCGGGCCGCTAATCGCAATGGGTTTTCCGCCGCCGTCTTTTGCGCTGCCGCCAAATAATGTTCTTGTTGCGCCCACGGCGGCCATAGTCTTCAAAAAACCGCGCCGTGTCAAGTTAGTCAAACGATCTGTTTTAATCACCCCGATCTCCTTTTGAGATAATTGTATACCCCTCTTCAGATAACAACTGTTTATCCTCTTTTAAAAACCCTCTCAAAAACTTTGCCATCGCCTTAAAAAACACCTCGGAGACGGGGTGGGCCAGCACGACGCCGACGAATATGTTAACCCATTTATCAAAATGATTTTCATAGAAAGCATATTGCACGTCCACGAGTTTGCCGTAATCTTCGATATTGTTTTTTTCCAGCATGTCGGCTGACGCAAACGCCAATCCTGCCATAAACGCGGACTCCACCGAAATATGATCTTCATACTCTTTCACATCAGCGGGACGGCTGAATCCGTATTTACGCATAATTTTCCGTACTTCGCCGTATGCCCCGCCCATGGAATGCCCTGTCGGAGATGTGTAGTACGATTCCGTCATAGGTACGGAGTCTGTAAGACAAAAGAGTGTCGTATATCTCCTTAATGCTTCCAGACAGTATTGCGAGCGCGCTTTTTCACCAAGGCTTGCTTTCCGGATAAAAAAATCTTCCAATTGCGACAGGCCCTCGCGCATATCTTCATTTTCACCGCCTTCGCTTATCTCTTTCAGGTATGGCAGATTCCGCTCCACCATGTTAAAAAACTCCTCGTCCGGCAACAGACGGAAGAATTTATCAAAAAAAGTGAAAACTTCAGCTCTGGCCTTGTGCGCGTATTTTAATGTTTCAATCCTCTCTTCGTCCATTTCCATCTCCTGCCATTTTCAGACGCGAACCGGTTAAAAGTCGGGACTATTGCAGAAATGGAACATCGCGCATTGAATATTCCGCCATAACGTCGTCGAGGTCTTTAGTGATTCCATTATCAATTAGTCCCCTGTCTGCCATGTTGTATAGAATCGGCATCGTTTCCGCGTGCGAGCGGGCATTGTGGTAAGGACGCGGCTCGCCGATCGCCTGATAGATGTCGAGACAGGCTATGAGGCGGGTGTTGAAATCAAGCTCATCGCCCTGTTTTCCGAAAGAATATCCGCTGCCGTCAAGTTTTTCGTGATGATCCGCCGCCCATTTTCTTATCAGGTCGAAGTCAGGTATGCCGCATAACCAGACATAGGTATCACGGGAATGATTCTTAATGATCTGGAACTCTTCATGATTAAGCGCGCCGGGTTTTTCCAGTATCTCAATGGGCGTGGCTATCTTGCCTATGTCATGCAGCGATGCCGCAAGATAAAGCGCTGCAAGCTCCTCATGGCTATAGCCATAATGTTTTCCAATGAGCCAGGCGCGGTTGGCTATCTGACTCGTGTGTTTGTGCGTAAAATGCGATTTAAAATCAATCACTCGAGAGACAAAACTCGCAATGCCAATAACGCCGGGTTCGTTTAAATCAATTTCCCAGCGCGGCAGGTTTTCATCAAGGGTTCGGGAAATGTTCTCGTTACGTAAGCTTTCAAGCATATCGCCGTCAAGCACCTCCAGCAGGGCGTTTATAGCCGGACGCGATGAATATTTCTCCGAACGCGACGCTATTTTGTCGCGCAAAGTCGGGAATTTTTCCGCTGGAACATACTGCAGGCGGTGCAATACATCAACGGCATCCGCCGCCGCGACAAGCGCCGCTTCAAACGGATATTCATCTTCGCGTTTACCGAAGGGTCCCTTGCCGTTTCCGAGTTCGTGGTGATAGAGGATGATTCCGTCAATATCGTGTTTGAAAGGAATCGAGGAGAGGTTATTCTGACCTTTTTCGCAGTGCAGAAGCATGTTTTCCCCAAACATCGTGAGATCTCTTTCCGAAAGGCGGTACTCAGTAAGCGCGTTGTCGTGAAACAATGCGCAGGTCGCCAATGCCGAGAGCCTGTCGTTATCGAATCCCAGCCGTTTTCCCATAGCCACGCACAAGGCGGCAACGCGCAAGCTGTGGTGTTCGCTCGCGCCGATCTGTTCCTCCTCTATTATGTCTAACGCGTGTGAAAATACGCGGCACAGCATATCCATCGCAATTTTCATTCAATTCCCCTTTAACCCCTTAATTATACTCCCGGCCGGGGTATATCAACGGCGTTTTGCCGAATTTCAGCAACCTTACCACTATGTCCAGGAGAAACAGGATAATCACCGCTATCAATAACGGAACGCGCGGGCTGTAGTCGTAGACTTTCCTCAATACTTCGCGCTCAAAAATATCGTCCGCGCTGAAAACCGGAATACCTCCGCCGTTTTCGTAAATCTTTTGCGCGAAACTCATGCTGTCGATTTCGCTGTTGAACGCGTCGTATTCGGCGGAACGGGAGAATGCCCTGAATATGTTTTCTTCAGAAATAATTACGTCTTTATTGTCTTTTTTAAAAATATTGATCTTATAAACGCCCGGCGTTTTGGTCGTTATCTGATCCATGTAAAGATTAGCCGCGGCTTGTTGCAAATTAATCGAACTTTTTTCGCCGCGAGGGCTTGTGAGTTCGGCAGAGAGGCTTTCGCCTTCTTTCAAAGCAGTTTTAACGCTCAACACATTATTGTAATTTCCCGCATCCAGCTCGACGGAAATGTCGCCGCGCCTGGCCGATGTGCCGGGAAGCAGGCTTTTGACGATGTTTTTTAAAAAGCGCTCGCCCTGCGCGTCGGTAAAATATTTACCCGACCATTTGCCGTTTAAATCCGACAGAAAGCTGCCGACGCGCCCTGCGCCGTAACTCCATTCAGCATAAACCGGATCGCCTTTTTCGGCAACAATGACTTCCGCGCCTTCCTTGGCGTTTAGAATATTACGCCCGCCCAGTTGAGGCAATTCGCCGATCCCCGCGACTGCGGAAACATACGCGTTTATCGACGGGGTAAACGGCGTCTCGTCGGATTCTTTCCTTTCCGCTACAAAGACCTCGTTTTGCATCACCAGCGCGAGTTCCGCCGTTCTGAAGCCGTAATAACTTCTTCCTCCGCCGAGTTCCGCCATTCGCGAGATTTCCCTTACGTTCAAATCGGAACCGATGCCGATAGTCGACAGCGTAATGTCGCCGAGGTTTTGTATTAACGAGTTATAACCGGAATCGCCCGGTCTTCCGTCGGTTATGAACAGGATGTGTTTGATTGCGGCGCCCTGAAATGCTTTCAACTCGCGGCTCGCAAAATTTATCGCGTCGTAGTACATAGTACCCCTGTTCCAGCCCATTCTTCTGATTTCCCTGATTATTGCGTTCTTTTGAGGAAGGGGCGTCATCGGAACCCAAAGCTCGGCGCTGGAGTTGAAAGATATTATGCCGACAAAATCTGAGTCCTTTAGCGCGTTTACGCAAATTTCAGCCGCTTCTTTCGCGATTTCGAGATTTGTCTTCGACGCTCCGTATTCATACTGGTTCATGCTTGAGGAAGTGTCCAATACTATCATCAGCGCCAGGGACGGCGCCTCCGTCACGTTTTGCACCGGGAGTATTTCGTTAAACCGCGTATCCCGCATATCCTGAAACCGATGCGCTTTGTCGCCGCCCGCGGTAAGAAGCCCGCCGCCAAGGTCGCGGACGTAAGCCGACAAAACTTCGTCAAAACCCTCAGGCATGGCCGCGTTCGCGACGTTCAAAAGGATCAATTCGTCGTATGCGCGTAAATAGTCAAGCGTCGTCGGCGCATCCATAATATTCCGATATTCGACGTTCACATCGGTTTTCAATAAATCCGGCAGTTTCCTGGTTTCGTATCCCGTTCCGTCGAGGATCAGGATTTTCGGCGTTACAAGGTTTACATACGAATACCAGACATTGTTCTGAGGGATCGTGTCGCCGTCGCTGCGTATTTCCGCGCGGATTTCATGGAAACCCGTAGCGTTTATCGTATGCGCGAATGCAGCCGGCGGATTTACGCCGACGCTCAGCGCCACGGTTTTTGTGCCGATAAGCGTCGAATTATCGTACAGGCTTAAAACCGCTGATCCGGACGCCGCGCTTTGAGCCGTAACGTTGATCGAAAATCTTTCGCCGGCAATAATCGTCTCCGGTAAATCGACGGAAACAAGTTGCGCTTCTTTTTCATATTTGACCGGCGGGATAAAAGCGACGTCGACACTGCTCCCCGCTTCGGCTGCCGCCCTTGCCGCGACTATGGCGTCGCCGTCGGTTTCAATTACGTCAGTGATAAGTATTATCCTGCCGCCCTTTTTATCTCCCATCAATCCCTGCGCGTAATAAATCGCCTGCCCGATGTCCGTAGCGCTTTGATCGGGCAGCGAATTTTTGTCGAGTTTCAGATATTTGATAAAAGCCGTCATATCGTCGTTTGCCGATTCCGCGACGTAATGCCGTCCGTTGGCGAAAGCGACAAGCCTGATGTTATGCCCGTTCCCGTTCGCCTCGAAAACAGCTTTGACAAAATCATTTGTCTTTTCGGCATTATTTGCCATGCTGTCTGAAACATCAATAAGCAAAATCAGATCGGGTTTGGCAAAATGCTCGGTTTTGTGAAAATTAAGCCCGGACATGAGCAAAACGCAGAGGCACAACACGACCGTATGGATGATAAGCGAGATTACGCGGCTTTTTGTCCGACGGTATTGCAACGGCAGCCTTAAATAAGGCCAAAGCGCGAGCGCCATCATTGGAATTATCAGCAGCAGGAGCAAAGGTTTGTCAAAGGTAATACTAATAATGCTCATGATATTGAAGCCACCATTCCATTAAAATAAAAAGAGATAACGCCGCCGCGAAATAGAAGAACAGGTCGCGCAGCCTGTCGGGGTTTTTTGCGTCATTTTCTGATACGGGCGCTGCGTTCCCGCCCGCGGCAGTCAGGTACGGAAGCTCCTCGCCCGCCAGGTTGAAGATGCTTTCGTTTTTGGGCGTTCTTACAAAAAATCTGTCGGTTGTCGCTTCCTTCAAGTCGAAAAACTGCACCGCGGCATAAACGCCCGGATATTTGGCGGGAATTATCACGGGGAAAATATCATATCTTGCGGTATTTTTCGAATCGTTAAGTACCATCGCCCGCGTTGAGGGCTTGACGTTTACCAAAATATCCTCGCCCGCGTCGAAAACGGCGCGATTCACCGTCGGCGGTATCGAATACGCGCTGAGGTTGTTCAGTAAAACAGGAAATTCTATAAGCAGAGGAAGATTTGAATTGTGTATGTCAAGCGCGAGAACCGTTATTTTGACGCCGTTTTTGTTTTTCGTCAAAAGGATAGGATCGGCGCCGCAGAGCATAAGCGTTTCATAGTCATCATATCCCGATATCCTGGTGTAGCGCGAAACTTTAATATTCGGCGGAATTATTGACTCCATTATGATCTTTTCCGCTTCGGTCAAAATATTTGAGGCGGAAAGAGATTTGCTGCCGCTGATTTCGCCGTCTATGGCAAACCCCGCGCCTTTCGGCGCGCCGACGGGATTGAACAACCAAATCGCGCCGTCTTCTGGAAGAGTTGCGGGCATGAATCCATCGAAAATGTACAGGTCGTAACCCGAACTTTTGTATTCGCGCAATCTTGCCGGCGTATCAATCCTGCAATTCAATACGGCGTTGAGCGCAGCCCTGAAAAAAGCGGGCGTTTCGCTGACTAGTTGAATCCTGAAAGGTTCCTTGTCGCCGCCGTGTAAAGAAAAACTGTTGTCATAAGGGAATGAGTCGGCGGCGTCAAGCGAAACGGAAGCATGCCCATATCTGATTATCTTTTCATCGCTCCAGGCAAGCGTAAGCGGCTCGCCGTCTGCAAAGCGCTGGGTTTTCACTGTCCTCGGCCTGCCGTCCACGGTAAGCGCGACGCTTAATTCGGCATCTTTTCCGTAACTTGCGACCGTCGCGGAAAAAACATTATAGCCGCCGACCAGTTTGACGCCAAAATCAAGTATCGCGGCGTTCCATTCTCCCTCAGACATGTCTTTGACGGTAACGTTTCCGGGTTCATGGTAAATGCCGTCCGTGTAAAGAATAACCTCGGCGCCGGGATTTTCGCCAAGAACGTCCCTGGCAAGCGCCAGAGCGCCGTCGATGTCGCCCGAACCGTATTCGCAGGAGCTTTCCGACAATACCTGTTTAACATAAGACGCGGAATCGGTTCTGCGCGCCGCGTATGAGGCTTTATTAGCCGCAAGTATTACCGTCACCTTATCCTCCGGTGTGACGATGCCCGTCAATCGCGTAATATCGGCAATGGCGCGGTCAAAGCGCGTCACGCCGTTTTTTTCGGCAAGCATCGACGCCGAAGCGTCCAATATAATGATCTTTTCGCCCGCCTCAACGGGCGCCTCAGTGTGCGGCCGAGCAAGCATCGCGGCGATAATCGCGATGATAAGAGCCTGTAAAAAGAACAGCAGCGAATTTCGCCAATCTATCGGCGGCCTCTTTTTCATATATTTAAGGCTGCGCTTCCAGATATAGCTGCTTGATACGATCCTGTCGCGGTATTTTGGCTTTAACAGGTAGATAATGATAAGGGCGACTATACCAAGAAGTCCTAAAAAACCGAGTGGAGCAAGAAAATTCATTTGATAATGCCTGTTCCAAAAATTTTTTCAAAAAACAGCTTTTCAATCGGCTCGCCGGACGAAACCGAAATGAAATAAACGCTGCGCGAGGCACAGAAACTCTTTATTTCTTCCATGTAATCGTTGAGCGCCGTCATATAAGCCTTTTGCCGAGCGCGCGTTATCCGCATTTTCATAATCCGGTCGTCAAGTTCGCTTTCCGCTTCCGTATCCAAAAGCCGCACCTTGCCGTTGTATAAAGGATCGATATCCTCAGGCGAAAGAATCTGTACCAGCATCACCTGTCTTTTTTTGTAAAGAAGGAAATCCACGGCTTTCTTCCAATCGTTTTCGGTAAGAAAATCGGAGATTATAACTGTCAGACCGTCGTTATATCCTAAATTCCGGCAGCCGGTCACAGCCGCCGCTATGTCGGCGCAGCCTCGAAACTCCAATTCGTCAAGCCCGCTGACAGCCTGAAAAAACGACTCCTTACTCGTGACGATGCCGCAAAGATCGTCGGCAAAACCACTGTAAATGAGCTTTATAGAGGTTTTATCCATATTTTTTACGGATAGAAATCCTACGCCCGCCGCCGCCCGCATAGCGTAAACCGCCTTGTGCCGGTCGGGTCTCTGCATCGAAACAGAACAGTCAAGAAAAATCTGGTTAAACATCTGGCGTTCGTCGACAAACAGCTTGATAAAGTATTTCTCAAAACGGCTGTACAAATTCCAGTCGATATGCCGCAGGTCGTCGCCAAGCGTATATTCACGGAAATCTGCGAATTCCACCGTATTGCCGTATTTTTTCACCCTGTGACGACCGCCGAACCAACCCTCCATAGACACAGGCATATAAAGGCCGACCGTTTCAAGCTTAGTGATGAAATCGCTTGATATGACTTTTTCATCATCGGAAGCGCCGAGCGCCGCGAGGCGACCGGGCAGAATGTTTTTCATAATTTTCATTTGTTTAAATAACATTGAATACAATCCGTTAAAAGCCGCGCTGGTACGCGGCGCTCCCAGGGGTTTTGCAATTTCCTCAATAGGCGTTCTCTTTTTTGCTTAGTTCCTTGATTATCTCGGTAATGACGTCGTCGGGGGTGACTCTATCCGTCACCGCTTCGAAATTGATTTTTATCCTGTGACGCAGAACAGGATAAGCAAGAGTGTGAAGGTCGCCGTAAGAAACGTTGAAACGCCCGTTCATAAGCGCGCGCACCTTCGCGCCGGAAATCATCGCCTGCGCCGCGCGCGGGCTGGCGCCCATACGCGCGTATTTGGCCGCCGCCGCCGACTTCATTTCGCCGTTCGGATGTGTAGCCATAACAAGCTTCAGCGCGTATCGCATGACGTCGCCGGCAACGGGTATGTCCTTTGCCGTGCGGCGCATTTCTAAAAGCAGTTCGGCGTTGCATGCGGCTTCAGAGGTTTCGTCCATCGTTATCTGGGTCATATCAACGATCTCGCCAAGCTCCTCAAATGTCGGATACGTCATCAGTACCTTGAACATAAAACGGTCTATTTGCGCTTCGGGGAGCGGATATGTGCCGTCCTGCTCTATCGGGTTTTGGGTCGCGAGAACAAAATAAGGTTCATCGAGCTTGCGCGTTACCCCCATGACCGTAACGGAATGTTCCTGCATCGCTTCCAGCAGCGCGCTCTGCGTTTTCGGCGTTGCGCGGTTTATTTCGTCGGCAAGAATGATATTGCTGAAAATCGGTCCGGGCTGGAACTGGAAAACCGAGCTTCCGCGTTCGTCCTTTACGATGATGTTAGTGCCGGTAACGTCAGCCGGCATAAGGTCGGGTGTAAATTGTATCCTTGAAAACGGCAGGCTGAATACGCGGCCTAAAGAACGTACGAGGCGCGTTTTGCCGATACCGGGAACACCCTCGAGCAGAACGTTGCCGCCCGCTACCATCGCAATAATGGAAAATTCGAGGACATCCTTCTGGCCGACGATGTCTCTCGCTATTTGGGCGAAAATTCTGTCGCACTGTTCGTGAAATTTTTGGATATCTTCTTCGGTGATGTTGTCTTTATTCATTGGCGCTCCCTTTTATTTTATGATTTCAAAATATTTTTGGGTTTTCTCCCGCAATTCGTCCGAAAGTTCCCCGTTTATCAATTGCTGTTTCGCCTCTTCAAAAAATTCATCAAAAACGTTGAGATACGGTGTCTTTCCGTCGATTACGGGTTCGCTGTCCCGCCTGGCTCTATCAACGTTTGTCGATGCGTTCCTTTCCGCCAATGCAGCTTCAAAGTCCGCGTCATCTTCGCCGCCCTGGGCGCCGCCGTTGGCCGCTCTGCGGTTGTTACGCGCGTCCTGCCCATTTTCGCCTTGTCCATTTTCGCCTTGTCCGTTTTCACCCTGTCCGTTTTCACCCTCGCCGTTTTCACCCTCGCCGTTTTCACCCTCGCCGTTTTCACCCTGTCCGTTTTC
>JGI24702J35022_10002333_pt1 | contig 11604 bp, 7 predicted proteins | sample TergutTh196P4_FD_35022 | JGI IMG/M metagenome (IMG submission 35022)
ATGTTGTTATTTGTGTTTTGTAGTCAAACGGTACTATAGTTTTGATGGTTTGTGCACTCGTCTTAGTGGTAATAAATATTTCTTACCACTAACACATTAGCNTGATATACTTGTTTTTATTTACAGATTTTTGTGGTTTGTGTGTATTTTGAAAAAGCTTTTACAGTTATNTATTTCGGTTTTTGTGGTAATAAATATTTCGGGAATTACGGGTTATGTAATTTTTTTTATGTTAAAACTATTGATTGGATCTGGTATGTAGTTGTTTTTTTTGTTTTGTTTTTGACAAGTTTTTTGGCATAAGCTATGTCCTTTTTCATTTATCATGCCGATTATGTGGTTTGGGTTTGTGTTCTGTGTTGATTTTTTCCGTTTATATTTAAATGGTTTAAAAATTTTTTCGGCTGTATTTAAGAGTTCGTTGAATTCTTTTTGTTGGTTTTCAAAGTATTCTTTTTTTATCATGGTAAAAGCACGGTATATGGTGTTGGTTGGGGTTTGTTTTTGGGTGAGGGTTGTAGTAGGGCTTTGTCGGTGTTTTTTTGTGAAGTATTTTGTTTCTGTGGTGTTGTTTGTGTTGTCCTTGGTTGTGATTATAATTATTATGGTTATGGGTTTGTTTGGTTTGTGTTTTATTTTTTTTGTTGTTTGGTTTGTGTTTGTTTTGGTTTTGTGTGTGGTTTTTTGTTGTGTTTGGTTGTGCGTTTTGTTGGTGTGGTTTGTTTGTGTTGGTTGTTTATGAATTCTTTAGTGTATTGTGTGTTGTGTTACTATTTTTTGTGAATTGACAGGTTTTTGTGTTTTTTTGTAAATGTTGTTTGTAGGTGTTTTTGTTTGTTGTTTGGATTTGTTTTTGCTCATTTTTTATGTGTTTGTCGTGGTTTTAACGGATGTTGATTTTGACTATATAACTATGGAAAAACACAATAATGTCTTTTTTTTAACAAAATTGTGGAATAAAAAAATGCGTGCCTATAATAGTAAGTTTTTGGCATTAACAATTACTTATGTGATGTTGTCAATTTTGATTGTGTCAACAGTTTATCCTGTTTTTGTACAGGCGGCATCTAAGCCGTCTGTGCCACAATTTAGCTTAAAGTTTATTGACAATTCTTACACTGTTCCACCCACTCAAACTATCGATCCTTACACAGGAATAACCACAACACAACCAAGCTACATAGTAAATGATATGAGAATAGATGTTACGATAAAAAATCAACGTTTCACGCTATATACTGATGCACAAGGTCGTGAGTGTAATTTATACTATAGAGTTGAAGTTAAGGGACATTTTGAAGAAGACACGTGGCATGCTTTCTATTCTTATTATTACAATAATTTTATCGATCTTGTTTCTTTTGTTGTTCCGTCAAGTTCTGAATATACTGTTGTGTCTTCTGGTGCTCGTTATGATGAGGGTTCTCAGTTGGATTTTAGAGTTAAGGCATTTACTGGATATTGGGTTGAACCTACGATGGAGGATCATCTGACTGGTTTTCATGATCCTCGTTTAGTTGAGGCGGAATCAAGTAATTGGAGCAGCACGCAAGTTGTTGCTATAAATTATGGAACTTCATTGCCATTGCCTTCACAAACAACAATCCTGCCGCCCGAATTAACTGCAACACCGGATAATTATTTATCCCAAATCAACTTAAAGATGCTTATTGTTTTTACGTGTATCATCGCAATCTTGATAATTGTTATCATATATTTAGCAAAGAAAAAATTAGTTCTACCTGATAATGTGACCTATTTATGATACCACGACATGCCGTGAAAAAACCTCACAACCAAACACCATTAATAAAACACAAAATTTGTTCTTAAACTGTTAACAACCATTTTTTAGTTAAATTTGATCTTATTGCACATATAAACTGGTGATTATATGCATATAAATACAAATTTCATGTTTCTCGTAAACCTTTATTATTGATTTCTTTATTAATTGTCGTGTTAGTTTTTTCGTTATTTATTGGAATATTTATTATGAATGGTTCCAATGGATCTTGAGAGCATTACATGTTAAAAATAAGGTTGAACTTAACGTTAACAATAGTACATCAAACAAAAAAGCTACAACTATAACTCTTGACAATGATATCATCTTAACAGTAGCCAAAACATGTTTTATTATGGTTGCAAAGTTCCACTGTTAGATTTGTTTTTGTTTGTATTGAAAAAGTGTAATCTCTTGCTCATTTGATAGTTTTTACAAATATTTAAAGACTTAAATATTATGTTTGACGTTTAAAATAAGTACAGTGATTTATGGAAATAAAAATATGAAAAAAATTTATCTTTATATATGTTCAATATTTTTAGCCACACTAATGCTATGTAGCAGCGTACCATTAGCACAAGGTGCAACTCATGTAAGCGTAACTTGGTGTCCAGCATACCATCCACCAACATACCTGCCAGGATACAACCAATACTGGTTTGACCACTATGAAAAACCAGCACAAAGTTCCATAACCTCCTACATTACAAACACTGCTCCACAGGCAGGACAAAACTGGGTAAGCAAAAACAACTACGGCAGCAACACAAACGCCCAATACGTCTACCAAAACTCCCAAGCCATACAAGGCACATCATCATATGATTTTCTAGCAACATTTCATGTCGGCGACTTTTACCCCAAACCCATTACAAACGGATTCTATGTAGAAGTGGGAGAATATTGGGATGATGCATATCAATGGTGGTTTCCTATTTATGAGTATGTCAGTGGGACAACTACGCATTATGCGTATTATGGCTATAATGGTGCAAGTGATGGAATTGTAGATAGGGATTTGTATCAGTATACAGGTGCGAAGCACAAGTTTACTTTCATATGGACATGTGCTAATGGTGGATTAAATATTAATCCTAATGGTGGTTATTATTATGAGGATACAACTTATTGGACGGGGTTTGTGGGTATGCCTTATGCTTGGACGCACAAAAATAATATGAGTACAAATGGGTATGTTAATCCTGATAATAGTGGTGTTACATATATTGGCTTTGAAAACACTTCCAAATACCTAACCGATACCTCAGACTTCATAAGCTACAATTATGGTGACTTCTGTCAAGAATTCTATTATTGGTTATTAGTTCAGCATTATTCAGTTAATGGGGCACTTAATAAAGCAACAGCATATGTGATGGGTGGCTCTCAATACAATTTTAGTCATACAACGTTGAACAATGGTTATTTGGATCCGTCTGGGACTGGAAATACTTGTCGTATGCGTGTATTGGGTGATGGAAATATGGTTTTGCCATATTAGGAGTTGAGAAAATATGAAAATGATTAAAAAAATTTGTGCCATATTGACCATAGCAATAGTAACAACTTTGTTTATTCAAACGTCCATTGTTTATGCTGATCAGGAAGGTGTTCAAGAAAAAGTACTTAATGCTTTAAAGAACGTAGCAGGTATTGACGTAGACAAATACGCTGTAGAAGTAAAGAGTTATAGTGCATCACCTGTACCAGGTCGTGAAGAATCATATAGAGGCGAAGAGGACATCTATTTAACTTTGAAATCAAAAGAAAGTCAAATTGGAGTTACTGCAGGATACTTAAACAATAGATTAATTACTATGTCTTTGTATATAGAGGCTGGTTCGTATTCTGATGTTCGGTATATCGATAAATTATCTGATGATCCACTTGTTGCAACTAAGCAGGCACTTTATAGGTTGAAAGCGTTTACTGGTAATTCAGTTATTTTAGATATGCAGAGCATGATTGAGCCAGCCAAAAGTATTGAGGATATTGTAAATAAAACTGTTGGAAACATTAGATGTAAGGTCTTTAGGGATACAAGTATGTCTTTTGTTGGTGATGAAAGTTGTCCTGTTAGTGGTGTTTATTTTATGTACTCAATTAATGGAGCTGAATCACCTAAAAGTATCGGTGTACATTTTGAAAATGGTGTTTTTGCAGGGTTTCATGATGGTTGGGATCTTTATGCGGTAGGTAGTGAAACTGTGCAGGTTTCACGGGATCAGGCTATTGCTATGGCGCGGGATCAGGCTGTTGCTGCGGCAGAGTCGGTGAGTTTAGAGTTTCCTTCGGATAGAGCGGTTGTTGCAGAGCTACATTTAGAGATAAGGGAAAATTTTATGTTGTATCCTTTTTGGTTTGTTGAATTGCCTCTTGTTTATCCTGCTGATTTGTCGATTTATGGGTGGCAGTTGGGCGTTTGGGCAGACACAGGTAAAATAGCATATAGTCATCCTGTAGGTGGATATGGTGTTATGTCTGACATAAATAGCCCATCTAACAGTTCAACAACACCCTCGGACAACATCCCATCACTGCAAGGTACTCGATTGTTTATCATTGCAGGTGTAGTTGCAACTATATCTATAATCGGTTTGATTGCAATAATACGTAAAAAACGCTAAACGTATTCTTTTTTTATTTACAAAATATTTTTTTTACAAGTTATACTTTACGTTAAGAATATAGCGTAAATATCTCATTTTTATTACATGGAGCCTTAGAAAGCCTCTTACTATCAACAGTATAATGTTTATAAGAGTAAAGTATGGAAATTGTGCCGGGTTAACTGTATTTATTTGAAGAAATAAAGTGTAAAACATGGGGGTCCTGAGATTGCCTACACTATTTAGCGACTTCGTGTAATTATTTGGTCATGTTCTTTTTCCAGTTCAAATTAGCGGTCGCGTTCTTTGATGTGTTCTCGAATATTTATCAAGATGTGGACTTAATAGAGGGCTATGTGTTGCATAAAGTTTTTCTGCCACTTGATACGCCGCTCCAGTCGCAGACCAACCTGAACTTTTGCCGATAATGTTACCGCCAAAATAGTAAATCCCCCTGACCGCCTCCGTTTTGAAGACAAAACAAAATCAACAAAGGTCGGAGCAGCATTTTACTACACTTTGTCATAATTTCTATTTTTGCGTTTTGATAAAGATGTGAAAGGCTCGGACCGCGCCGGCTTGTCAGAAAACAATCCTTTCTGTAAGACGATATTAGTTGGGTTGTCTAATGTTTGGTGTATCTGATTACAAATGGTGCTACAGGAAAAGACTTTAGACTTTTCAAAAAATCAGCTTGATCTTAGGTTGCTTAAAACCTTGAACCTAACCTTAATACATGAACCAGTCCCACCTTTGTGGTATGAACGAAGCTATAAACAGTTTTATCAGTATTATACGGGGTATGGTTCTATTTTTGAGGGTTTGGGTTTTTGTGAGTAAACTCAAATTGCAGTGACTAAAGATAAGATTGTAACTGCCTTATTTGGTCAGGGTGAGTGTTGTTTTATGCAGAGGTTATTAATGTGTGGGGTGTAATGTTTCATCAAGTCGTTTCTGTTTAACCCTACTTCTGCGCCTAAATGGGAAATCTCCATCAACAGGGCAACACTGTATCTTGTAGCTATTGTAATCATTTCTATAGGTAGCCTCTGGAAACTCATATTTTACCTATAAATATGGTGTGTAATAGTGTTTTAACTATGTTTAGAAGGTTTTTGGAGGTTGCTTGATGTATTTGATGTTAAAGTTGATGATGAAAGGGTTAAGGAATGAGGTTTTTTGTTTTGTCATTGTTTTTGTGTGGTTGTGGTGTGTGTGCAGAGGTTTGGCGTAGTGTCGCTCTTTTTGGGTGTGATGGGGTGGGTGTTGAGCATTTTAGTATATGGCGTTTTTGACGCGTAATGTATGAGCGTGGAACGTTTGTCGGTTTTGGTTATTGGATGTGTTTCTAACAGTTTTTGTCTAAATTGGTTGGGTAAAATATGGACTTAATTTACTGTTTGTGTTTTTCTTGTTTTTAAACTGTCTTGGTTTTGTTTTATGGTGTATAATTGTTGTTTGTATTGCATGTTTGGCGTGGGTTAATATATAAAAAATTTCAAAAAGTAAAGAATGTTTTGAAGGCTAGGCGTGGTTTGCTTGGGGTGGATGCAGGTATTTTGATTGCGTTTTTTACAATTACAATGTTGGCGATTTATTTGGCTGCTCCTACGATTATGTCTATTCTTTTTGATGTAATTATTGGTGGGCCTAGTGGGATTTATTCGTATTTGTTAGAGTTGCCTTTGATATCTGTTTTGTCTGATAGTGGTGGTGGGACGTTGGGGATGCAGTTGGGTGTGCCTATGGTTAGGGTGTTTGGGTTGATGCGAACAATTGCGTTAGCTATGTTTGCGATTGTTTTGATTGTTGCAGCTATTTCGTATGTTTTGGAAAATTTTAGGTTAATGAATGAAGGTACTGCGTCAAATATTGTTATGAGTAGCGTGTTTACTTTGATTTTGATTTTTGGTTGTCAGTATATTTATAACGCTGTTGCAGGCGCAATTAATCTTTTTGTAGGTTGGCCTGATGTAGGTGGTTCAGGTCTTTTAATTCCGTCAGGCAACACTATTAATACTATTGTGGGTTACGCTACAGGTGGTATTGGTACAATTTCGTTACCTAATTTGGATCCTTTTACAGGTTTCTTTTTTAGTGGAATTTTGCTTATGCTTGTTGCTTCTTTGCTTATGTTAACTTTGGTTATGGGTGTAACTCGTCTTTTTTTTGTTGGTGTTTTAGCTGCTGTTTTGCCTTTGCTTTTAGTTTTACGATTAATTCCTTTGACTAAACATTTTGCTGATACATTAATTCAGGATTTAATTGGTTTTATGTTTGCAAGCATTATGTCTTCTATTGTTTTACTTTTTGGTTACCAAGTGCTTATTTCGGCTAATCTTAATCCGTTGACACAAATTTTGATTGGAATTATTACATTATTTGCAGCAGCATACATGTCTACTATTTTTGTTGGCAAGTTTGGTGCTTTGGGTATGGCTGCAGCTAATTTAGTTGGTGGCGCAGTGTCATCTGCAGCTGGAGCTGCTTTAGGTATGGCTAGTGGGGCACTTATGGGTGGCGGTGCTGGTGTTGCAGGTAGACTTAACAGTGTATCTGGACAGGGATTGTCCAAGCCTGAATTACTTGGTCAAATAGGTGAAGGTTTTGTTTTAGGTGCCACACCTGGAGCTATAAATGGTTTCTTATCAGGAAGTATAGGCAGAGGCGGAAATAGATTTGGTGTGACTTCTATGACAGGTATGCGTGGTATGAGCAAAACCATCAATAATTCCCTAAACACCCAACACGAACAAGCCCAAAACTACCTCAATAACCGTGCAGGCTCTACCCTAAACTCGGTTTTGTACAAAAACTCTTCAAGCGACGTTCTCCCAACCGCCACAACCGAATCAAGCACACTTTTCCTAAATGAACTTGATAAAAAATCAACCGAAGACGTATACAACATGTATGTAGCAAATAATTACCCTGAAATAGCACAAAACATCAAAAACCCAAAAACAGTCGGTTTTGAAGTAAAACGACACCTACAATCTCTACCTCCAGAAGTCGCTTATAGCAATTGGCATCGCGCCCAAAACCAAGGCAAACTTTCCAAAAAAGCACGCATGACTTTCTACAAAAATGCTCAAGATGAAACAGGAATAAATCGAGAAACCGTAACCGACATACAAAACGGCGTACACATGCCCAACCTTGAAACTCTTGACAACTCTCCAAGATTTGCTATAGACACATTTAACACAGGAACTGTAACTCAAAAAGGTGCAATAGCAAACGCAAAAATTTTTGCCGGTATAAAACAATTAGGTCTATCTAATAGGCAACAGGAAAATGATCGTTTAGCAGAAAAAGAATTTCGCGCGATAACAGCTGAAGAGTTAGGACAAAGACTTGCATTATCCTCTGGTGTAAAGATGACTGCAAAAGAACAAAAAATTTACGGTCATGCAATGACAAAAATTCGTAATGTATTGATTAAACGAAATCCAACCTTGGCGGCAAACATGTCCTACTATACAATGGGTGATGGAAGAAATCAGTTTGTCCCTTTGATGAGTGATGAACAATTTACTCGTCAGGCGGTAAAAGATATGGAATCACAAAATACAAGTGCTTGGCTTGCCAATACGTTAAACGTAAAACAAACAGATTTGCCTTCCACAGAAAGACTATTCAAAACTAAACCCGCTACACTTGTAGGTGGTATTTCAAAAGGTTCAATTGATTGTTTGGCTACAAGTGATGTTGTTGAGTTTAAGCAACCAAAGAATAGGCCAATAAATTTGGTTGAGTTACAAAAAAGAATTTTTACAAAAAAAGGAATTGATAAGGAAATTAAACCTTAGGTGGCCTCGAAAATCTATTTTTTCAAAGGGTGTCTGTTGAAAGATCGTGTAATTTTGTTGTTTGTTTTTTTGAAATAGAGTTTTCAGAGGCTACTCTTAATTTTTACACGTAAAATTTTGTGGACAGCCTTTGAAAACACCATTTCAGAAAACTAATAGTTGCACTGTTTTTAGTATGTGATTTTTGGGAAAATATAGGTTTTCTGTGCTGTATGTACAGAATTTTTGGTTGTTTTGGTTTTTGTTAAGTCAAGTTGGGTATAATGTTTGTTTTGCTTGTTCTTGTTTGATTGTGGTTATGTTTGGCAGTATATTTTTTATTTTTTCAATAAACATTTTTGCGTAATAATGTGCTTTTGCTGGGTTGGTAGTGTCTAGTTTTGTAGCTAAATTGTAGTATCTATAAATTTCTTTGTCATTAAATAGGTGTGAAACTTTTTTAACTGTGTATATGTCAAACGGTATCATTTTTTTAGGTGGCCATATGTCGTGGACTTCAAGTTTTGCACCTAAGGCTTCATATGCTGCCTGAATCGCTGCAATGATGCTTGATTGGTTTAGATATATTTCGGCTTGGTTGAGTTCCCATTGAATGTAGGAGTCTTTAATGTTGATTTCATATTTTTTTCCTGTAAGTAGGTCGTTTTGGAAATTATAAAGTATGGGATCACAGTTGAAGAGTTGGGTGTAAAATTTTGTAGTAGAATTTTCTACGTTGCAGAGTTTTATGGTTTCACTTGTTATCCAACAGTTTATTCTGTTGCCTTTCCATCTATTGTAGCAGTATAGGTTTGAGAGTTTTAATAGGTAGCTTCGTATTTGTTCTGGGAGTTTTTCTTTGGTGGTGGCTTCTTGGAGTTTTTTTTCGGCGTATTCGTAGATGATTTGAGGTACTTGGAGAAATATTTCTGGTTTTTGGTCACTTATTTTTTTGAAGAGTGTTTGCCACGGTTTTGGATCGTAACTCATTTTTTCAACGACAAGTTTTGACGCGTTTTTTAGTTTTTCTTGGATTGCTTTGTTGTTTTTCATGCGTGCAAGTATGTAGTCATGTATGATCCATGTGGTCCAATCGGTATGGTTGTGTGTGCGGAGGTATTTGGTGAATATTTCTTCGTGGGTTTGGTTGTTAAAATGGTATTTTCCGGGTAGGTAGTGGTAGATTGCGTAGCGTTTAGCTTGTATGATTTTCCAGTCGTTTTCGGGGTAGGTTTGGGTGTGGTTGCATTGTGTGCAGGTGGTGGTTTTTGTTTGATTGTTGTATGTGAGTTTGTTGTTTTTGTTGTTGCATTGGGTGCACCAGTCACGGTTGTCTGTCCACATGTCGTATTGCTCTTCTTGGACGGCCTTATTTTTTTGTTTTGATAGTGTACTTATTTACAAAACCCCCAACTATGCACATATTTAAAATAATTTTTGAACGTTAATGACACATTTATGTATAAACAGCTATGTAATATCTTGTAAATTTTTAAAAACTTTAATTCATTAAGCACATAAAGCAAATACAAATTTATTTTTCACCAACAAAAAAATAGCATCAAAATTAAAAAATCAGTAACATCCATACCCTACTATGACAAAATAAAGATGGGTAAACGGACACGAGAAACGCACGAAAAAATAGTCACAACCAAACACCAACCAAGGTTTTTCGCTATTTCCTGTGGTGAGCATGTTAGTCTTTCTCTAATCTTGTTTATGTTCTCCAGTATGTTCCATACAACTATTTGTCGTAACGAAACTTGCTGATTCCACCCACACATTTTAGCGAAGAACCAAAATTTTTAGTCACTTGTTATGTGAGGTCTACATAACTATTAAAAAACAAGTTTTGCAAAAGTCTTATACTGTTACACTATTGAAAACATGTAAAATTATATGTCGGGAACTCTCTTAAAATGAATTATCGATACATTACAATCGCCGCTATCTCGATATACAGTAAAACCTGAATCTTTAAATTTTTCAACAAGCTGCTGTTTAATTTCACTTGTATGAGCTTCAACTATTACATACTCTAGTTTCCTTAGAACTTCTTTAGGAACATTAATTAACGATATTTCAGCACCTTCACAATCGATCTTTGCAACATCTGCACCACTTTCAGCAATAACCTTTGATATATCCTTAATTTTAATACTCATTTTATTCTGTGCTTCTTTCATTTCAAGACCAAAACAATTATCTGCTTTATCATAAACGACAGATATCTCACCATCCGTATCCCCTATACCTTCAAAATGTATCTCTGCATTTATTCCGTTCAAACGAATATTTTCACAAATGAATTGTTGATGCTCAAGTACAGGTTCATAGATTACAACTCTTTTAGCACCCTTTGACCAAAAAAAAACAGCTGACTCGCCTTCAAATCCACCAATATCTAACACCACTTTATTTCGGTAATCATATTCGTAAACCCCTGTTTCTATCTCATCTACAATGTACATCACTGTGAAAGAACCGATTAAATGATAATTATCTGTAGTAACTTTGAAAGTTTTATCATTTATCTGTTGTAGGTGATATTTTTTTATAAGTTCATAATTATCTCTAAGAATTACAAATTGCGAATATGTTGTTTGAAAAACTGAACCATTTGGAAAGGTAACTTTGACAGATTTTTTTAGTTTCATGTTCAGAATTGTAATAGGATTTTTTACTATAGATACCGTTTTAATAAGTCCTTTTAACGTTACCATAAAGCTCATCTACCTAACGTACAATATAACACTATAATTGTTGTCTCATGTATATTTAAATTACTGTATGTGTTTCACACAATAAACTGCTCGGAATTATTTTCTGTTTTCATAGTTAAACATTCCACAAATCAGAGATACACATAACTCAAAACGCCTACACCCTATACGACTTATTTACAACAAACATAAACACCTTAAACTTTACAACAATATTTCCCACAAACACCCATACACAAAAAACACACAACAAATTGCATAACAACCCCAGTTTTTCCCTCAAACACACAATATACAGACACACATAAGTACACAAATAAGCATTAGTGTTTAACATGATGTTTTAGCGTTTTTACGCCGTCTGAAAACCGTTAAAATTGAACGCGTTTTAGATAGCATCAAGATTGCCCAGCAGTATTTTATTAAGTGTTTTATTTTTATGAGGTTGTTTGTGTTGTTTATGGTTGTGTTTAGTGTTATGGTTATGAGTTTGTTTGGTTTGTGACTTATTTTTTCTTGTTGTTTGGTTTGTGTTTGTTTTGGTTTTGTGAGTGGTTTTTTGTTTTGCTTTTTTGTGTTGGTTGTTTTTATAGAATAGGAAGTTTGGTGCCCTACCCAAACAGAGCAGGTACCCAAACCCCCTTCTCAGAACCGCACGGACCAGTTTCCCGGTATGCTAGCTCGCCAGC
>JGI24702J35022_10002334_pt1 | contig 11597 bp, 10 predicted proteins | sample TergutTh196P4_FD_35022 | JGI IMG/M metagenome (IMG submission 35022)
GAGCCGAGAGCGCCATGCGCCGCCGACGATGCGAACCCGGCGGCTTCCGCTCACGGCTTGGCGGGGGCTTCCGCGCCGTCGCCCTTGTCGCCGTCCCCGCCGGCAATCACGGTGACGAGATGCGCGGGGCGCACGCGGCGGGCAAAGGCGTCTCGTACCGCTTCACGGCTCACGGCGCTCACCGTGCGCGGGTAGCTGTCGAGCCAGTCGAGAGGCAGGTTGTAAAAACCTATCATGGCAACGTGGCTGAGAATCTTGGCGTTGGAGTCGAGCCGCAGGCCGAAGCCGTTCACGAGATTGTCACGCGCCGCCCGTAGTTCTTTTTCGGTGGGGCCCTCGGCGATGAAGGCGGTCAGGGTGGCGCGCACGACATCGAGGGCGAGATCGCTTTGTGAACCCTTGGTTTGCAGGCCGATCCGGAAGGGGCCGAGAACGCGGCGAGGCTCGAAATAGCTGTGAATGTCGTAGGCGAAACCGCGCTTTTCGCGCACTTCTTTCATGAGGCGCGAGGTGAATCCGCCGCCACCGAGAATGTGATTGCCGACGAGCAGCGGGAAATAGTCGGGATCGTCGCGGCTCATGCCGGGCTGGCCGATGAGGATGTGAGACTGGGCAGAAGGGTTGCTGATACGTGTGACCTGGCCTTCCCTGGGCGCAAGGGGAACGGGCAACGGTTCGATCTTGCCTCCGGCGGGCAGGTTTTGGGTCAGCGCGATGGCGATTTTCTCGGCGGCGGCGCGGTCGAGGTCGCCGACGATGGCGATGGAGGCGTTACGCGCGCCGTAGTGGTGAGTATGAAAGGCAACGAGGTCTTCGCGGGTGATCGCGGAGAGGGATTTTTCGTCGTTGTTGTTGCCGTAGGGATGTCCGGCGTACACCGCGGCGTTGAAGGCCCGCGCGGCCAGGACGGCGGGTTTGGTGAGCGCCTCGCGCAGATTGGCCAGCGCACGGACGCGCTCGCGTTCGAGCACTTCGACCGGAAACCGGGGATGCGCGAGCACGGTGGCGGCCAGCGCCACGGAGTCGTCGCGTTCCCGCGCGGACGAGAGCGTGCGCAGGGTGAGACTGGCGCGGTCTTCGCCCATGCTGCCGCCAAGGAGGAGTCCGAGATCGGCGGCGCGCTCGGAAATGGCCTGCTCGTCGAGTTCACCTGCACCCGAATCGAGCAGCGCGTGGGTGAAACCGGCCACACCGCTTTTGCCCGTGGGATCGAACGCGGCGCCTGCGGTGAAATCGATCTGGATGTCGATCATCGGCAGTTCATGGCTGGCGACAAAGAAGACTTTCGCGCCGGTGGGGGCCGTCCATTGTTCGATACGGGGAGCGGCCTGAGCAGCGTCGATGCCGGAGACCAGGACGAGCGAGGCCAGCGCCGGGGCACGCAGGCAGCGTGAAAGGGACGCGAAGCGACGAAAGGCCGAAAGGGAAGTGGCAAGAAAGCGCATATCGAAAAAACCTTGAAATGGTCAGTGCCGATGCGAGGCAGGCGGGGCGGCGGGAGATTTGGGCGAGACGGCGGGCAATGGCAGGGGATCGAGCCGGGCGGAGGTCAGTGAGGCGTCGTCGAAATAGCGACGGGCCACTTCGCGCACCTCCTCGGCGGTCACGGCGCGCAGTCCCGCCAGCAGCCGGACATCGTCGCGCCACGACAGACCGACGCTTTCGAGTTGTCCGATTTCCATGGCCTGACCCATGAGGGAGTCGCGCGAGTAGATGCGCGAGGCCAACGCCTGGTTCTTGACGCGGTTCAATTCGGCTTCGCTCACGCCCTCGTCGCGGATGCGCTGCAATTCGGCCCGCAGGGCGGTCTCGAGCGCCTCGACGTTCTGGCCGGGGGCGGGGACGCCTTCGAGGTAGAAGAGAGCGGGGCCGCGATTGATGCTGTCGTAGGCGGCCCCCGCAGAGACGGCGATGCGCTGCTCGCGCACGAGGCGGCGGTTGAGCCGCGCGCCATCGTAGCCGTCGAGGATTTCGGCCAGCATCTGCAAGGCGTAGGCTTCACGGTCGGCTTGAGGATTTTTCAGGGATGGAACGCGCCAGGCCATGGCGAGGTAAGGCAGTTCAGCCGGAGCGCGAACGGTGACGGCCCTGGCGCCGATTTGTTTGGGTTCATTGTTGATGCGGCGCGCGGGGAGCTTTGCGGATTTGATCGGGCCGTAATGCTGGCGGGCGAGCTTGAAAACCGCTTGATGGTCGACGTCGCCGACGACGACGAGGGTGGCGTTGTTGGGGGCGTACCAGTTCCGGTACCAGGCGCGTGCGTCTTCGGCGTTCATGGCTTCGAGGTCGGTCATCCAGCCGATGATCGGGTGATGGTACGGGTGGGCCTGGAAGACGGCCGCCATCAGTTGTTCGTAGACGAGGGCGCGCGGGCGATCGTCGGTACGCAGCCGCCGTTCTTCCTTGATGACCTCGATTTCGCGCGAAAAAGCGTCGTCGGTGAGGGCGAGGTTTTTCATGCGGTCGGCTTCGAGCGACATCATCGCACCGAGATGGGCGGGGGGAATCTGCTGGAAGTACGCGGTGTAATCGCGGCTGGTGAAGGCGTTGTCACGCCCGCCGAGGGCGGAGACACGCTCGTTGAATTCGCCGGGGCCGACCTTGCGCGTGCCCTTGAACATCATGTGTTCGAGGACGTGCGCGACGCCGGTGACTCCCGTCGGTTCATCCACCGAGCCGCTGCGATACCAGAGCATGTGTACGACGGAAGGAGCGCGGCGGTCTTCGCGCACGACCACTTTCATGCCGTTGTCGAGCATGGTCTCGAACGGGTTGGCCTGTGCCGTAATCGGCACGCAGAGAGCGACCGCCAGGTACCAGAGCGAGCGACGCAAGGGAGAGAGGAAAAAACCAGGGGACATGGAGCAATCCTGCATCTGTTAGAATCCGCGCATTTGTTGCGCGCCGTGTTGAACGCGGCATCATAGCCGCATCCAGAGGTTTTGGGCGTGCGTCGTTGTTCTTCTGTGATTTGATTTCTCATGTTCGGTTTCTCCAAAAAGTCTGTTCCTCGCACCAATACGCACACCGATGCCGATTCTGCCCGCATCTCTTCGCCGCAGACTCCTGCCGACGGGCCGCCTGCCGAGGCCGCCGCGCCCGTGAAACGCTCCTGGATGGAGCGCCTGAAGTCGGGGCTGGCGCGTACCCGGCAGCAATTCGGCGGCGGACTGGCGGGGCTGCTCGGGCGGCGCAAGATCGACGAAGATCTGCTCGAAGAGCTGGAATCCACGTTGCTGATGGCCGATTGCGGCGTGGATGTCACGCAACGCCTGATCGGGGAATTGCGCACGCGCTGGAAGAAGGATCGTCTTGAGAACGCCGAACAGTTGCGGCAAACATTGGCCGACGCCCTGCTGGAGATCGTGACGCCGCTGGAGGCGGGGCTAGACGCGTCGGGGCACAAGCCCTACATCATCATGCTGGCCGGGGTGAACGGCTCGGGCAAGACGACTTCGATCGGCAAACTCGCCAAGTATTTCCAGAATCAGGGCAAAAGCGTGCTGCTGGCAGCGGGCGACACCTTCCGCGCGGCGGCGCGTGAGCAGTTGATGACCTGGGGCGAGCGTAACGGCGTGACGGTGATTGCGCAGGAAGGGGGGGATGCCGCCGCAGTCATTTTCGATGCGATCAACGCCGCGCGCGCGCGCGGCATCGACATCGTGCTTGCCGATACCGCTGGACGGCTGCCGACGCAGCTTCACCTGATGGAAGAAATTGCGAAGGTGCGCCGGGTGATTGCGAAGGCGGAACCCTCCGGCCCGCATGAGGTGATGCTGGTGCTGGACGCGAACATCGGCCAGAACGCGCTCATGCAGGTGAAGGCGTTCGACGCGGCGGTCGGGGTGACGGGGCTGGTGCTGACCAAACTCGACGGGACGGCCAAGGGAGGCGTGGTGGCGGCCATCGCGCGCCAGTGCCCGAAGCCGCTGCGCTTCATCGGAGTGGGGGAAGGGATCGACGACCTGCAACCCTTCCGGGCGCGCGAATTCGTCGACGCGCTCTTCGACGTGGAGGAGGAGGGCGGGAAAGCATGATCGTTTTCGATAATGTCACCAAGCAATACCCCGGCGGNTACACGGCGCTCGANGAGGTCAGTTTNCAGGTNGCGCCCGGTGAACTGGTGGTGCTCTCGGGACATACGGGCGCGGGAAAAAGTACGCTGCTCAAGCTCATCCCGGCCATCGAACGCCCGAGTTCCGGCACGGTGCAGATCAACGGGCAGAACGTCTCGAACATGTCGCGGCGGGCGATTCCCTATCTGCGGCGCAATATCGGCCTCGTCTTGCAGGAAAATCGCCTGCTGTTCGACCGTTCGGTGTATGACAACATCCTTTTGCCGCTCATCATCAATGGTCATCCGCCGGGAGAGGCGGCCAGACGGGTGGCTGCGGTGCTCGATCTCGTCGGGCTTTCGGGGTGGGAAAGGGAGTTTCCCGTCAGGCTCTCCGGCGGCGAACAGCAGCGGCTGACCATTGCGCGCGCCTTCGTGAACCGCCCGTCGATCCTGATTGCCGACGAGCCGACCGCCCATCTCGACCCGGCCTATGCGTCCGAGATTGCCGAGCTTTTCGGGTCGTTCAACACTGCGGGCGTCACGGTGTTGGTGGCAACGCATGACGCTTCCCTTTTCGGACGCTGGTCGCCGCGCCGGATCGTCCTGGATCATGGGCAACTCACGGAGCAATGATGCGCAATTGGCTCTATCTTCACTTTCGCGCGTTTACGCATGCCCTCGAACGGCTTTCCGGTCAACTGTTCGGAACGTTGCTCTCGACGCTGGTGATGGGGATTGCGTTGGCGCTACCGGCGGGCGGCTATATCCTGCTCGACAACGTTAGCGCGCTGGCGCGCGGGATATCCGGCACGCCAGAGATCAGCATCTTCCTCGACAACGATGTCGATTCCGCGCAAATCGACGCCATCAAGCGCAATCTTCAGGACGAACCGCAACTGGCCGGGTTCCGTTTCGTGTCGAGCGAAGACGCCCTGAAGCAATTGGAGAGCAGCGGCCTGGGCGACGTGTTGGCGGGCATCACCTTCAATCCCCTGCCCGACGCCTTTGTCGTCACCCTGCGGGGCGATGATCCAGCATTATTCGACGCCTTGTCGGCGAAGATGCGCGGCTGGCCGGGTGTAGCGCATGTTCAGCTCGATTCGGCCTGGGTCAAGCGGCTGGCCGCTCTGCTCGAACTGGCGCGCGTGATGATGCTGGGTTTGTCGGTGTTGCTCGGGGTGGCTTTGGTGATCGTCACTTTCAACACCGTCCGCCTGCAAATTCTCACTCAGAAGAGCGAAATCGAGATCAGTCGCCTGCTCGGGGCGACCGACCGTTTCATCCGTCGACCGTTTTACTGGTTCGGGGTGCTGCAAGGCGTACTCGGCGGCCTGATTGCCCTGGCGGCGGTTTGGGGCGGAATCATTGCGCTGACTGCGCCGGTGGCGAAGGTGGCTAAAACCTATGGCGTGGAGATTTTGCTGGTCGGCCCCGGCTGGAAGGAATCGCTGGCGATCGTCGGGCTTGCCGCAGCCCTGGGTTGGCTGGGCACGGCCATTTCGGTGCGTCGGCATCTGTGGTGGTGAGATGGTGTGCCCATGCCGGACGCACCAACAATGCCCTGTCTGAGACAGGGCATTGGGTTCGGATGACATCTCCTGGTCAGGCACACGCCTGACCATGTGAAGCCGGGTTTTGTCCTGCCAATCAACCTTCGAAAGACAGACCGACAAGTCCGAGCACAGGCGTAACAATACCCTGCAAAATAGTGCCTACGCCTTCCAGGATTATTCCTGGACCCTGTACAATTTGTTCAAAGACGTTATCCGTCGAACCCAACCTGTCGGGATGCTCGGCAACAGGTACACCTGTCAAAAAGCCCAGTGGCGACCACAACAGTGGATGAATAATCGGTTCGTCAATCACCGAGAAAATGGGCTGCAAAGCCAGGGTTGATAACAACCCTTCTGCCACGGTATGTACGCCTTTCAATACCGTACCGATACCAGTTATACAGGGGCTCGTCACGGTACCCATCAAGGGACTCGTCGTAGCACCTAACGTAAAGATAGCCATCACTCCACCTCCTTGTCTTTGGTCTCTGGAAGACCTGGTTAATCGCATGTGCATTGAAGAACATGCGGTCCGCGTAAACGTCTGTGATATGTAACTTCACATACGCTGAAGGTATATTACGATCAGGAAAAAAATGAGTCAACACATAAATCAAGCGTTGCAGATATCATTATATTTTTCAATTGCAAACGTAAAAAAATAGCTTTAAAATCTATCGCGTGGACATTAAAATCCGCCGCGCGGGCGCTGATGTAGTGCCTGGATTTGTCTGCAGCTTTCAAAAACAAGGATGTTTTTCAGATGTCTCAAGGGCTGTTGTTGGAGCGTTTTCGGCTCCAACTGCAGGCGCGGTGCGCACTGGGACGAAACCGAACGACTCATCGACCCCGTTTCGACCGGCGAATGCCGGAACTGCTTTCGTACGCAGGATAGGCGTGCGATGAAGCAGTATCTATCCATAACAGGCAGCCTCAGAGCTGCCATTACTCAGGAGATTTTTTCCATGGGCAAAACATCAAAACCAACGAGAGCCTCGCAAGCCGTCCGCAATATCGTTACTGCCGCCATCGTGGTGACGGGCGTTGCGGGCGCGGCCTATGTTGTGGCACAGGGCAAGAACGAACCGATCCAGCCGGTCGTTGCGGCCAAGATCACCAATCCGGCCAAGGTCGAACTCGGCAAAAAACTGTTTTTCGACCCCCGTCTGTCCAAGTCGGGCTTCATTTCCTGCAACTCCTGCCACAATCTGAGCATGGGCGGGTCGGACAACCTGCCGACCTCGATCGGAGATCGCTGGCAGCAAGGGCCGATCAACTCGCCGACGGTGCTGAATTCCAGCCTGAATTTCGTTCAGTTCTGGGATGGCCGCGCGAAGGATCTTCAGGAGCAGGCTTCCGGCCCGATTGCCAATCCGAAGGAAATGGCTTTCACGCATGAGCTGGCCGTTGAAGTACTGAATTCGATTCCGCAATATCGTGCGGAGTTCGCTAAGGTCTACGGCGACAAAAAACTGGATATAAACCTGGTTGCCGACGCGATTGCCGAGTTTGAAAAAACGCTGAAGACGCCCAACTCGCGCTTCGACCAATGGCTGAAGGGCAACAAGAAAGCCATTACCGCCGAAGAGCTCAAAGGCTACGAGTTGTTCAAGAGCAGTGGTTGCACCGCCTGCCATAACGGCGAAGCGGTCGGCGGCACTTCGTACCAGAAAATGGGCGTATTCGAGCCGTACAAAACCGCCAACACGGCCCAGGGGCGCGCCGACGTCACCAAGAACGATGCTGAGCGCTTCTTCTTCAAGGTGCCGACGCTACGCAACGTCGAGCTGACCTACCCGTATTTCCACGATGGCGCAGCCAAAACGCTCGAAGAAGCTGTGGACATCATGGGTCGTCTGCAACTCGGCAGGACTTATACTCCGGAGGAAACCGCGCAGATCGTTGCCTTCCTGAAGACATTGACGGGCGAGCAGCCCAAGCTGCAATTGCCGATTCTGCCGCCCTCGCAAAACAATACGCCACGGCCCAAGCCGTTCGAGTAATCGGCCCTGAGCCGTATCGAGGCATCCCTGGTCGGAAGGCCGGGGCGACTCGGGATCGCTATAGAAGCCGCTGCCGGTTTCATTGTGACTGGCGGCGGCTTTTTTGTTATTGGATCGCCGAGGCGATGTGTGCCAAGAGGCCAAACACAGGCATCAGGGATCGGCGGGCTGAAATGAAACGTCGGCAACAACGATTTCGGCGTAGCTGGGATAACGCAGCGGCGGGCCCCAAGTGCCGAAACCGCAGGAGACGATCAGCGAATAATGCTCCTGTGTCAGCAGTTTCCACGGGTTTTTGTACAGGTACTTGACGATGATGTCGATAGGGAAGAACTGGCCGCCGTGCGTATGGCCGGAAAACTGTATGTCGATTTTTTGCGCAACGGCTTCGTCGATTTCACGTGGCTGGTGATCGAGCAGGATCCACGGCGTCGCCGGATCTGCGCGCGCCGTCAGGGCGGCGAGCGGCGCCCGCCCGCCAACGACATCCGGCGAAGCGCCCGGAGGAAAACGTGAACCACGTATCATGTCGTCGCGCCCGATCAATGTAATACCAGGTTCTTCGAGGTGAAGAACCTCGTCGCGCAGGACGCGCATGTTGGAACGGGTATAGGCGTCGATGTTGAGTTTCGGCGATTCGCCGAAATACTCGTGGTTGCCCAGGATGGCGTAGACGCCATAGCGGCTTTTGAGCTCGCCCAGAATGCGAGGCATCTCCTGATCGAAATACGGCTGGATCGCGTTATCAATGATGTCGCCAGTGAAAACGATCATATCCGGTTGCAGGCGGTTGACGCGAGAGACCATCTCCTGCATCAGCGTCGCGGAACTGTAGCGCCCGACATGCAAATCGGAAAGATGAACGATGCGCAATTTTTTTTCGCCGTTTTTCAACGGCTTGTAAACGACCGGCGAAAGATGCGTTTCACGCGGCGTATGCGCGCGGTAAAGACCCCAGACGACCTGAACGGCGACGATACCCAGTATGAGAAATCCGAGGTGATGCGGATACTGGCGGACATACCCGCACGCAGACTGCAAGAAAGGCAAACGGCGGACAATCAGGCCAAGCGCGTCGACAATCAATACCGTGGCAAATCCAATCGCCAACGCGCCATACACGACGGCGGTGGCAAAAAGCAGCCCTGGCGGCAATTCCACATTGAGCAGACGGCTTAAAAAATATGCCAGCGGAAAGCTCATGACAGTCAGCGCGACGAGCGGCCAGAACACGTACCAGGCCATAAGCCAGGGTGGCAACACAACGCCGAATGCCCAGCGGAAACGCCAGCCCAGATACCCTCCCAAAACAGTCTGGACAGCAAGAACAATGACTAGAAAATAGCTCATAAGGATAAACCCCTTTCCGCTATGATGATGCCATGTAAAATGCGTAGAGAACACGGCCTGAACAAGCGCGGCACCTTACATAGTGTACACGAGCATGAGTCATTGTGAATCTGCGTTGGCTCCACTGGCGTTTGCCCTGCAAAACAATTTTCTCATTTACCCTGCCATAAATGGCGAGGATCGCGTTCCAGTCGAGTTCGGGATGAAAAAAACGTTCACATTTTATATGAAATTCTTGCCGCAAGTTTTCCCAGTACGCTCATGGGAATAATACGTGTAATAGCGGAGGTCAAGCATCCAAATTTACGATAAAACAAGTTGAATAATAAATAAGGTTTTCGTTGTGCCTTGTTTTTGGGATAACGACGGATTATATTCTTGAAAGAGTAAAATTTTCGATACATCCGACGGTAGCCTTTGTAGAGTTCATTTGCCGTCATGCCCATAGGCGTAAACACAACATTTGCCGTATTATATTTTTCCAGATTGCGATCAACAATTCGCCCACTGGCTTCCATGTTTCGGTATAATTCTGTTCCAGGATATGGTGTGAGTATGTGAGAGGTCAGCGTCTCTATCCTCATCTTGATCAGCCAATCCAATGAACGGTCAAAGGTGCTGGGATCATCACCGTCCAACCCAAAAACCATGCTTGCGTTTATCATGATGCCTCGGCTGTGAATGGCTTCTACAAGAGATTCATACAGTTCTACTTTATTATCCTTGTTTACATTTTCTAAGGAAAACGTATTGATTGATTCAAAGCCGATAAACAAACTCTGGCAGCCTGTCTTTGACATCAGATCTAGCAAATCAGGGTAATTCAAAATTTTAGTTGTCACAGCGGCACTCCAGATGAGGTTCATGCCTTTAAGTTCATTTAGAAGTTTTCCTGTATATCTTGGGTCGCCGATAAAGTTGTCGTCTATGAAAAGAATATGCCGGGTTCCAAGTGATTTAATATCTTTTATCACATCAGAAATTGGACGCCTTATGTAGAGTCTATTTTTACAACTGTTATAACAAAAACTACAACGGTTTGGGCATCCTCTGCTGGTAAGAACAACATTTGAATAGAGATACTTCTGACCCTCGATACGACTATACGCCGGAGATACGATTTCATCGCCACGAAAGTATTTGATATCGCAGTATTCTTTTTGAATACTTCCTTTTTCTGCATCTTGGATTATTTTCGTCCAAACCCTTTCCGCAGGGCCGATACAGATAGCCTCAAAGTGCTGCAAGCAATCTGCCGGTGAACAAGTTATATGGATGCCGCCCGCTACAACGGGAACCCCCCTTTTTCGAAATTCTGCGGCGATGCTTATGGCTCGTGGCAGTACGTCCAATGTTATTGTGATGCCCACTAAATCTGCTTCGCAATCATAGTTAATTTCTTCCGTATTTTCGTTAATCATTGTTGTTTTATGTTCGCTCGGCGTTAAGTTCATAAGTGTCAATAATGCGAGAGAAGGTGCCATGCGTATTTTGAGGTCGGTGTCCATCGGGCGCTTGTTCATTTTCGGTTGGATAAGAAGAATTTTCATCTTTGGTTCCTTCGACCAGGAAACCTCTGTATACCTCTGTATCCACTGCTTGTCATCCTGCGCGAAGTCGCAGGATCCATGCGGCGTGTGGATTGCAACGATTTCGCTTCGCTACGCGCTGCAATGACAGGAGGGATTGTGCAGAGGTTCCTTAAACAGCACATAGAGATGGTTTGCAAATATAGCAATAGATAGAATTACTTCATTCTTTTGAGCCTCCCGGCGTGAAGGCCGGGGTTTCGACCGTAGCAACGAGGGAGAGGATGCAACCCCCTTCCTTGTTTTGAGCATCAGGCATGAACGCTTGGTGCCCATTTCTTGTTGGATATCCATAAAAATATGCACGGATACCCATTATATCTCGTTTTGCACCCTCACCGCGAACAGAGAAGCTCGGAGAGCTCGCAATTGAATACCTCCATCAGTCCTTCAATGACTTCCTGGTTCCAATAGCTTGCATGGCCGTCAATGAGTCGGCCCAATTGGGCGTTGGAGATGGATACGCCTACCTGCTCCAGGCGGCGAACCAACTCAGAAACCGATCGTATTGCGTGCTCGGCCATCAAGACCCGAACCCGCCAAACGACCTTCCTTTTGGGCTTTGGAGGAGATTTCGACATGGACCGATTCTAGGCTAGTTGCGTACTTGGCACAACATTTTTGCGTCTCATGAAAAAAATTTGCAAAAACTACTTGACCTCGTCACATCGTGTAGGCAGACTGCGCGTCAATCACGAAGTGGGATGGCGCTGTTGGCAACGTGCCGGGTTCATACCCCGGAGGCTCAAGCCCTTCTCTCGCAACCCAAACACGACGGACAGAAAAATGATGATTCAGCGACACGCCATAGCACAGCACGAGACGGGCCGATTCGGCTCCACGTGCCGCTTTGCGTTCCTCGCTGCCGCGCAGAGAACGCTGAAGCCCATGAATTTGTCCGCCGTCGGCTATCGCCTTCTGAGCCTCCCGTTCGGTGGGGGTCGGGAGAACGATAGCAGGCAATCCGGGAGGATGACCATGTAGTCATCCTGCGTGATCGAAAAGATTACGGTTCCAGACAGGGAGCCCGGACTTGCGAAAGCAA